>Ga0172375_10001848_pt1 | contig 33721 bp, 25 predicted proteins | sample LakKiv1m_FD_114537 | JGI IMG/M metagenome (GOLD analysis project Ga0172375, IMG submission 114537) | Freshwater microbial communities from Kabuno Bay, South-Kivu, Congo - kab_092012_11.1m | ecosystem: Environmental > Aquatic > Freshwater > Lake | place: Democratic Republic of the Congo... | reverse complement strand
GGCGGAAATGCCGGTGAGCAGGTTCAGGTTCTTCTGGCCGCATCGATCCGCCCTGCCCGAGGTGACATGGCGGACCGCCGGGTGATTCGGTCCGGCAGTACCCGCCGTGGCTGCGCGGATGGCATCGGCAGCTCGTTCGTCGCCGGTCAGGCTTGTGAAGACCACTTCGTATCCTGGGTAGTCCTGCTGCAGGATGGTTACCAGGCTGTCGGAAAGGCGCGGGGATGTGCCGGATACCGGCACTATGACTGCGGCGCGGGGTAGTGTCCTGCCCGGTGTGGCGATATTTCCCCGTTTGTTTGCGGCCGACATCATCCTGGCGCCGCCCACGGCTATGACGGGTATGAGCACGAGGAGTATGATCGCAACCGGAACAAGGATCATACGTCAACCCTCCCCGCACGGGTGGAAAAGAGTGCCATACCGGGCACTATACATGGCTGCATAATCGGAACGAAAGGCCGAAACCGCATGTCTCTTGCCGAAGTCCCGACTCAACGTGCAGTTGGACGACCTTCGAGCGCAGACGACGGAATCAGGACGACACTGCCTGCTCGCGTTGTTGGGTCAGAAGGCGCGCAAGCTCTAGCGCACGATCGATCATCGGCCTGACATCTTCCGCCGCCAATGCGCAATCCGCTTCTTCATAGAGCAGTAGCGAATCCCCACCAGCCTCGACATTGAGTAGCCGGAAACGGCTCAACCAGGCAAGAACCGCGGAGGGCAATGCCCGGTAGTCAGACGATGCATCCATGCAAAGCCTCGCGTCCCCCACGTCAACATGGCTGGCACACGAGAGTTCCCGCCCCGCCTTTTCCGCACACTTCGGGATGACTTGGAATCGCGGAAACTGCGCTTCCGCCGACTTCAAGAGGACTGGTGTGCGTGTGATCCGCAACTGGTTTGGCCCTTTGGGACTGATTGTGCCGATCGTGAACCCGAAATCGCAAACATAGACTTCGAAACCATCAAGTCGCCCGTGGAATAGGTTTGCGATTCTCTGGTCAAAGCCAAACACCCATAGCCGGAAAGGCTTGAAGAGGTCGACCGCTTCTTGCGAAGGCACCGCATGGAACGAACAGCCGAGAGAAACAGCGACCGCGCGCAAGTGCTCACGCCGATGGGCACGCAGCTGGCGAACGCAGAGAAGAGCCAACGGCAGGACTGCGGCAAACAGCAAGACCACCATCAATCCGTGAGACCACATAGGTTCCGTATCCTCAGAAGCCGTACATTCGGCGAAAGAACCAAATCCATCCCTGGACAGGATCAGAAGAGGCTTCTATCTGTCGCCCCACTTCATCGAGAGACGACTGAAAGGCGCGAACGGGTGAAGCCATTGGATTTGGGACCAGGTAGTCCTGCGGGTTTGGGCGGGGGGAAATCAATGGCTGGACGAGCCAGGGCACGGTTTCTCCGGGATTCATGCTAGTTGGAAACGGAATGTATCCGCTGGCCCAACCAGTCAAGTAAGCTCGGAGATAGGGGTCCACGGTGGGCGGGAGGTACACGGTTGGCGGCACGTTCTGTGGAGGGGAGACAACCGTTGGCGGCATATTCACGGGATTGTAGATGTGGCCGTAGTCCGACTGGCTCTTGTCGCTCAGTCCGAACGGGTCCCTGCAGTTAACTGGGTTATTCCCACAGAATACATACTGATTCAATCCTCCGGAAATGCCGATAGGGTCATTACTGAGCCATCTTCCTGTCGTTGGTTCATACCAGCGTTTGAACCCATACAAGGAGTCGGAAGCTGTTACAACTGAATACGTTACAAGGGTTGATGAACGGGTTGTGAACGTAGCGGGACCTGTAGTCGGACGGTTGCGCGTAGCGACCGCGTTCATGGAATGCAGTGTAGGTGATCCAACGGGTGGTGTCACGGAGATTGAACCGGTGCTCACAGGAGCGCAGGACGGAATGCGCAGAAACCGGTTGTTGCCCAAGCAGAAAAGAGACGGTATAGTATGGTTGGAATGGAGTAGCACACATGCGGCAATACACAGCTATCGTAGAACATTGCCCGGACACCAACCTGTACGTCGGCTATGTTCCCGGCTTCCCGGGGGCGCATTCGCAGGGCGCCACATTGGACGAACTGGCCAGGAACCTTCAGGAAGTGGTTGCAATGCTCCTGGAAGATGGTGACCCGCGCCTGGAAGCGGAGTTCGTCGGCACGCAAAGTGTCGTGGTGGAGTAGCCGTGGGAAACGTTCCTGTCCTCAAGCCGCAGGAAGTCATGCGGATACTGAAGGCCATGGGGTTCGTGAATGTCCGGCAGCGCGGTTCTCATGTGCAATACCGGCATACGGACGGGCGCTGCACAACGGTACCGTTCCATGCGGGTCGTGATATCTCGCCGTTCCTGCTTCGTCAGATCGCCAAAGACATCGATGTGCCCATGGACGACTTTCTGCGGTATCGGTAGCTTGTGCCCGATTCCTGAAACTCCAACGACAGTCCGCTTGTGGCCCGGTTCATGTGGCGCGGATGCCTCCAAAAGAATAACCCCACCCGAGGTCCCGCAAGCGGGACTGGTCAGGAGGGGAGCAGATCCCCATTCGGCACTTATACTCCATCAACTGGAGGTCCAATTCAACAGTCTGTGACACGTTTCTATGCACACATTGCCGGCCGCTACGACCGTCGACCATGCCCCCATCCAAGGCCAGACTCCAAAAGATCCCCCAACCAGCGTTGGGCTAATTGTTGAGAGTAGACTTCATTGATGCGCTGAAGCACCATCCTTGCATAGCAGCAGAGTCAATTCTCTAGGAGCGCTGAGCAGCCAACGGCCAGTCAGACGATTGAGATTGTACTGGGTGTTGTCGAGGGCCGTGCCTATAGGACCAGGTTCAGTCGTCAACCCACAAGAGAAAGGAACCAGCCGAAACACGTTGGATCGTCCGACCGTAGAAGATGTGTCCTCCCTTTTTAGGATGGGATAGGCGTGTCAAAACATGCACCGCACCCGGATGTGCGTTGGAGCTCGTAACCACGTAGTCAAAATCTCCGTCCCACTGCTTAACGTCTTTGCGGGTTTCCCGGTAGTCCTGTTTCAAGACGCGCTCCAATTCCATCAGGATGACTTCAATTGGGCCGCTGTTCGTCGCAGCCGGCGCTTTGTGCGGTGATTGGGTTCTGGCTCTGATGGGAACGGTGGCCATCCCCTCCATGATTTCGCGAAGTCTGCCCATGGCCCTGCTGTCAGGTTCCCTGAAGGTCAGCAGGCCTTTGCCCGTCCACTTTACGTGGAGCAGTTTCGCTTTACTTGCTGGAATTGTTGTCGGGTTCGTCCTCATCGGCGGCAATGCCGGGCAAATCCTCTTCCTCATCCGACCACAGCGAGGATGGATCCGTGACTACGTCAATCATGTCCTGAACGTCGGATAGGGGGTTGAAGAAGTTCACTGCTTTCCCGAAAACATTGTCGCCAAACAGGGTAATGCCGAGAGCCGCGCCAGGGACCGTGTAGTTGACATGGCCCCCTCCGCCCCTTGGCTGGTAGTGCGATTTCCACCCCGACTGGTGAGGGTCATGTCTTGTGGTCTTCTTGCCCCAAACTTCCTTTGCCAAGCCTTTCCCCTTCCTGCTAGCCCCTTTCCCAACTACCTCAACAGTTCCTTTCTTCTTTAAGATCTTTACGGCATGAGACCGTTTTATGAACTTGATGGTACCCTTGACCGTTCTCACGACGATTCCAATCTTACCTTCGCCAGACGGGTCACTGTAGTTCAGTGGATCGTCGTCAATGAACACGTACTGATTCAATCCGCCCGAAATACCGATAGGATCGTTGCTGAGCCATCTGGCTGTTGCAGGTTCATACCAGCGTTTGGGCTCATGTGTGATGCTGTAACACGCTGCCGTGGAATGGGGTGCGGAAAAAGGCGAGTTACAGGGAGATACATTCACGCGCCATGTTCGTTGCTCTAGTGTGGCCGCAGCGTGCATGATGCAAATCATACGCAGTTAGCCGAATGGTGTCACGGAAATTGGGGGACAAGGCTATGGCTGTGTTCGGGACCGTCCCTCTCCAGCCGTCGAACGCGCCTGCGCCTTCGACACGGCCACAGCATGGCCGAGCGTGCAGGATATACCCACGGCAACAAATAGGATCACAATAAAGACATCTCTGCGCAAGAAGATAAGCCAGCGCGGGCAGTCTTCGCTTTCGCTGAGTAACCGCATCCCTACTAGCATTGTCGCGGCGGTAAGTCCAAAACCGAGCGATAGCAGAAGTAATCTTGCTGTGACCCGCTCATGGTGGATAATTCTAGCGTATAGAAGCACACCCGCAGTGCCGCCGGCAGGTAATCCAAGAAGAATGATCCCGAACACCAAGAAATTCTCATATGACAAGACCGAAGTCAGAATTGTGGAACTCCAAACCAGGCTACAAGACGCAAGCATCTCTCGCCCACTCCAGAGAACAGCGACCATGAGCAGTGCCGAGAGAGAACAACTGACGAATTCGAGTGTGTGCCGTTTCATGCCTACTTTGTCGGCTGTGGTCGTGGGGGATCCTGCCGGTCCCACAGATCTTCAAGACGACGAGTGATCTCGTCCGCTTGGCGATATCGTTCTCGATTGCTTTCTCGCATCGGATCATCGGGCCTAGTGGTCCAATGACCGGTTTTCGGACCGTACCCTGCGGCGGTATGTGAGAAGTAGTCCTGTACCTCATGAACATGATATTCAAAGTCCGTTACATCCCCTCTTGTTGCCGCATCTCGTGCGTCACGGATGGCCTCGCCTAACTGCCGAAAATGCCGCCTTCTGTTTGCGTATGTCCCGGTAGCGGGGAAATCTCTGTCAAGCCTAGAATAGTCAAATCTGTCATGACCGAACCTTCCTAGATTCCGGTGCGCTTCTTCAGTCCACAAGCCATCTGTGTCTGTGGAGTTGACAGGGTCGGCAATACAGAACACGTACTGATTCAATCCGCCCGAAATACCGATAGGATCGTTGCTGAGCCATCTGGCTGTTGCAGGTTCATACCAGCGTTCTGACCCATAGCTGGAATCGGAAGCTGTTACAACTGAATACGTTACAAGGGTTGATGAACGGGTTGTGAACGTAGCGGGACCTGTAGTCGGACGGTTGCGCGTAGCCACCGCGTTCATGGTGCGAAGTGTAGGTTATCCGGTTACCGATGTCACGGAGATTGAAGGGGCAATCACGTTGTTGACTATTTCAATGCTCTCTGCACATTATACCGGTAAATATGCAGGAGGCTAATCAATATGAAAGACATGTACTATTCCAGATTCCTGCAACCGTCTCTGCATCCAACAGGATCGGAAGGCAGAACTGACCATGTAAAACGACACGTGGAACTTGTGCTGGGAGCCAGGCAGACCGGCAAGTCCACCCTTCTACGCCACTGTGCGGGCGATGGCAGGCACACCCGTTCGATAAACCTGCAGGACCGGATTACCCGCCGCCGATATGAGGCGGATGAAGGCCTGTTGGTCCGTGAACTCAAGGCCATGCCTGATATTGACACCGTGATCATTGATGAGATTCAGAAAGTTCCCGCTTTGCTGGACGACGTGCAGCTGCTTTTCGACGAAAACCCGGCCCGATTCCAATTCCATCTCACGGGGAGCTCCGCCCGTCAGCTCAAGCGGAAGTCCGCCAATCTGCTTCCCGGCCGTGTGCATTCACATGTTCTCTCTCCTGTCCTTCAGGCAGAACGGCGCAAGGCTGAAATCCTGCCTCTGCATATGCCCGGCGGCCACACATTCCCGACGCGAACGCTTGAGCAATATCTGATTTTCGGCGGTCTCCCGGGTCTGTACAAGGAAGATCCATCCGACTGGACGGACACACTCTCGGCCTATGCCGAACTCTATATCGAGAGTGAAATCCGGCAGGAACATGTGGTGGCTGACATGGGTGCATTCGTCAGGTTTCTGCGTCTTGCGGCACTTGAGTCAGGGCAGTGCGTGAACTTCTCAAAGCTTGCCAGTGACGTGGGGGTGGCAGCCAATACACTTCGCAATTTCTATCAGGTGCTTGAAGATACCTACGTGGGAATTCGCATCCAGCCTTTTGCGCGGAGCAGGAAACGCATTATCCAGGCTCCCCGCTTCTTGATCTTTGATCTGGGTGTTCGCCATGTCCTTGCTGATCTTCCGGTAAACGATGCCCTGTTGAAGCTGGATGCAGGGCATATCTTTGAACAATGGGTGCTTCTGGAATTGTATTACCGCGCCAGGTACATGGGCAGGGGGTATGGCGTTTCGACGTGGTCAACAACCAGCGGTGCTGAAGTTGATGCAATCGTTGAGACACCCGATGAAGCTATACCGGTTGAAGTCAAATGGACCGGGAACCCATCGCCGCGTGATGCTCAACATGTCGAGACGTTCATCCGACTTCATCCAACAGTGAGCCGCCGCGGCTACGTGGTCTGCCGATGCCCAACACGTCAACAACTGACAGATAACGTCATCGCCCTTCCATGGAATGAGTTCTGATGTTTCCACATCCGGCAATGCCTGCGTCGGACACTTGTTCGACCGCGAAGGGGTGTTTCCGGGCTCGACGCCGCCCTTGCTTGATTCTACCCTCCATTGGTAACCGCTGGCGTTTCTGGCGGCCCTTTTCGCAACTATGGCCAGGATCCTCTATGGAGTACACGGCACCGGGCATGGTCACGCTGTCCGGGCGCTGGCAGTTGCCCGCCATTTCCGAGAACACGAATTCCTGTTCGTGAGCGACAGTACGGGCGCCGGCATCCTTGAAAAGGAGTTCAGCGTATGCCGCTGCCCGAACCCCGAAACTCCCATCAGCCACCACCACATTGATTCGCCACGTATGATCTGGAGCCTGTTGAACACGCAGCTGCACAGGGGACGGGTGCTGGAATCACTGGCATGGGTAATACGGGACTTCCGGCCCGACGTCGGGATCTCGGACTACGAATACTTTGTTCCCGTCGCCTGCCGCAAAGCCGGTATCCCCTGTCTCTCATTCGATCACCAGCACATCCTGCCCATGTGCAGGCGCGACATGCCGCTACATGCCCTTCCGGGCTACCTTGCCACGCGCGTGTCCATCAGCCTTTTGTTCAATAACGCGTCCGAATACCTGGTTACGTCGTTCTTCAAACCGGAATCCACTGCGGTGTCCGGTTCCGTCTCGGTACTGCCGCCGTTCCTCCGGGCAACGGTCACGGACACAAGACCTTCAGTGGATGAGCACGTTGTAGCGTACCAGGGATACTCAACATTCCGGGCGTTCATCCCGTTTCTCAAAACAATCAAGCGCAAGGTGCTGGTCTATGGCATGAACGCGACAGGCACTGACGGGAACCTGGTCTACAGGGAACCATCGGAAGATCAATTCCTGGCCGATCTTGCCTCCTGCATCTACGTGATCTGCGGGGGCGGGCACACCCTGATGTCGGAGGCCCTGTACCTCGGGAAACCCGTGCTTTCCTTCCCGATCAGGCAGGCATGTGAGCAGTTGCTGAATGCCGTGTACCTGCAACGCCTCGGTTACGGCGTGTTCTCAAGCTCCTGTCGTCCGGGGGGATCTCTCGGTGAGGCGTTCGAAGCCAGGCTTGACTGGTTCCGGGAGAACATCCGTAAGGGAGAGTTTTTCGGTAATCCGGCGATTCTGGGCAGGATCAGCGATTTCGTCGGGCGAGCAGGGCATCACTGAGCTGCCGCGCTGAACAGCTCTGCCATGGCCTTGAGCGGGCCAGCCGGCGAGAAGCTTTCCAGAACCAGCGTCTGTCCCTTTCGAGCAATTGCCATGGCCCGGTCCCTGTCTGAAACGGCTTCCAGCACTGCTTCCGCTATGGCTCCAGGATCGCCGGGGTTTACCAGCCACCCGGTGGAACCCGGGGTCACCACTTCCTTGATGCCACATACGTCGGTGGCGACGACAGGAAGGCCATGTGCCATCGCCTCCAGTATCACCGTCGGCAGGCCGTCCCGGTCTCCATTCGGCATTACCACGCTCGACATGACGAACAAGTCGGATTCACGGAAACGACGGGCCATCAGGTCGTAAGACAGGAATCCTTCAAAAGACACGTGCCCCTGAAGGCCCAGCGCGTCCGTTTCCCGCTCAAGGGACCGCCGCAACGGGCCATCACCGACGAGTGACAGCCGGAACTCAAGGCCGCGCGTGCGCAGGATGGCAGCGGCTTTCAGCAGTACGTCAAAGCCCTTCTTCCCCACGAACCTTCCTGCAGCCAGCATGCGGATTGGCGGCTTCATGGACACGGTCGCGTTTTCCCGCACAGTCATGGGGAGGGGGTTGTAGACAGGATGTATCTTTGCCCGGCATTCCTCCGCATGCCCTGTGAGGTAATCCACGTTTGTCCTGTTCTCGCTTCGAACAAAGGCGGCAGCCCGGATCTTGTCGGCAAGGGCGCCATCCTGCGGGTAGATATCCCCAGCCCGCGCCGAGAAACTGAACGGGATTCCTGTCAGTGCCGAACACACCCACGCAGCGGTAGCCGGGCCGTTCGCCCACGGGGCATGGATATGCCTGATGCCGGAATGCTCCATCACCCGCGCAAGGTGGAAACCGCAGGAGAATGCCCAGAGGTTCTCGCCCAGCTGCTCAAGATTGCGCCATCGGCGCAGCAGTATCCTGTACGGCAGTGACAAGGCCTTGCCCGGTTTCCTGAACAGCCAGTAGAGGTAGTCCAGCAGCAGGCGCCAGGCAAAACGTGTTCCCATGCTGTACACGTGCCGGGAGATATCTTTCATAGAGGGCGACAGGTTCTTGTCGAGTCCGGCATACAGCGAGAAGACCTTTAGGGGCCATCCCATGTTGAGCAGGCCCTCGACTTCGGAGAAAATGAACGTTTCGGAGGGTTTTGGGAACCACAACAGGATGTATGCAACAGACGGAAAACGGCCGTCTGCCTGCTGAAAGTCGCGTTTTCGGGGGTCTGTCATCTGAATTACCTGAAGATAACCATTGCCGAGGTGATTTGGGTAGTCGATTATTCCTATCCCCCGGTGCCGGTCGGGAGCGTCTGTGTGATATGTGCGGGGGAAACCCGCGTGAACACTGGCCATTGAGCATTTGAAACAAGGCGGGCGGTTGTGCTATTGATACCGCCCGCAAATGGGGTGGCATGGACAAGGCCTTTCTATTCCAGGGTATAGCGCTTTTCTCTGTCGGGTTCCTGGTGACGTACCTCCTGACACCGGTGGTCAGGGTTATTACCGTCAGGTTCGGTATCGTTGATGCGCCGGACGAAAGGCGTGTTCACAGGCATGCGACCCCGCGAGGCGGCGGGATCGCCGTATTCCTGGGGTTTCACGCGGCTTGTGCTCTGCTCTTCCTCTCGTTCGGGACCCCGAACGGCGCCCTGCTGACGTCAAAATGGTGGTTCGGCTTCCTGCCTGCATCCTTCGTTCTTCTCCTGCTGGGCCTTGCGGACGATTGCCGCAGCCTCCCGCCCTGGGTGAAACTCGGCGGGCAAACGGTGGCGGCAACGCTGTTCTGGGTATCGGGACATGGGATCTGCCAATTCCTGGGCTGGGATCTGCCCGCCGGCGTGGACCTGGCAATTACAGTAGTCTGGATACTGGTAATCACCAACGCATTCAACCTGATAGACGGGATGGATGGCCTTGCCACCGGCCTTGGGATTATCTCCGCAATCGGCATGGGGGGCGCCCTCCTGTTCCGCGGATACCCGAGTGAAGTGACAGTCCTTATCGCGCTGGCCGGGGCCTGCGTTGCGTTCCTGCGGTTCAACTTCTACCCGGCCAGCATATTTCTCGGCGATTCCGGAAGCATGTTCCTGGGTTTCGTGCTCGCGACCATTGCCTTGAGCACGGGTTCCAAGGGGGCCGCTGCTGCTTCAATAGGCATTCCGCTCATGGCTGTGGGTATCCCGATCTTTGACGTGATGCTGGCAGTGTGGCGACGGTCCGTCCGCCGTCTTCTTCCCCCGCATCTGCGAAGGAACGGCAACGGAGGAGGTATCACCGAGGCGGACTCCGAACATCTGCATCACCGGCTCCTGCGGAGGGGTTTCTCGCAGAAACAGGCCGCGAGCCTTTTGTATGGTTTCAGCGGGCTGCTCGTGCTCGTGGCGCTTACTTCACTGGTGTGGCGGTCGCTTGCCGTCGGCCTCTATGTCCTGTCGTTCGCCGGCTGCTGCTACGTTGTTGTCAAACACCTTGCCACCGTTGAACTGTGGGATACGGGAATCGGCATCCTGTCCGGGCTCAAGAGGCCGTCCCGGAAGACCATAGCGGTGATAGTGTATCCCGTCATCGATGTGGTGATCCTTGCGGGCGCCTGGGCAGCAGTCACGGGCATAATCTGCCATCCTTCAGGTTCCTTCCATGGCTGGAAACAGGCTTATTCGTCTTCCGTGTCACTGTGGGTTGGCGTTCCTTTCCTCTTCATGGTGATCGGCCGGGTGTACCGCCGGGTATGGAGCAGGGCAAGAACCATGGATTTTGTTGTCCTGGCCTGGACCCTGATTTCCGGCACGGTTGCAGCACTTGGCGTGGAGGCGTTGTTCCTCGGCGGGTGCACGCTGGAGAGGGTCGAGGCCGTGCTGATCTATGCCTCTTTTGTGCTTGTGGTGACGATCGGGGTCCGCGGCTTCTTTGTGTCCGTCCGTGACGCGGTGGTGGTTATGAGCCAGATCGGGCACAGTAACGGCGAAGGCGCGCCCCGCAGGGTTGTCATCTACGGGGGCGGCCAGCGATGTGCGTACTTCCTGAAAAGCAGGCAGGATGGTATACTGAAGGGCGAGCACGGGACCGTCATACAGGGTATCATCGATGATGACCCCAACCTGAGGGGCAGGTTTGTCTGTTCCTGCCGGGTGCTGGGCAGCCTCGTTGACCTTCCCGCGCTTGCGGAGACGAACAGGCCGGATGAAGTACTGGTCACCGCCGACCTTTCCGAGGAACGCAGGAAGAAGCTTATGGACTGGGCAAAGCATGAGAAGGTTGTGGTTTCGGAGTGGACGATGGGCCGCACGGTGGTAATGGATACGCCCAGGGATCCGGCAAACTGAGATGCAGACGGTTTCTAAAGGCACACATCCTTTCAAAGCTGTGACCGTGAACTTCCGGTCGCACGGTGATGTGTTTGAGCTGGCAGACAACCTTCAGAAATGCGGGTGCGAAGAGCTGATCGTTGTAAACCACGATCCGGCAGAAAACCTTGCGGGTCTTTCCGCCAACCCCCGGGTACGGGTCATAAACCAGGCCAACAAGGGCTATGCGGCCGGCTTGAACCGTGGGCTCAGCGAGCTTCGCCAGTGGAACGGCATAGTGTTTATCTGCAATCCGGATGTTTCCGTCCTCCGGCTGGATACCCTTCCTTCCGCGCTCAACTACCTGTCCTCATACCCGGATGTAGCCTGTCTGCTCCCGGTTATCCTGGGGCGCGACGGCAAAGTCCGCAAATCTTACCGGCGGTTTTACACCATGATGACACTGGTGGGCTCCCGGTTGTTCAAGCGCGACCATGCCCCGGCCTTCATGCACAGCCACTTCTACAAGGGCTGTGACGACAGTCGTCCCCTGGAAGTTGACTGGGGATGCGGCGCCGCCATGTTGTTCCGCGCGCCGATCTTCACCGGCAAGGTATCGTTCGACGAACGGTTCTTCTTGTATTTTGAAGACGTCGACATATGTGCTCAAGTCTGGCAGGCGGGGTTCAAAGTGGTGTGGCATCCGGAGTTCCAGTGCTGCCATCGGGAAGGCGTGGCAAGCCGGCGCAATATCCGTTTCCTCGGGCTGCACCTTCTGAGCGCAATGAAATTTGTGATGAAATACCGTGGGTTTCCGACAAGAGAAACACTGATGAAACGCAGGTGAGTTGCAGCAAGTCCGGTGACTTGAGGCAGGGGAGGGGCCGTGGGTTGCGGGGGAGGGGTATCGTCGGGACCGGAGATCCTCAGCGGGCTGCCTGCGCAGGGACAGGGCCCTTTCTCTCACAGATCGCGTGGCGAAAACCTGGCGGTTCTTGTATTCCTTGGCTGTTGCCTGCAGGCTGCGCTTCTTATTCCTTCAATTACCCTTATTCCCGGGGAAAGAACAAATCTGCTGACCGCGTCTATCGCGGGTGTGTCCTTCCTGGCCTGCATGCTTCTTGTCAGGAAGACAAATGCAGGAACAACAACGGCAGCCTGTGTCACCGCGGTTCTTTCGCTGCTGGTCCTGTTGAGCGGCTGGCTCAGTGTATCTCGCGCGCCGGCAGTGTTCCGGGGGATGGGGTTCGTCCTCACGGGAGCGGGCGGATTCTGGTGCGCACGCCTGCTGCTCCAGGACCGGGCAAGACGGCAATGGTTCGTTCTGTTCTGCATGGTCCTGCTGCTGCTCGTGATTGCCGGCGCTCTTGCCGGGGGACTCATCGACGGGACCATAACCCGCCTGCTGGACGACAATCCGCACCAGGTGGTTTGCAAGATCTTCCTCCTGGCCTTTGCGCCCGTCACACTGTTGCGCGGCCGGGGGCGCGGCCTGGCAACGGCCGGGGCGCTGGGACTCGTGGCGGCAGTTGTCGTCCTGTTGCTCAGCAAGCTCCGGTCGGCTGTTATCATCCCGGTGGTGATCGTGCTTGCCGTTGTTGCGACAACGGGCAGGTTTCGCATGCTCAAGGCACTGGTTGTAGGGTTGCTCGGCTGCCTCTTCTTCCTGCTGACATTCTGGGGCTACCCGGACCGGCAGCTGCAGCTGATGAACTACCTGCCGGTGTCGTACAGGGTGGAGAGCTATCCTTTCTCGTGGCACATTGCCAAACAGCATCCGTTTCTCGGCAACGGGCTCAGGGCATCGCGGCAGGAGTATCTTGACGGCTACACGCTGAAATCATCCCTCGGGCATCGCAGGGCTTTTGTCAGGAACCTGCGAAGAGTCACTTCGTCTGAAAACGTTTTTCTGACATTCATGGCCGACTTGGGTTTTCCGTTTCTTGTTCTGTATGTGCTGTCGGTCGGCGCCGTCTTTGCGGGCGCCATCCGGAGAGTCGGCGGAGCAGGCGCTGTGAGGAATCACCGGTTGCTCTATGCATTGATCCTGTCGTTGTCGGCGGTTGTCCTTCATTGTCTGACAACCGATGATCTGCTAGTACCGCATGTGAACTGGTTCTTTCATGTTCTATTGGGCATGGTGTCCGTTGCCGGCGGGCAGGAAAGCCCCGGCCCCGGAGACGATGGCGTTGGTTCAGTATGAAGAAGGCGGATCTCATCATTATGGGTGGCGGGCCGGCGGGCCTTGGTGCAGCAGTCTGCGCCCAGGAGAACGGCGTTGACTGGCACCTGTTTGAGAGGGAGGACCGGTGGGGTGGCCTTTCCGCTTCATTCCGCGATGCACAGGGCTTCACCTGGGACCTGGGCGGGCACATTCTCTTCTCGCACTACGGCAACTTTGACCGCCAGATGGACAAGGTCATAGGCCCCCGTGGCTGGATTGACCATGAACGCGAAAGCTGGGTCTGGGTCCGCAACCGTTTCATCCCGTATCCTTTCCAGAACAACCTGCACCGCCTTGATTCCGCAGACCGTTCAGCATGCGTGGAAGGCCTTCGCGTGGCCGCGAAAGCGGCGCAGGCAAAGGGCGGACAAACCCGGGGCAGGCCGGCTGATTTCGGGGAATGGATCGTTTCAACTCTCGGCAGCGGGATCGCAGACCTCTTCATGAAGCCGTACAACTGGAAGGTGTGGGCGCACCCGCTGGACCAGATGGATTGCGCCTGGCTCGGTGAACGGGTTGCTGTACCGGCAATTGAAGAGGTGCTTAAGTCCATCGAAACGGGGAAAGACAACGTGTCGTGGGGCCCGAACAAGCTGTTCCGCTTCCCCGTGACCGGCGGCACGGGCGCCATATGGCAGGCAGTTGCCTCAAGGCTCCCGGGTGAAAGGCTCTCCCTTGGGCATGAGATCATTTCCGTGGACGCGAAGCAGAAGACCATGACCGGCACGAACGGAGAAGCGTGGTCCTATCGCCACTGCATCAGCACCATCCCGCTGGATCGGCTGGTCCGTATCTCGGGGTCTGACAACCTTGCCCCGGCGGCCGGCCGGCTGGCAAGCACATCGACATACGTGGTCGGGGTCGGCGTCGACGGCAACGTGCCGTCCCATCTGAAGACGAAATGCTGGATGTATTTCCCGCAATCCAACAGCCCCTACTACAGGGTCACGGTTTTCAGCAACTACAGCCCGAACAACGTGGCCAATCCCGGGAAGCAATGGTCCCTCATGGCAGAGGTCTCGGAAAGCAGGTTCAAGGCAGTTGACAGGAACACGCTGGAAAAGGACACCCTGCGGGCACTGCAGGAAGACGGCCTCCTGCCGGACCGGAAGCGCGTAGTCTCCACGATATCCAGGCACGTTCCACAGAGTTACCCGGTGCCGTTCCTCGGAAGGGACGCGGCCGTGGGCCCCATGCTGCTTGAGTTCGAAAAGCGTGATATTTTCAGCCGCGGACGTATGGGCGCGTGGAAGTACGAGGTGGGGAACCAGGACCATTCCTACCAGCAGGGCTACGAATGCGTGCAGCGGATTGTGAACCGCGGCGGGGCGGAATATGAACCCACGCTTAACAATCCGGACCAGGTAAATGCTCCCGGGAAGCGAAAGTGAGTCTGCGCCGCTTCCCTGGGTCTGTTCCCGCAGGAACAATTCATGATCTCGACCCGTAAGAAGAACAAGACACTCGACGTGTTGCCTTGTCACTGGCGTACCCGCATGGCCCAGGCAGACTGTGTCGACATCAGGAGCCACGTAACTGCCGGAACACAGTGGTGGGTGAACCGTGCATCCGGATGTGATTGCGCAGCGCGGTTCAGCTGGTACCTCAGCCCGTGGCCGGAGTACCAGCGCTACCTGCTGTGGCAGAGCTTCCTGACGTGCGCGGAACTGAAGGACCGTGCGGCGGAGATGGAAACATGGGACTACCATCCGCTCATCAGCATCCTGCTGCCGGTGTACAAGGTGGCCCTGCCGCACCTGGCGGAATGCCTGGTATCCGTGGAGCAACAGGTCTACCCGCACTGGGAGCTTTGTCTTGTTGAAGACGGTTCCGGGTCCGAAGAGATCCGAAACATGCTCAGGGCTTTCAGTGCAAAGCATCCGGACCGGGTGAGGCTGGTGCTGCGCGACCGGAATCTCGGCATTGCGCGCACCTCGCAGGAAGCTCTTGAGATGGCGACCGGTGAGTTCGTGGCGCTGCTTGACCACGACGACAGGCTCGCGCCCGAAGCGCTTGAGGAAATGGTTCACCGTCTGCAGTTTGAGAGAGATGCGGACTGGCTGTATTCTGACTACGACAAGATATCGCCGGATGGCGAACGATATCATTACTACTTCAAGCCCGACTGGTCGCCGGATCTTCTCTACTCCTATTGCTACGTGGGCCATCTGTCCCTGTTGCGCCGCAGCCTTGCATTGTCGGTGGGTGGTTTCCGCACCGGGTTCGAGGGGGCCCAGGACTTCGATCTGTACCTGCGGATGGCTGAGCGCGCGCAGCGCGTTGTTCATGTTTCCAGGATCCTGTACTCCTGGCGACAGGCTCCGGGTTCCACGGCCGGTGATCTCGCCTCTAAGCCGTATCTCTACGAGAACCTGCGTCGTGCAATGGACGACGCCATACGCCGCAGGGGGGAACCGGGAACTTGCGCGGAGATAACAGGTTTCTGGGCGGGCCTTTACCGCGTGAACCGGTCGACGGTGACGCCGGTCTGTGACGTGGTGGATCTCTCCCGTTCCGCAATCGGCACAGACACAGCCAACCCGGGCGGGAAGTGCCGTGTTGGCAGGCGATTTGTGCTGGCGGATGGCGAAAACTGCGGCGCAACACTTCAACGCGCGCTGACAGAGACAACAGCGCCTTGCCTCGTTGTTGTGCAGGGCGACCGGGTGTTTGTGTCAAATGCCGCAATGCATGACCTAGCCGCGCATCTGTCAGTTCCGGGAGTAGCGGGTGCTGCCCCGAAGATTGTCGGTTCCGACGGGCACGTTGATCACTGCGGACTTGCGCTGGTACCCGGTGGAAAAATCCTCTTCCCGCTGCGAGGGCTCGGCTCCGGAGAAGCGGGCTATGGTGCATACGGGACTGTGGCAAGAAATGTCGGTGCAGTGTCCCCACTAGTGGTGGCTTTCAGTGTCGCCGCCGTCAGGGAAGCAGGAGGATTCGATCCCCGCATGGGTGCCACCGGTGCCGTGACAGCTGCCTGCCTGACGTTGCGGACGAAGGGATTCCGGATCGTGGCGGACGGTGGAGTGACCGTTGAACTGGCGGGCGGGTTGTTCTGTGCCGAGCAAGCCATGGCAGCCGGCGGCGAGGATTTCAGGCGGCTGGTCACGGCATGGCCGTCCCTCTGTTGCGCGGGTGATCCCTTCTACAACAGGAACCTGAGAGAGGAACCGGCTGATTTCGGGGTACGCGATGGAAGAGATTTCTAACAGACCGGCAGGACTGCGGCCACCCTACCCACGGGTGGGTGTTGTCATTGTCACCTGGAACAGGAGGAGTTATGTCCTCCGCCTTCTTGACACGCTGCGGGCGAATCCCTACCCGAACTGGTCGGTCCTGGTTGTAGATAACGCATCGACAGACGGATCGGCCGATGCCATACGCTCCGCCCACCCGTGGGTCCGTTGCATCGCGAACCCGGTAAACGCAGGCGGGTCCGGCGGTTTCAACACGGGTCTCAACCATTTCCTCAACGAAGGGGGATACGACTACCTATGGCTTCTCGATAACGATGTTGAGATCGAGCCCGGAGCCCTGGAGGTGCTGGTCGAAGCCCTTGAATCGCATCGGGACGCGGCCGTGGCCGGCAGCCACATGATCCAGCTGGACTACAAGAACGTGACGAATGAGATAGGCGGTGACTGCAGGCTCGACAAGGGCCGCCTGGACCTGCGCTGGCATGCCTCGTTCCCGTGGATGCACAGGAACGAAGTCTATGAAGTTGATTACGTAGCCGCATGTTCCATGCTGGTCCGCTTCGACATGATGAAGCGCATTGGCTGCATGGATGATTTCTTCATTCATTTTGACGACGTGGACTGGTGCCTCCGGTTCAGGGAAGCCGGCTACAAGACCATAGCCTGCGCGGCGAGCCGCATCAAACACCTGTCGGGCCGCAGCAAACGTGTCACATGGATTCTCTACTACGACGTGCGGAACATGCTCTTCCTGCAGCTCAGGCATGGAGACCTCGGGAGATGGTACTTCGTGAAAGCCTTCCTGAAGGCTGCGGCCAGGAGCTTTCGCGACGAGCTGAGCGGGAAGCGCTACTACGTGCAGTTGTGCGAGCTCGGGTGGCGTGACTTCCTGTGCCGCAAGATGGGCCGGCGCGCTGATCTGCCGTCACTGAAGTCAACGCCTGTTGCCGCCGTTCTTGACAGGATCCTGCGGGAGAAGAACCGCCGCGTTTTCACCATGGAACCATTGTGCCGACCGTTTATCACCGAAGACAACCTTGCCGCTGCGCGTTCCAACGGAAACGACCTGGTCGCCATATGTCATGAAGCCGGGATCGGAGCCCGGCAGCTCCCCGACGGAGTTCGTCTCATTCTGCTTCCCTCCGGCCGGGCCAGGCGGGCGTGGGCGTTGCTCAAGATGGCCGTTGCCGGTCCGAGACCTGACTACCTTGTCCTGGACATCGACAGGCTGTGCGGTTTCCTGGGGCTGCTTTCGTCGAGGATCATTCTCCTGGTGGATGATGGATGCATCGAGTTGCCGGGTGGCTGGATGCGCCTGTTCCATGCATCTGTCAGGATTTGGCGCTGGGTGGCGATGGTGCCGCACCTGCTCCTGTTTGTCCTCTCCGGGCGGGGGAAGAAGAATGCCGACCCGACCGGTACCTGCTCCCGGACCTGAAGGTGCCGGGGTGGTTCCGTATCAAAGGCGAAGGCCCTCAATTGCGTTCATCACTGCCCTGGTGTATTCGTCCGAAGTGGGCAGGCGGGGTATCGACGCTGCCAGCGCAGAGAGTTCCGACGGGTTGGACGCGAGACGTCTCACGATCTGTCCGAGGCCATCGGCGTCACCAGGCTGGAAGAGCAAGCCACCCCTGCCGTCCTTTACCAGTTCTTCCATCCCGCCAAGTCTGCTGCAGATGACCGGCTTGCCGTGGGCAAACGCCTCAAGGAGCACCGTGGGCTGGTTCTCGAGCCAGATCGACGGCACCACCAGGACATCCACTTCTGTGTAGAAATCCACCGTATCCTTGTGGAACTGCTCCAATCTCGCCGCGCACGAAGGATTGTCCTTCTTGAACTGTTCGATTGCGCCTGTATCGGCGAACCCGCGTATCGTCAATAGCTTCGAAAGATCCCCCTGGAAGGCTTTGACCATGACCTCAATGCCCTTCTTCCTGTTGATGTTGCCGATGTATCCGAAGCGGACCGGCTTGTGAGGACTGTAGGGGGCCGATGTTGCAGCCTTGTCGATCCCGTGGGGAATCACTGTCGACCTTCGCATGTGGAAACCCCTTTTCCCCAGCTCGAAAAGCAACGACGTGGACGGGGAAATGAAAAGATCGATGTCGTCCACCAGCCTGTCCGCCATCCGCTCTCGCAGCCTCATGAACGGTGTCAGGACCGGGACCAGCGCGCCCGGGATCTTCCGACCAAAGCGGCTCTCGTAAAGGCAACGGACGCAGTCCGCGGGCGAGGCATCATGGCAGATGCTCCTTGCCGCGTTGAAGAGCGAGTAGGATGGACAGACCGAATAGTAGTCGTGGAGATACATCGCCGTGCGCACGCCTTCCTGCCGGGCAACGGACGGCAGGTCCAGGGAGAGCCGCACAAGGTGATGGAAGAGGACGACGTCCGGCCGGAAAGCCCTGATCACGCGGCGAAACCTGGCGGCCACGTGCGGCTTCCACGCGGAGAGGAGAACCTGCGCCTTTGTCCTGACGTAGCTGTTGGGGAAGAGATGCAACCCCGACAAACCCTCCGCCGCAAGTGTCTCCGACGATATCTTCCCGTTGCAGGCGTAGAAAAGGCCGACCGTGTGACCTGCCCTGATGAGACTCCTGATCTGTTGCAGGCAGATCCGTTCCGCCCCGAACATCGGTTCCGGCGTGCAGTTGTGGAGCGTGAGAAGAATCTTCATGGGTTCAGCTAATCATGTCGCCTTTTTCTGTTCCGGGGTACTCTATCCATTTCTCATAGTCCATGAACAGCCCTTCGATGCCGGCTTTCAGAACTTCCTTTCGCATCTCCCGCGGGGTGGGGGATGCAAGCAACCGTGCAAATAGCAGGCACAGGCGTACGGACTCACGCACCCATCCGAACGGCCGCCGGCGATTGACTGCGACCAGGTTCCGCACCGTGTATTTCCATGACGCCAGTGTTGCAGGTTGAACGTTCAGGTTCTTGAGCGTGACGCCCGTGTTGGAAGCCGTCATGTGGAACACACGGCTCTCCTTTACCAGGAAAGCAGCGAAGCCATGGGATGTTATCCTGGTCGTGTATTCGACGTCGTCGGAGTGGATGAAGAATTCCTTTATCGGCAACCCTGCATCCCGTACAGCCCTCCGGCTGATGAGGATGGAGACGAACGATGCCCTTGTAATCGGCTTCAAACCGGTTCGGGGCCCCTCGCCGCCGGCGAACCCGGGCACGTTCATGACGTGCGGCGATCCATCTTTCCAGAGGACACGGGACGCAAGGAAACCTGCTTCCGGAGCTATGGTCGCAGCATTCATGAGTGCTGCCAACGCGCAAGGTTCCGGCACGGAATCGTCATCGAGGGTCCAGATCCAGTCGGCGCCGAGCTCCCAGGCTTTCCTGATCCCGGAGTGATACCCGCCAGCACCGCCGAGGTTCTGTTCCAGGGTCACCACGGTGACATCGTTCCGTGAACCGCCCGGTTTCGTGAGCCACTCGCGGGTACCGTCGTTGCTGGCGTTATCGACGATGACGAGGTGCGCCGGCCTGCGTGCCTGTCCATCAACTGCCTCGATACATTTTCTGAGCATCTCCAGCCGGTTACGGGTGGGGACCACAACGATCACGCGGACTGGAGGATGCGTGCTCATGATATTCCCGTGGCTCCGCCCGGTGCCTGCGCATACATCGGAACGAGCCCGGACAGGGTTGTCCCTTCGATGGAGAATCGGGGCGAAAGCCACTCCACAAAATGGCGGATCTTTTCAACGAACCCGGCAACGGCCGCCTCGGTGCGGTGAGCGGGAGTGGCGCCCGGATGGAGCTCCGACGAATGCAGGAACATGTTCAGCACCGTACCGCCGCGCCGCGCGTGGAGACGGGCGGCCATCTTCATCGAGGACAACGGGTACCAGGCGGGATGTATGCCCGCGGCGTTGAGATAGCGTGTGCCGGAATAGAGCAATTGCTGCAATGGCCGTGGAAGTCGCGGTGCAATCGCCGCAACGATCCTGGCCGCGGCCTGCCTCACCGGCACCGTGGTCAACGGCACTTCCAGGATGGCAGGCTTCAACGGGTGCCTGTACGGGTCTGCAGGCGATGTGAAATGGTCCGTCGGGCCATCCGCTACCTGCCTGAGCGGTACAACACTGCTGTCAACGCCGATGCCGTATTCGGGCAGGCCTTGCAGCAGTTCATGGCTCAGGTCAAAGCGCCCTGCCCGGAAAGCACGGGGTTTGATGCCGGTCCCGGCCTCAATGGCCGAGCACAGGGTCTGCATCTTGGCGCGCAACACCGCGGCGGGGATGAAGGCGGTTCGAACAGGCTCCTCCGGGCCGGTCTCTGCGAACGGAGGTGTACACCACGGGTGAAGGTGGGCGCCGATCTCGGCATTCCTTTTTGCCGCAAAGACCCTCAGGATGGAACAGCACTCCGGGTCCGAAACCACCGGGTATGTTGCAAGGAGCGTAAGGGGGATCCCGAACTTGTCCCCCAGGAACTCGAGTCGGGCCAGTGCCTGCACGTTGGCGACGCCGGGCGGCTTCCGGGGGTAACGGCCGCAGAACAGGCCGTCTTCTTCGACGTCCACACTGACGACCAGCTTCACGGTTCCTTCCTTCCTGCCGTTCGCATGTCGAACGCAACCTTCATGCTCCGGCAGGAAGTCTTGTCGAATGCGGTATTGAACGCGTCAGCGTAGTCATGCAGCCGGAAAGTGTGGGAGAGCAGGTTTTCCGCCTTGTAGTTTCCGCCAAGGATTTCCATCGCCTTGGAGTAGGTGTGAACAGGTTCTCCGTTCACCCGGGCCCTGCTGTAACTGGCCGATCCGGTTATGGTAAGTTCACGGAACCACACGCTTGAAAGGTCCAGCGGGCCGACCTCGGCAGCCGTTGCCACCATCACAAACCGGCCGCGCCCGCGTAGCGCAAGCAGTCCGTTCTGTACCGACTGTGTTGTGCCGGCACAGTCGAAGAACATGTCTGCCCCGCCCTCAATGTTCCCGCCGCGGAGTGTTGTTGGAAGGAAACGGCCCCCCACGGCGGCCGCGAGGGCCGGGCGGTCCGGGGAGAGCAGCACTTGATCAGCGCCACCGGCCTGTGCCAGGTCCTGCTGAAACTTGTGCCGTGCGACGGCAATAACCGTGCAACTGCAACCCAGGTGCCGGAACAACCTCACAACATGCTGGCCTATGATCCCGCACCCGTACACAACCACAGCGCCTTTGCCGTCCGGGAAATTGTCGAGCACGGGCTGCAGGGCCGAGGCAAGTGAATCAACCAGCACGGCGCGTTCGTCCGCCATGCCGGCCGGCAGGCGGACAAGCTGTTTCGGGTGGCAGGCCATCAGTTCGGCGGCTCCGCCGCCCGCGCCCCGTGTGAGCCCGGTCACGATACCCGGCGGCAGTTTCCCGGCGGTGAAGTTTTCGCACAGGTTGTAGCGGCCTGATGCGCAGAATGAACAACGCTCAACTCCCCTCACATCACAAGGCAGGAGTGGCTCAACCGCCACACGGTCCCCCTGCTTCCACTCGCTGCCGGCCGGGGCATCTGCGACTTCGGCCACTACCTCATGGCCGATTATGAACGGAAAGGACGAGTACGGTTCCAGCAGGAATGACTCGGCCCCGCGCAGCAGTGCCAGGTCCGACCCGCAGACCCCGCACATGAGCGGCTTCAACGTTATCCACCCGGCGGGACACTCGAACGGCATGTCGTCCATGGATAGTGGTACAAGGCCGGCAAAGAACCGTGCCGGGGCTACCCGGCTGACGAGCCGGGCCAGCAGGTAACGTGGAACCGAACGGCGGTATACCAGGGCTTTCATCGCTTCCCGTCAGGACAGGTACTGCAGGCCGGTAATCAATATGGCACGGCCCTGCGCCTCTCCTTCCAGTGTCTTCTCCATCTGCAGTCTCACATCCAGTCTCTCCCCGGCGATATCCTTCAAGGGGAGATGTATTTCGGCGCACGAATTGTCAAAAGGTTCGTTCTTTCCCCCGTTGATGGCGGCAGAACCCGGAATGCGCCTTGCGCCGGGCAACTCCGGCTTGATCCGGATGCGCAGGAATTTTGCCCTCTGCCTGCTTGCCACCACCAGTCCCCCCGTCCTGCCCATCCATCGCCCGCGCTTGTCTGCAGACGCGGGCTCAAAGCCTTCGGCAAAGTCGGCTTCTCCCCCCTCCAGCGGTATGTCGCTTGCCGTGAACTTCCCGAAATACCGGGAGTAGTATCCCCCGTCACCACCGAGGATTCCCCACCAACACCCGCAGGAACGGCAGATAGACGTCGGGTTCCAGCTCCGCATGGTCCGCCTGAGATTGCGGTACAGGGGGCCATTCCATACGTCATCCCAGCTCTGGGTGTTCAAGTTCCCGAGCTGTTCATGTGTCGTGCAACAGGCGTAAACGCTGCCGTCTGCGCCGACATAGGTTGTCGCAAACGGGTCCGGGCAAGTCTTCAATTCCAGAGTCTTTGCGTTGTTGACGCCCATCAGGCGGCGCAGGGAACGCGTGGCGGCTGACCACCTGAACAGGCCCGTCTGCGTTCCGGCAATGCCGAGGCGAAGCACTGATATAGCCCGGCGAATCACGTTCTGCCGGTCTTTCCCGTCCCCACCGCTCCATACATTGTTCAGGAAATACCCCGGCGTCATAAGCCCGATCCGGTCCTTCCACGCGAGATGTGCCGCCTCGATGAATGGTTCCACGAACAGGTGCGGGGCGTGAACGAGGGACTGATCGGCTACCTTCGGCACGTTTCCCTCGTGTGCCAGCGGGATAAGGAGGATATGGTGTACGCCGTAATTCTTCGCGAGCCGCACGAGCTCGGGCAGGTCGCCGACGTTCTGTTTCATCACGACGAAGTTAATGTGGAGCCGGTAGTCTTTGCTCGCGCCCACCTCGTCGCGGGTGGCCTTTATGTACTCCAGGGTGTCAATGATCCTCTTCCACCCGATTGTTGGACGCACGAAGTCGAAAGTCTCCGGCGTGGCCCCGTCCATGGACAGAACCAGAATCACATTTCCACGGAGAAACTTCGGAAGGAGGCCGCTCTTCTTCAGCAGCAACCCGTTTGTTGTAACGCGCAGGCGGACGCCTTTCCTGAGGCACTCGTCCATGAATTCCGGCACCTGGTCGGCGAGCAATGCTTCTCCCTGACCGGTGAAATCCACCTGTTCGACCGACCCCAGGAGCGATTCGCGTATCGTGCGCAGGACCTGGGGACTCATGTCCTGCCCGAAATCGCTATATCCGTGCGGGCAGTGAACACACCTGGAATTGCAGCGGCTGGTGACTTCAGCCACCATCTGTCGAGGGTTATTCCTGGCGATTTCCATGGTCCGGCCGCGGAACTCCTGTTCGCTGAGTCCTTCAATCGGCACAGTAGCGGTTGCGGCGCATAGCTGTCAACCTGTCAGGACCCGGGCAGGAAGCTGCGCGGCGGCGAATCGGCGCAGCCACGCCGCAACATTCGCCGGGTTGCGGTCCCTCACCTGCGCGCGGGCGCGATGGGCCTTCAGAAACGTGTGCTGGACTATATCCGATGCGCTGACTTTGGCGCGGAGGTTGGATTCAAGATGCGCGCGGGCCAGGACCGTGAGATAGTCCCGGTACTGCTCAAGGTGGATGGGGGAAGACGCCGGTTCACACTTCGTATTATCCCCGTCGACCATGCGTCATGAATGCACAACCGGTGTTGCCGAGTCAAGACAACGACCACCGGTGCGGGGCGGGAGAGCAACTACCCGCAATTGACACCGTGCCTTGCCGCGTACTACGGTCCCGGGATGCGCAAGCCCGCGGGACAATACACGAAAGGCACTCCCATGTTCCCCGACCCGATCACCCCGAAGTCATATCCCGACAAACTGCAGGATCCATCCTACGATCCTTTTGTGGTGATGCCGGCGAAGCTGCCACCCCACCCGAGGGTATTCACGAACGGAGCACAGCTTGCGCGGGCGCGTAAGCGGATCGCGACTGGCAACCCTGTTGACACGGCCTGCCTTGAGACGCTCGTCCGGAACTGCAGGCTCGACGAACCGCTCCCGTCCCCGATCCGGTTCCCGGACAAGGAAGGGCTTGTCGGCCGCCATGCACATGCCGCTGCCCGGAACGCGGTCGCGTTTTTGCTGACCGGTCATCAGCCACATCGCGATCGGGCTATCGGCCTGCTCCGGCTGGTTGCCCGCGCATGTCCTCGCGCGAAATGGACCGGCTTCGAGCATGGTCCCATAATCGACATGGCCATCGCCTATGATTGCCTGGCCGTGCGCCCGCTGGGGAAGGCCGATGACCGTTTGTTCCACGACATGCTCAGTGCCATGCCGGCTCGACTCAACCTGAACTCCCATCGGTACTGCAACAACCACAACGCCATGTCCCAGAGCGCCCGGCTGGCCGTTGGCGCAGCGCTCGGACATGTGCCTACGATCCACGATACCCTGTACGGTCTCCAGACCCCGACCGGTTGGCGCTACGGGATGATCCACACCTTGCGTCACGACATCCTGGCCGACGGCATGCAGTGGGAAGGCACCATGGGCTATCACATGGTGGTGGCGGTCATGCTCGCGGAATCGCTGACAATACTCGAGAACTGCGGCGTGGACCTGTGGCACCGGGAGTTTCCGTCACTTGTGCAGGACGACGGCCATGACGAATTCCGCGGTTGGGGCCCCAAGGGCATGAAATGCGTCAAGGCCATGCTGGACGTATTCTTCTACCAGATGTTTCCGAACGGCGACTACTCAAACCTGCACGACCAGATACTGGGCAGCATCGGCGGTGCCAACGCCTGGTGGCCCCTGTTCCCGAAAGGGTACGAGGTATACCGCGATCCGAAATACGCCTGGCTGCTGGACCGTATGCAGAAAGCAGATCCGGGCACTCCGCCGTCTCCAGTGCCACCGTGGCTGCGCGGAGACCGGGGAGAAATGGCGTTTGTCCGGATCGAATGCCGCAAGTATCCAAAGGGTCGGTTCTCCCTCGCAAAAGATGCGGACATCTCGCTTGTCGGGCGGAACGTAAACGGGTGCTCGCTGCTGCCCGTGAACGGGTCGGCTGTTCTGCGCATCGCGCCGGACCGAGAAGATTCCCCGGCGGCGATGTTCTACTGGGGTCCCCACTGGGCGGGACACCGGTCTCCTGCCGCCCTCCACGTTGACATACACGCAGGTGCCCGGCGGATCACCCATGCTCCGCATATCTACAAGGGCGGGTACGACGATCCCCGGCATCTCACCTGGTGCCGTTCAACGATCGCCCACAACACGGTGACCGTCGATCAGCAGTCGATGTTCCCGTATGACTTCGAAACCAATTCCGCGTGGGAATATGATCACTGGCGCGACACGATCTCCGACGGTGTGCTCGAGTCGTTCCGGCCCGAGCGCGCCTTCAAGCTGATCCGCGCCTCCAACGACAACGTGTACCGCGGCGTAAAGCTCGACAGGACGATCCTGTTGACACAGGACTACCTTGTGGATGTCTATCGTGCCGCCGGCGACCGGATTCACCAGTACGACTGGGCCATGCACGTGTGCTCGCCTGTGGAGCGTCCGGCACGGGCCTCGAACACGACGCTGGGCCAGAAGCGCGGCTATGCCCACTTCACGGAGGCATGGCGGCATCCGGCGAAATCCGGCTGTATCCACCTGCCGCTGGTGATGGGGTCGTACGGCATGTGTGTTCAAATCCTGCTGCCGGCGCAGGCCCGGTTGATAGTCGCAAGGGATCCTGAGCCCGATGACCGGACTCCCATCGGTGACCGTGAGAAGCCGGGACCACGCACGGCGCTGATTGTCCGCTCCCGCGGTAAGCAGGCGCTCTTTGTCTCGGTGTGGCATTTCACACCCGGCTCCGCGCCGGCAGTGCGCGTCCGCGGCGCGACCGATTCGGATGTGAGCGTCTTCATCGGCACGGGACGGCGTCAGGACCGTTGGCGTTTCCCGGTGTATCCATGGTAGTTCGCATCTGGCAAGGGGTATCGCCGATACGTTGCCACGCCTGGATGTCTATTGGGTCTTCCGGATCTTCTGTGCCTGCTCAACCGCAGTGATCGTGCTAGACTCCCGGAAGAGATGATCCAACTATGTGGGTGGATATCACCGGGGAAAGAAGGATTTGACCATGAACGAAACAGCATCAGAAACCCGTCCGGCCTCCGGTACCGCGCCGCAACGGCGGCGGGGCCGCATCGTGGTGCTCAGTATTGTCATCGTGGTTCTCGCACTGCTGGTTGTTGCCGCGCTGGTCCCGGCCGTGGTGTCAACATCCCCGGTCCGCCGCGAAATACTGTCCCGGGTGAATGCAGTCGGCATCGGTACGGTCTCGATCGACGCGTGGTCGTTCGGATGGCTTTCGGGTTTGCGCCTCGAAGGCGTAACCTTCGAGGAGAAATCCGGCAGCACGTTCAATGTGAAGCGACTTGCCATGTCCAGAGGTCTGCTCAGCCTCATCGGCGCGAAGAAGAGCGTTGGTAATATCGTTGTCAGCGAGCCACGGGCAGTTGTGCGGCTGCCGGAGAAGCAGGTCCCCGTGGTCGAGGGCAGGGAACCGGAAAGCGAAGGGACGGGCGGCAAGTCACCCGCCGGCGGGGGCGGCGAAACCACAACCCGGCCTCAGGCTGGCGAAGCGGGTGGCCCCGCGCAGGCAGGTCCGCTGCATCTGCCGTTTGACCTGAGCGGCACGGTCCGTGTCGAAAACGGCAGCATCGAGATCCATGCGGGATCCAATACGCCGCAACGGATTGAAGGGATGAACCTTACCCTCGCAGTACCGAGCCTGAATGCCCCCTGCCGGTTCGAGTTTGCGGCGGCCCAGCCGGAATCCGGCGGCGCTCTCAAGGTGGAGGGAACGATCTGTCCGCTCCATGAAGGCGTGCTGGACACGAGTACGTTCCAGGCAGAATGCCAGGCGCACGTGGCGCAGCTCGATTTGTCTCCCATCGGCATGGCGGCCTCGGTGTTCGGGCCCGTGCCCGCGATACGCGGCCTGCTGAACATCGAGCTGAACGTCTCGGTCAAGGGCGTGAACACTGTCGCGGTGAAGGGAATGGCCGGCCTGAAGGACCTGGCCCTGAGCGGCGGCCCGCTTGGATCCGACACGCCGTCGTATGATTCAATCGACCTTTCGTTCGACGTGGAACGACAGGACAAGAATATCCAGCTGAAAACTCTCGCGTTCCAGGCCCCGTTCGCCAGGTTCGAAGGATCGGGCAAACTCGCGGACGCGGGAAAAACCTACCCGTCCGGATCGCTGGCGGTTACGGGCCACGTTGACCTGGCGCGGCTGGCGGCAGACTTGCCCGCGACATTGCGCATGGGGAAGGGCATATCTGTCACAAAAGGCCTCCTCCAGGCACGAATCGGTGTGGAGTCCGACGGCGCCGCAATGAACGCCACCGCCGACCTGCAGATTCCCCGTATCGAGGCTCGCAAGGGGCAGGAGCGCCTCTTGCTCGATACCCCGATCCGGTTGAGCGCCAAGGCGGCAGTCACACCTGCCGGACCCCGGCTCGACACGCTGTCCCTCTCATCCTCCTTCGCGCAGGCATCTGCCAAAGGCGATCTCAAGGACCTGGACGCGAGCCTCGATGTTGACCTTGCTGCAGCGCTTGTCGAGGCCGGGAAGTTTGTCGATCTCAAGTCGTTTTCGGCTTCGGGCAAGGTTGCCGCCCACGCCCGCGTCCAGGCGACGAATGATTCGGCGCGGGTTGCGACGGCGGATGTAGCCCTGTCGGGCCTGAAGGTTACGGGCATTACCCCGGGTCCGCTCACGCATGAGTCCCTGAAGATCCAGGCGTCGGCACGGCTGGTGACGGGTGACTCCGGTGCCGTGGAGTCGGTCCATGACGCGAGAGTCTCGCTGGAAGGGCAGGGCATATCCGGCACAGCCGGATGCCGGACTGTGACGCCCGGCGCGCGTCCGGAAGATACCGGTATCGAGGGAGGGACCGTTGCCTTTACAGCGGATATCGGGATCCTGCTGGATCTCTGCCGCACGGCGGGGCTGTTGTCCCGGAACCAGTCGGGTGGCGGGAAGGTCGCCATGACAGCCGCCCTGGCCGCTGCCGGTGGGACAGTCTCGATTGCGCCCTTGCGTGTACACGCAACGGATCTCTTCTACGGCATGGATGGTCGGACCGTGCGCGAGCCGGCAGTGGATCTGATGACCCGTGCCACGCTGGACAACACGAAAGGAAACCTGTCGGTGGAAGCTCTCACGCTTGCCTCGGCACCTTTCAACCTGGATGTGCATGGCACGGTCACAGACATCCGGGGTCTTCGCCAAATGACCCTGGGCGGTACACAGGAGTGTGATTTTGCCCGCATTGGCGCCTTGATAAGTGTTTTTGCCGGTCGGCCGTTCGAGATGGAGGGCAAACAGCCGGATCGTATTCACCTTGAGGCCTCGTTGATTGGCCCGACCTTGCTCGACCGTGTTCGCACACTCCGCGCGGAAGCGGGCCTCCACCTGGCCAGCCTGAAATCGTTCGGTATGCAGCTGCAGAAACTGGACCTGCAGGTCAAGGCATCGGACGGGAAGATCCTGACCAGCCTGAATACGACGGTCAACGGTGGGACCGTTGCAGTAGCCCCGCAACTGAACGTGAGCGGTGTACGGCCACTGCTGACCGTACCACCTGATTCCCGCGTGCTGGACAAGGTCAAGTTGACGGACGAGATGGCATCGGAACTGTTGGGCTCGATTCACCCGCTATTCCGCGGGAGTTCCGTGCTGGCGGGAGAGGTAGGCCTGACACTGGTCGCGTGCACGGTTCCCCTGGACTCGCGAATGAAGCAGGACATGCGGGTGACAGGAAGTCTCGACCTTGCGGAGACGAAACTCGAACCGGCTGGCCTGCTCAAGTCCCTTCTGGAGGTAGCGCGCCTGGATTCGAAAGCGGTCACTGTTCCTGCCCAGACGATCAGTTTCGTCTGCAAGGATGGCCGGCTGGAGCCGTCCCCGCTCGTGTTCCAGCAGGACGAGTATCGCATGACGCTGGCCGGTTCGGTGGGCCTGGACGGAACAGTGGCATACACTGCATCGATACCGGTAACGCGCAAGATGGTCAGTAAAGATGTTTATGAGTATGTCAAGGATGCCACGCTCAAGGTTGGGATCGAGGGACCAGTGTCGAGCCCGACCATCTCACGTAAAGCCATGGATGAGATGCTGTCGGACCTGGTCATGAAGGCGGGCGGACGCGCAATCGAGAAGCAGGGCGACAAACTCCTGAAGAACCTGGGCGATTCGCTGTTGAAGGATATCAACAAGAAGAAACCCTAGCCCCGGTCCTGCACTGGCAGTTCATGCGACATCCATCTTCCGGGTGCGGGACAAAGACACTGATATCATCCTGCCCACGGAGATGGTGCGCGTTCAAAGCATTGGGGCATCTGGTCCCTCAAAGTCGTTCACGGTGAAGTGCTCAAATCACTTCTTCTTGAACTCCCCGGCGTCGAGACGGCGGAGCAACCCGGCGGGTCATAACGAAGAGCGCTATCCGGGCGACACAGACCTGAAGTGTGCGAGCCCGGCGAATTCTGCTTCAGGGCGCTCAAAGTTCATGGGCGGCAATACAATGTAACAGCCAATCAAGAGAACAGGAGGCGTGTTTCCGGTCGCCAATGGGTTCCTTCCGGCGTGATATCAGGAACCGGCGATGGGCGGAGACCATGTCCGCTGTCTTCATCAGACGGTCCATATCGGATGGACTGGGCGAAGTGGTAAGCTTGATCTCGATCGCCCATCGTTCGTCACCCATATCCAGGAGGAGGTCCAATTCATACTGGTCGCTGGTACGAAACCAGTAGGCTGAAAAGTGGCGGTCGTCACAAGCCAGCGTGCCCAGGATCTGTTCGATGACAAACCCCTCCCAGCTCGCACCCACCCAGGGTTGACGCAGGAGGGTCTTTTCCTCGCCAACCTGCAGGATGGCGTGGAGCAGTCCGGAATCCCGCCAGTACACCTTTGGCGCCTTGACGAGGCGCTTGCGGATGCTGGGCTGATACGAGGGGAGTCGCCGGATGAGGAATGCCCCGGCCAGGTAGTCCAGGTAATTGTTCACCGTCTTGTAGTCGAGCCCGAGGCTTTGCCCCAGTTGGGACGCGTTCCATGGTTGTCCATGCACCGCCGCAAGCATATGGAGGAGGCGATCTGTCACCTGGGGTTTGGCGGGGAGCCCCCATTGCGGCAGATCACGTTGTGACAGGAGGGCAAGGTAGTCCTTCTGCCATTGGGGGAACCTGGGGGAAGCAAGAACACCTCCATTCGGATAGCCTCCACACAGCCACAACCGGTTTCGCGCCGCCGTGTCACGGATTTCCGGGAGGATGAAGGGCTGGAGTTCGACCAGTGACAGCCGCCCGGCGAGGGATTCTGAGACATGAGTCATCAGTGCGGGCGAGACAGAGCCCAACAGGAGGAACCGTCCGTGCCGGCTGGGATGCTGGTCGATGGCCGCGCGGAGCCGCGGGAATATCTCAGGGTCGGACTGGGCCTCGTCGAGGACAAGCAGGTCCGTCCCTTGAATCCGTTGATCCCATTCCAGGTCGAGTCGCAGTCGTTCGGGTGCCTGTTCGAGGTCGAAATACGCTCCGTGCAGGGATTGAGCGAGGGTCGTCTTGCCGCACTGTCGAGGACCGATCAGCGCGACTGCCGGATATCCGGCCAGCCGCTTCATCACCATTTTCCTCATTCCGCGATTTATCATGTCTTGCAGAATAGGAAATAACTCCTGTATTGCAAGCGCAATCTGCATCTGCAGCGACCGCCGAATCTCGGCGGGAGATCCTGATTGCCGCCCCCGACGCCTACTTCTTCTTGAAATCCCCGGCGTCTAGCTTCTTGAAGAAGTCTGTTGGCTCCCATCTGACATTGGCGCTGCAGACTTGGTACAAGGTCCTCATTTCCCGAACGACATCCCACCCCTGGGTGATCCTTTCGGGCGTGACTGACAGGCTGGCCAGTGCCATGCCTTTCAGCGGGGAAAGGTCCGTCACATCGGTCTGCACGATTTCCAACATCCTCAACGGCATTCCCTTAAGGGGCGAGAGGTCGGAGACGCCTGTCAGTGACAGGGTCAAGTAATCCAATGGCATGCCCGCCAGCGGCGAGAGATCTGTTACCCCGCTATTGAGCGCCATCAACCTCGTCAAGGGCATGCCTTTCAGCGGTGAAAGGTCCTTTACGCGGGTGTTGCTGAGATCCAGGCCAGTCAAAGGCACGTCTCTCAACGGTGACAGATCCGTCACAAGGGTACTGTCCATCCGCAACATCTTCAGACTCATGCCTCTCAGTGGCGAAAGGTCGGCCACTTTTGTGGTGTACAACTCGATCCACGTCAGTGGCATGCCCTTCAGTGGGGAAAGGTCCGACACGCCGGTCTGGGACAGATGAAGCGTGGTCAGTGGCATCCCCTTCAGAGGCGACAGTCTTGTCACGGGGGTTGACATGATGCCGAGGCTGGTTAGTGGCAAGCCCGTTAGCGGCGACAGGTCCGTCACTGCCGTGTAGTTGATGGTCAAGGAGGTAAGCGGCATGCCTCGCAGCGGGGCGAGGTCCGTCACCTTCGTGCTGTCCAGTCGGAGCTCCGTCAATCGCATGCCTATAAGCGGGGTGATGTCTGACAGGCGCGTGTTGCTCATGTGCAACGTGGTCAGCGGCATCCCCTTGAGCGGTGCAAGATCCGTCACTCCCGACTGGACTGCGTACAACGTATTCAACGGCATACCAGCCAGCGGCGACAGGTCTCCAACCATCGCGCACTTGTTCAGAGTCAAGTGCCGGATGGGTAGCCCCTGCAGGGGTCCGAGAGATCGCACTTCTCCCGCGGCCAAGGTCAGGTCCAACGACAGTGCCCCATCTGCCGCGATCATGACCTGTGCCGACGGCCAGGCCTTTGTGATCTTTGCTTTGTAGATCCCGAACAGCTCGCCGCCGGAACGGCTGAATTGCAGGGCAAGGGCCGGTAACCCCTGTTCGCTGGCCCATGCCGCGAGGTCGCCCATGGATGGCTGTCCGCCCTTCGCGGCCAGCTTCGCGACCGCCAGGAGCGGCGCAGTCCCTGCCGCTTCCTGCACGTTCCTCTCCGCAAGCAGATCAAGCGCCTCCTTCGCCTTGCCGTCCTTCATCAGCAGCACGGCGAGCAGTTGGGCCGACGGCACATGGCCAGGCGCATACTCTCGCGCCAATCTCAGGAGTTCCTCCGCCTTCCCGAATTCGCCCTTCTCAATCATAGCTTTCGCGGAATCGTGCAATGCGGGTGCAGATTCCTTTTTGATGAGCTTGCCGTTCTCCTGCTCTGCCCTGTAGCTGGCATACGCCCGTTCTGCGCGATTCTTCTCCGCCATCACCTTGCCCATGAACGCCGCCGAGCCGGCCAGTATCACCGCCAGTGCCGCCGCGATGGCCGTGAATATCCCCTTGTTCCGTTTCACCAGCAGCGTGAACTGGGTCCACGTCCCCGCATGCTCCACGGAGGTGGCAAACCCACTCTGGTATGCCTCGATATCCGCCTGCAGCGACTTTATCGACCGGTACCTGTCCTCCTGCTTCATCGCCAGCGCCTTCATGGCCACGGCGGAGAGTGCGGCGGGAACACGCCCACCCGGAACGTGCTTCAGGCTCACCTCCGGCTTCAGGTTTTCGCCCTCAGCCCTCATCCCTCCAAGCGCCGTCGGCGGCGCTATCACCCCACTGGTGATCTTCTTCAGGATCTCGTCAACCGTCTTGCCCGTTATCGGCGGCTGGAGCGTAAGGATGTCGTAGAGTATCGCGCCAAGCGCATATATGTCCGTGGCTTCAGAAAAGCTTTCTGTGTCCCCCAGCGCCTGCTCCGGTGCCATGAACCCAGGCGTGCCCATGATCATCCCGTCCAGGGTCTTCAGCACTTCCGCCACCCCGTCGTCCGCCCGCACCGAGTCCACCAGGTATGCCAACCGCTTGCCGTCTTTGCCACCCACCCCGCCCTGCGGGCACCCCTCCCGTGGAGGGGAACCCGGAATGCTTCGCGCCCCCTCTGGATCCCCTCCTCCGGAGGGGTGGCCAACGGCCGGGGTGGGTTTCCCGCCCTTCGCTCTCTGCGCCATGCGCTTTGCCTGCAGCTTCGGCATCACCTTCGCCAGGCCCCAGTCCATCACCTGCACTTCCCCGTACTCACCTATCATGATGTTCTCGGGCTTCAGGTCCCGGTGGATAACACGCTTGCTGTGTGCGAAGGCCACTGCATCACAGACCCGCTGGTAGATGGTAAGAAGCCGGGAGAGCGGGTATTCATCAACCGTGGCCTTGTCTCCCTCTTTGATGCCCTTGAGGATGTGTTTGAGGGTCCGGCCCTGTACGAACTTCATCGTATAG
>Ga0172375_10001845_pt1 | contig 33735 bp, 38 predicted proteins | sample LakKiv1m_FD_114537 | JGI IMG/M metagenome (GOLD analysis project Ga0172375, IMG submission 114537) | Freshwater microbial communities from Kabuno Bay, South-Kivu, Congo - kab_092012_11.1m | ecosystem: Environmental > Aquatic > Freshwater > Lake | place: Democratic Republic of the Congo... | reverse complement strand
TATCAACATGCCGGGCCAGGGCGGCTTGGAGACTTTAAAGATCATTCGCCAGACGGACCAGGAACTGCCGGTCATCCTGTTGACATCGGCGTACGGTGATGAGGGCAAGATTGTTGCGGCCCGCGCCCTCGGCGTTTCCGGGTTCTTCGCCAAAAACTATACATTTGAACAGCTGATGCAGGTGTTGCAGGTAACGCTCAACACCCATCGCGGCCTCCGTCCTTCGCCGGAAGATGAAAGGCCGTAGCAGGATCCCGGGACAGCCGGGAGGGAAGATGGATAGGGCGGGCGAGATCATCAGGCGTTTGAAGAAAAAATACCCCTCCGCGCGTATCGCCCTGTCTTCCCGTAATCCCCTTGAGCTTCTGGTGGCGACGATTTTGTCGGCGCAATGCACGGATGCGCGTGTGAATCTCGTGACAAAAGGCCTTTTTAAAAAATACAGGACGCCGCAGGATTACGCAAAGGCCAAACCGGCGGTTTTGGAACAGGAGATCCGATCGACGGGGTTCTACCGCAACAAGGCAAAAAATATCATCGGCGCCGCTAAAAAGATCGTGGCAGACTTCGGCGGCAAGGTGCCCAGGATGATGCCGGAACTTCTGACGCTTCCCGGTGTGGCGCGCAAGACCGCCAATGTCGTTCTTTACAGCGCGTTCGGTGTCAACGAGGGTATCGCCGTGGATACGCATGTGATGCGTACGAGCCGGCGTCTGGGTCTGACAACATACGACGATCCCGTCAAGATCGAAGAGGACCTGATGCGCCAGGTGCCGCGGCGCGAATGGGGGGATTTCAGCCTGCGGCTGATCCTGCATGGCCGTCAGACGTGCGCGGCCAAAGCGCCGAAGTGCCCGGTGTGCGTCCTGGCCCAAACATGCCCCTCTAAAAAAGTATTTTTCCCTGAAGGTTGCAGACCCTTGAAGGAGACGCATGGAACGCCATAAAAAAGTCTATGAGCCGATCACGCCGGAAGAAAGGCAGAACCTCCTGCATAATTATCTGCCGTTTCTCTCCAAGGGGAAATTTGTCAACGTCGCCACGTGCAACGAGGAACGGATGCCCAACGTGGCGCCCAAGCTGATCGCAAAGGTCGACCATAACCTGGTCTATCTTGTCGACTATGTCATGGGGTCGACTTACACCAACCTGAAGACCAATCCCCGCGTCTCCCTTTCTTTTGTCGACGAGAAGACCTTGACGGGTTACCAGCTGAACGGCGCCGTCACCGTGGTCTCTTCCGGCGAAGAGTTCGAGAGGCTTTCCGAGGAGTTCCAGCAGATCAAGACGAACTTCACGGTCGAGCGCATCCTGTTTAATGTCAGGACAGGGGAGAAGGCCTCGCCCCTGGATATCTCGCTGCCGGAAAAATTCATCATCCTGAAGGTGAAGATTTTCGAGATCGTCGAGATCAGTTCGACCGGGCGCCTGAAATCCAAATTCGCCCTTTGATCGATCCCATGTCCTTATCGGCTATGCATAGATCTATCAGGATGATGGTCCTCTGCCGGACACTGCTTCTTTCGTTCCTCATTTTTTTGTCCCTTGTTTCTTCCGGCGCCTGCGTCTTGTCCCCCGAGTCGCTGCGCCGGGCGCCCGAGATCAGGGGCGCCGTCTGGTTCAATATCGAGCAGTATCCCAAGATCAGCCTGAAGTCTCTGCAGGGGAATGTCATCTTCCTGGTTTTCTGGGGCAGCAATGACATGAATGTGGCGGAGGTGATCCGGCATACCAACGCCCTGCGTGACCGCTACAGGGGCCAGGGGTTGGAAGTGATCGGCGTCCATGATTCGGAAATGGGCGTGAATGTATCGGAGGCCGCGGTTATCAATGAGATCCGGGAGTTTGGCATCGGGTTCCCCGTCGTCATGGATTCGGACGGGTCGATCCAGCTGGCTTATGAACAGCTCGGCGGCGTGTCTTTGTATTTGATCGACCGCAGGGGTTATATCCGCGGGCAGTTCGGCGTCGGTTTTTCCTGGAAGGACGTGGAACTGCTGCTCCAGATGCTCCTGGAGGAAGGGCATAGCCGCCCGTGGGAACAGTATGAGAGAAAGGACTTCTAAGAAATGAAGAAGAACAAACGCGCATGGCCGCAGGTGAGGCTCAAGTTTCTCGGAGGCGTCAGGACGGTGACGGGATCCAGCCATTTGTTGACGACGCCGAAATCGCAGGTCTTGATCGATGCCGGTTTGTTTTACGGCCACCGCGAGGAGTTCTATAAGGTCAATACGACATTTTCTTATCATCTTTCCCGGGTGAGCGCCGTCGCGCTGTCTCATGCGCACATCGACCATTGCGGCAACATCCCGACGCTTTTGAAATACGGCTTGCGTTCGAAGATCTACACAACCTCGGCCACACGCGACCTCTGCAAGCAGATGCTGACGGATAGCGCCAGAGTCCAGGAAGAAGACTTCAGGTATTTGAGAAAGATCGGCCGGCGCATAGAGGGGCGCAGCCGGCGGGATGCCTCGCCGTTCCGCGGGCCCCTCTACACCGAGCGTGAAGCCCTTCGGGCGATGGGAAAGTTCAGGCCCCTGCATTACGGCCAGAGATTCAAGGTGAGCAACGATGTGACGCTGACGTTTTATGACGCCGGTCACATCCTCGGCGCCAGCGTCATCCTGGTCGAGGTGCGCATGGGCCGCAAGGCGGTCCGCATCGGATATGCCGTCGACTTGGGCAGGAAAGACCTGCCGATGCTCAATGACCCTACGGTTTTCCACGACCTGGACTATCTCGTGTTGGAATCCACTTACGGCGGCAGGATGCATGCCCCGATCTCGGAAGCCAAGGAGAAGCTGCGCGAGACGATCACCAGGACCGTGGCGCGCAACGGCAAGATCATCATCCCGGCCTTCGCCCTGGAGCGCACCCAGGAGGTCCTCTACTATATCAGCGAACTCCTGAAGGAAAAAGCGATCCCGGAGATCCCTATCTATGTGGATTCGCCCCTGGCGACCAGGATCACGGAGGTCTTTCGCAACAATGTCCACTATATGGATCATGAGGCCAAGAACATGATCCGCAAAGAACACAGCCCGTTTGATTTCGTGCATCTTCATTACGTGCAGGGGCAGGAGGAATCCAAGTCCCTCAATAATGACAAGCGCCCGATGATCATCCTGGCCGGTTCCGGCATGTGCGAAGCCGGCCGCGTCCTGCATCATCTGAAGAATAATATCACGGAGTCCCGCAATACGGTCCTTATCGTCGGCTACATGGCCAAGAACACGCTGGGAAAACGGATCGTGGACCGCGAACGCATGGTCAGGATCTACGGCCTTGAGTACGAATTGAACGCCGAAGTGGTCGTGATCAACGCGCTCTCGGGCCACGCGGATTCCAACGACCTCCTGTATTATGCCCAGGAGTGCTCGCCGTTCAAAAAGGTCTTTCTTGTGCACGGGGATGAGGAACAGACCAAGAGCCTTTATGACCGGCTTCTCGAATACCATCTGAATCCTTATATGCCGCAAAAGGACGAAGAAGTCCTCCTTTATGAAGAGTGATGTCGTGCCCCGTTAGAAAACGCAGGGACCGAGGGGTAAACTTTTTGGCTCTTTTTTCGTCTAAACTGTTGAAAGACGAGCCAAAAAGCCTGCCGGCTACGCAAACACAGGTGATGCGTGGCCTGCCTGCGGGCCAGGCCCGTGAAGGCAGGGAGGGTGCCATGAGAAATTCCACCAAACAATTATTGTCCGTGTACGCGAGCGTCCTGGTTTTGGCGGCGGGGTGTTTTTGTTTTTCTTCGCCCGGCCTCGCCGAGGACGATGACCAGGAGTCGAGGCCGGCGGCCGTTGACTCCGGCCGTTACAGAGACTTGCGCCAAAAGGCCGACCGTTTAAGGCAGGAAGATCCGGAGAAGTTCCGCGAGATGGTCCGGGAGCGCGCGCAGGATCTGCGCGGGAAACTCCAGGATTTGAAAGAGAAGGATCCGCAAAAATACGAGCAGGTTGTCGCCAAGATCCGCCGGATGAAGATCGAACGCCTGCGGCGTCTGAAGACTGAAGATCCGGAGAAATTCCGTCAGATCGTTGAACGCCGGCGCCAACACGTCGAGGAACGTCTCGACAGACTCAAAGAGACCGATCCCCAGAAGTACGAGAAGGTCGTGGCTTTTAGACAGAAACTGGGACATTTGAAGGAGCTGCGGGAGAAAGACCCCGAGGCCTTCCGTGAGTTCCTCGAAAAGCATCCGCGTCTCAAAGAACGGCTCGGGTCGGGCCGGCGGGGACACGGAGTTCCGGGGCCGAGAGCGCCGCAACGGAAAGACGCCGGATATGACGACGTCCGCTGATACCCAAAGAAGCCTGGAGTGTGTGCGCCGTTTTCAGGAAGGCGAGAAGGCCGCATTCGACGAACTGGTGAGGGTGCACCAGCGCCAGGCTTATGGGTTCGTTTACAGCCTTATCGGGAATGCCGAGGACGCCGCGGATATCCTTCAGGAAGGGTTCCTGCGGGCCTACGAAGGCTTGGAGCGGTTCCGGGGAGAGTCCGGATTCAAGACGTGGTTCTACAGGATCCTGATCAATCTGACCCGCGACGCGCTGCGCCGGCGGGGGAGGTCCCGGCGGCTTTTTTCCTATTCGCTTGATGAAGAGGACGAGAACGGGATCGCCAAAAGCGTCCCCGATATGACGTTGAGGCCGGATATGATGGCGCAAGAGCATGAATACGAGAACATGTTGAGCCGGGCGCTGGGCGAGCTTCCGGACCGGCAGAGAGAGGCATTCTCGTTGAGGTATTTTCAGGGTTTAAAGGCTGAAGAGGTGGCGCGTATCTTGGGGTGCAGGACCCCGACCGCCAAAGTCCATATTTTCCGGGCTGTTCGCCGTATCGGCAGGATCATGGAGCCGTACGTGCGCGGACGTTCGTAACAAAAGAGGGTTTTATGGGCATGTGTTTTTTTGTCAAACGGAAACTGCTTGATTTTGCCGAGGGAGAGCTTTCAGAACGCCAGGCCGCAGGAGTGCGGGCGCACCTGGAGAATTGTCCGGCCTGCCGCAGCCGTCTGGAGGAATTCCGTCGGGGGCTCCAGGCTGCCGGCTTGCATCGCGAAGCGCAGATGCCGGAGGATTTCTGGAAGAAGTTCGATGCCGGCCTGCAGAAGAAGATCTTTGAACGCGAATGCGGACGGCTGCCCCGCACCAGCCGGCGGTTCGCTCCGGTTGCGCCCGTGTGGCGCCCGGCGCTCATCGCTCTTCCGGTCCTCGTCATCATGTTTGCCCTGGCTACGCATCTGAAGATTTTTTCTCCGACGACACAGGAAGAGACGCTGGTCAACGATGCGGCCTGGCTGATGGACGAGGCCTCCGACGAGCAGGGGGTGTTTTCTTCCGATGACGACATTACCGACGATATAGAGATCCTTTATTTTGTGGACCCTTCCGCGTTCCAGGAGAACGGATAGACGGTGCCTGCCCGTAAACATATAAAAACTCCTCTCATCATCTGTGGCTGTTGTCTTCTCGTTGCCTTCCTTGTTCTGTTTCTTCTTAAAGACCGTTTGGCCACACGCTGGTTCTTTTTTCAGATGCGCCGGGTCATGCCTGGGGCGACCTTCACCGTCCGGAAGCTGACCGTGGGGCTGGGGTCTGTCACCATCCGTGATTTTTCCATTATTCAAGAAGAACATGCGGGCCGTCCGCGTCTGGAGGTCCAGGGGTCCGGCGTCGTGGTTCGCATATCCCCGCTTGGTTTTTTCTTTGACCCTTTCCTGGTTGTCAAAGAAGCGGATGTGCGGGCGGAGTTCATCCAGTGGGGAGAGTGGACGGCCCGCGGTTTTCATCTTCAGGCCGTTAAACATCCTTTCTGGCCGTATCTGCGCATTCGCGCGGAGCTGAAGAATTGCTCCTCCGATAAAGAAGTGGTCAAAGACGTCAACATCTTAATATTAATTAATAAAAGTGGGATTCTTCTCAATGATCTGCAGGCCGAGGCTTTGGGTGGTCACCTGCAAGCCTCTGGTTTTGTCACGACGGGCCGTCGGTTATCGGCGCTGGAAATTTCATCCGCCGTTTTTCATCTGAAGGACATTCATTTGAAAGATGTTATGTCTCTGTTGGGGGGCAGCAAAGGCGTGGAGACGAGCGGGATATTTACCGGCCAGGCCATCCTGGTCATGCAAGGCCTTCAGCTGCAGACATTGCGCGGCGAACTGGATTCGGTCTCCGGAGGGTCGTTTTTGATCAAGGACCCGTCCCCCCTGGTGGAGCAGGGTCAGGGGGGCGGGGAGGATCAAAATATTGTGATTGAAAATTTAAAAAATTACTATTATGATATAGGGAAGATTGAATTACGCAACTTGGGTCAGGACATAAGGATGGAGGTGGTTTTGCAGGGGGACGCAGGCCGCCGCGACCTTGAGTTGTTTTGGCACAGGGAAAGGAAGGAAAGATGAGCGTTCCGAAGATGAATCCGGTAAGGCCTGCCTTTCAGATCGGGCTGACTTTTTTTGTTTTATTGGGTTGCGCGCGTGTGAGCATCGATACAAAGAAGCCTATCCAGGTGGATGTCAAGATGCGTGTGGATATCTACCAGCATGTGGCTCAAGATGTTGCGAGTATTGAAGATATGATTTCCTCAGAACCAAAGGCAAAGGGGGCGGAGCAAGTGAGCCTCTTTCTTTTAGGTGTTAAAGAAGCCTGGGCCCAGGTGGAAACAGATTATCCTCAAGACGTCCGTGCCGCGATCGAACGCCGCAAGGCTCGCCGCAGCGAACTTATATCTTGGGAAGCGAAGGGTGCGATCGGCGAAAATATGCGCGGCCAGGTGGAGCTTGTCAACCGCGCGACCGCCGATAACAGCGTAGCCGGTCTTGTGGAACAGGAGAACAGGGACCGCTCTACCATCTATGCGTATGTCGCGGGAAAGAATAACGCCAGCGTGGATGAGACGGCCAGGATTTCCGCCAAGAGGATTCAGGAGGATGCGCCGTCGGGAACGCCCATTCAGTCCCCCGGCGGAGAATGGACGACAAAATAAGCGGTCCAGGAGAGCTTTTCTTCGAAAGCGGGATGTGGCGGTTGTAGAAAGGCGGGACAGATGGAGAAGGTCGTCAAGACATTCGAGAAGAACAAGTTCCAGGAGATCCGCATCGGCATTACGCAATACCAGGGCAATGACCTGATCGACCTGCGCATCTGGGCGCTTAACCAGGGCGGGCAGGAGAAGGTCCCGACGGCCAAGGGGATTTCGCTCAACGTTAAGCTTTTTCCGCATCTCAAGGAAGCCGTAGAGCTCCTGGAAAAAGAATTGAAAGCCAACAACTTGTTGTAGGCTGCTTGTATCGTGACCGCTTTCAAGAAAACAGACGCCAATCGGGCAAGGGAACGACAGAAAGCCATCTCCAAAAAAGTCGGCCGGGCGATCGCCGATTACGGCATGATCGAGGACGGCGACAAGATCCTGGTGGGTGTTTCCGGCGGCAAGGACAGCCTGACGCTTTTGAAGATCCTCTGGGACAGGAAGGCGTTTGTCCCGATCCGTTATGATGTTCTGGCCCTGCACGTGGACCTGGGTTTCACGGGGCCCAAACAGGAAGCGTTCCGGCGTTTTCTTGAAAAACAGGGTTATCCTTTTGAAGTGCGCCGCAAGGTCGTGTCCGGTGATGGGGCGCGGGAACCTTTGACATGTTTCTGGTGTTCCTGGAACCGCCGCCGCGTGCTCTTTGAAGAGGCCAAAAAGAACGGTTGCAACAAGATCGCCCTCGGCCATCATAAGGACGATATCGTCGAGACGATCCTGATGAACCTTTTGTTTGAAGGCGAGATCAGCGCCATGGCGCCCAAGCAGGAGATGTTCGAGGGTCAGCTTCATATTATCCGGCCTCTCGCATATGTCGAAGAGCGCGAGATCAGCCGGTTCGCGCGCCTGATGGAGTTCCCGGTCTGCGGCTGCCTGTGTCCCCAAGCGGGCCGGACACAGCGTGCTGTCGTCAAGAAGATCATTGCCGACGTGCAGAAGACGGCGCCGGGCGTCAAGTCCAACATCTTTCGGAGTCTGCAGAGGATCAAAAAGGAATACCTTTTATAAAACGATGCCATTAAGGATTAATAAGAAAAACGCTTTTTATACGCTGAGGAGGATTCTGGCGGTCCTCTTTGTGGTCGTCATCTTCCTGAGCTTTTTCTTCCTGCCGTATTACCGGCCGGACCGTCAGCTCGTCTGGACTTTTGTCTGGAACATCCATGCCGAGATCGTTCCGTTCGTCGCTGTCCTTCAGTTTGTCTTCGGTTTTGTCCTTGTTTTTTTCTTTTTATATCTCTTGCGTATGCGCCGCGCCCTGCATCGGGAAAAGGAAGACCTGGCCGCGGCCATCACGAACCTGGACGTCGGGTTCTGTCGCCAGACCCCCGGAGACCAGGGGTCGTTTTTGGAGGCCAATGACGGGTTTCTGAAGATGCTCGATTTTAACGAGAAGGAACTTTTTGCCCTCAAGCCGCTCGACATCCATATCTCGAAAGATAATTACAGGGGATTCTGCGAGCTTTTGACGCATCGCGGGACGCTGATCAAGGAGATCCAGCTTAAGAAAAAGAACGGCAAAGGGGTGTGGGTCGTCGTATCGGCGAAACTCGTCAAGAACGAAAGGGGCGAGCCCCGCTATTACGAATATATCGTCATGGATGTCAGCGAACGCAAGTGGATGGAAGAGGAGATGAGTTCGGCCTACCTGCGTTTTGAGGCAGTGATCCAGAACACCCCCAATATCGCGATCCAGGGTTTTTCTCTCGACGGCAAGGTCCTGGAATGGAACCACGCTTCCGAGATCCTGTATGGTTATCCCAAGCATGAAATCCTGGGCAAGAAGGGCGATGAGTTCATCCTCAGGGAATCGGACCGCATGGAATTCAGGGAGCTCTTCGAGACGATGAAACAGACGGCCCGTCCGTCGCCGCCGCGGGAGTGGAAGGCCCGCACGAGGAACAACAAGGAGATCACGGTCTATTCGTCGATGTTCCCGATCCTGCATAACGACAAAGTTATCGAGATCTATTGCATGGACGTGGATATCTCCGACCGGGTCGAGACGGAGAGCAGGCTCAATGAGATCAAGGACAAGCTCGAGAGTTTGGCCTTGAAGGACCCCCTGACCGAAATATATAATTTTCGCTATTTCCGCGAACGCCTCGCCTCGGAGTTCGAGCGCGCCAAGAGGACACTGCAGCCCCTGACGATCGTCATGATGGACCTGGATTATTTCAAGTCCATCAACGACACGTACGGCCACCAGTTCGGCGACCGCGTCTTAAAACAGGTCGCCAGGTTCCTGAAGGCGGAATTGCGCACCAATGACGTCGTCTCCCGCTGGGGTGGAGAAGAGTTCGCCGTCATCCTGCCGGATACCAACCGCATCGACGGCCTGGCGGTCACCAACAAGATCCTGGAACTGTTCAGGACGCGCAGCTTCGGCGATGTCACGAACGTCATCAAGCTCAAATGCAGCATGGGCGTCGTCAGCTACCCCGAAGACCCCCTGTTTTCCGTCGAAGAATTGATCGATGCCGGCGAGGAATGCATTTATCGCGTCAAGGAGCGCGGCGGCGACGGCGTGGCCCTGTATGGTCATGAGATCGGCGTGGCCGAACACAATCTGGACAAGATGCCGGAAGAGGACCGCAAGCGTTTTATCGATTCCGTCAAACAGCGCCTTTCATTTTATGCCGTTCGCAGCGAACGCAGCATCCTGGAGGCGATTTATTCTTTGGCCAAGAGCATCGAGCTGCGGGACCGCCGGACAAAAGAGCATTGCGACCGCATGGTCGAATACGCTGAGAAGATCGCCCAGCGGATGGGTATGAACGAACAGGAAGTGGACAATGTCCGCCGCGCCGCCATGCTGCACGATATCGGCAAGCTGGGCATTTCGGACGCCATATTGCTGAAACCCGGGAAACTGACGCCTGAAGAATACGAAATCGTCAAGAAGCATCCGGTGATCGGCGCGGACATCATCTCTGTCGCCGGTTTCCTGAAAGATATCGTTCCCTATATTTTGTGCCATCACGAGCACTTCGACGGCAGGGGGTATCCCCGGGGGCTGAAGGGGGAGGAGATCCCTCTCGGCGCGCGGATCATTGCCGTCGTCGATGTCTATGAAGCATTGACTTCTGACCGTCCCTACCATAAGGCCATTTCCAAGGACGAGGCGATCAAGATCCTCAAAGAGGGGTTGAATACCCAGTTTGACGCCCGGGTCGTGAAGGTGTTTTTGGAAATAGTCGAGTAGCCGGATCATCTTATAACAAGGAGTCCAAGACAGTGTCTGCAGCTTATCGTTTTCAGAAGACGGGCGATTTTGTCATTGAGGACTACAACCGCACCAAGGCATGGTCGAGTTTTTTCCCTGGGATCGCGGGCCTCTACGGCATCCCCTTGTGGGTTTTTTACGTCAATCGCGGCCAATGCATCGCCTCCGCCGGTATCCGCACCAAGGATGAGGCCATGATGGAATATCTGCCGGCCAACAAGGCGTATCAGTTGACGCCGACCCAGGGGTTCCGTACGTTCATCAAGGTGCGCCGGGGCAAAAAACAGATTTTTTATGAGCCGTTTTCCCTTGCCCATGCCGCCGGGGCGCCTAAGGGCGTTTCTAACAGCCTCACCATCAGGCCGTATGAGCTCGAGTTGACAGAGGTCAATACCGCCCTCGGCTTGAAGACACAGGTCCTATATTTCTGTCTTCCTGGGGAGCCTTATGCGGCCCTGGTGCGTTGCCTGACGGTTACCAATTTGTCGTCACAGCCCCAGGACCTTGCTGTTTTAGACGGGTTGGCAGCCCTTGTGCCTTATGGTGTCAATAATTTCTTCCTGAAGGAAATGAGCCGGACCATCGAGGCGTGGATGACGGTCGAGAATATGGATGCCGGTATCCCGCTCTATAAGCTTTCGACAGACCCGCGGGACACTGCCCAGGTGGCCTTTGTGAAGGGCGCGCATTTTTATATGGGATTCGAGGAAGGCAAGACCTGCCGCTCCAACAAGGTCATCGCAGACCCACAGGCGATCTTCGGCCAGGAGACGGACCTCATCCGTCCCCTGAGATTCGAGGAGTCTGCGGTGTTTGCGTATCCGGCCCGTCAGGCGGCGACCAATAAGATGGCCTGTGCCTTTTCCTTCTTGCGCTGGCAGCTGAAAAAAAACCAGGGGAAGTCCCATATTTCTCTCGTCGGACATGTCTTTGACGCCGGCGACGTCAAAAAGTACGGCCTGGAGAAGATCGATGCGGCGTTCATCCGCGCCAAGCGCCAGGAGAACCGCAGGCTCGTTGAGGACATCACCGACAGGATTTTTACCGCCAGCGGCAAGCCGGTCTTAGACCAGTATGCGCGCCAGACATACCTCGACAATGTCCTGCGCGGCGGCCTTCCGGTGACGCTCGGGCTGGACGGCAAGAAAAAAACGGTTTATGTCTTTTCGCGCAAGCACGGGGATTTGGAGCGCGATTACAACAGGTTTGTGGTGACGGCCACATACTTCAGCGAAGGGGAAGGCAATTACCGGGACGTCAACCAGAACAGGCGCAGCGATGTTTTCTTCAATCCCGATGTCGGCGACCAGAATGTCCGTGATTTCTTGAACCTCATCCAGCTTGACGGCTACAACCCCCTGATCTACAAAGGCAGGAAATATTCCGTCCATCCCGACGATTTTGTGGCCGGGGGCCTGGCGGATTGCTTCCATGAAAAAGACGCCAAAAAGCTGGCGCATATCCTGAGCAGGCCTTTTAGCCCGGGAGAGGTTTTCGGGTATTTGAGCGAAAACCAGATCCGTACGAGCTGTTCCCGGGAAGAGCTCATCCGCCGCATCCTTTCTCTGGCGTCTTCCTGCGAAGAGGCCTTGTTCGGCGAGGGCTACTGGTCGGACCACTGGACATACAACACGGAACTTCTGGAGAGTTTTTACGCGCTCTACCCGGAGCGGATGAAAGAGCTTCTTTTCGAAGACAGGACCTTCACGTATTTTGATTCTCCGGCCTGCGTCAAGCCCCGCTCGGAACGTTACAGCGTGCAGCATGGGCAGGTGCGGCAGTACCATGCCGTCTATGTCGACGAGGAGAAGAACCAGCTCATCCAGAAGCGCCATGACCACAAAAACAAGGTCCGCACGCAAAACGGCGACGGCGACATCCTGAAGACCACGCTGATCGACAAGCTCGTTTGCCTGATCACGAACAAGCTGGCGACCCTGGACCCTTACGGCGTCGGTGTCGAGATGGAGGCGGACAAGCCAAACTGGTATGATGCGCTGAACGGCCTTCCGGGCCTCCTGGGTTCATCGCTTTCCGAGACGTTCGAGATCAAACGCTTGGTTCTTTTTCTCAAGAAGATATTCGAAGAGCTGCACATTCCTGACAGCCAGACGCTCCTGCTTGTGCCGGAAGTCCGCGATTTCATGGAACAGATCAAGGGGTTTCTGGAGAGTCCTCTCTCCGACGAGGAATATTGGGATGAGTCCCATACCGCCAAGGAAAGTTATCGCGCCCGGGTGAGACGCGGCGTTTTCGTCGACACCCCGAAGGCCGTGACCGTGGCCGAATTGAAGGCCTTTTTTGAGCTGGCCCTCAGGAAGCTCAATGCCGGTATCGCCAAGGGATGCGACAAGGGCACCGGCCAGGTGACGACGTATTTTTCCTACACGGCCCTTCATCATGAGACCCATACGGATGCCGCCGGAAAGCATCGTGTGGTCGTTCGCGATTTTCGCCAGAGGCGCCTGCCCCTGTTTTTGGAAGGTTTTGTGCATGCCTTGCGTACGGAGCGGTCCAGGAGCGCAGAGATCCACAGGGCCGTCAAAAGGAGTCCCCTGTGGGACAGGAAGCTCGGGATGTATAAGGTGAATGCATCTCTTCAGAAGGAGAGCTACGAGATCGGCCGCGCCAGGGCCTTTGCGCCGGGGTGGCTCGAGAACGAGTCCATCTGGCTCCACATGGAATACAAATATCTCCTGGAGCTGTTGAAGAATGGTTTGACGCAGGAGTTTTATGAGAGCGCCTCGGAGGCGTTGGTCTGTTTCCAGAAGGCCGGTGTCTATGGCCGCAGCATCCTGGAAAACTCGTCTTTTATCGCTTCCAGCGCCCATGTCGATCCGTCCGTGCACGGCCAGGGATTTGTGGCGCGCCTGAGCGGGTCAACGGCCGAGTTCATCCAAATGTGGATCCTGTTGTCCGCCGGTCCGAGGCCTTTCTTTTTGGATGCCGCCGGGGAACTTTCTTTTCGATTGGAACCGGCGTTGTCCCGGGGCTTGTTCACCGCGAAGGCGCGCCAGGACACCTGCCGCGATATCGACGGGCGGCAACGTCATGTCCTGACGCCCGCATCGGCATATGCGTTTCTTTTTCTCGGCCGCACGGTCGTGACGTATCTGAATCCGAAAAAGAAAGACACGTTCGGCAAGAACGGCGTGCGCGTGGTTCGGATCCGACTTTATGACGGCGAAAAGGTCGTTCTTGAGACGGAAGGCAATGTCGCGAAAGCCCCGTTCGCGGCCCAGGTGCGCGATGGCCGCATCTCCAGGATTGAAGCGGATCTGGGTTAATTGCGTCTGGCGGGGGAATATGGCAAGTCTCCCCATGGTGTATTCAACAAAAAGGGCGTAATCATGAAAAAAAAGGTTTTGTTGTTATGGTGTTGCGCGGCGCTGTTTGTCGCAGGATGCGCGACGGTGTCGGAAACAGGGGACAGGTACCGGGCGGCCGTCCGGGCCTTCCGGGACGGACAGGCGTATTTTGCTTTCATGCATTTGAAGGCGATCGTCAAGGACGATCCGAACTCTCCCTATGCGCCGGCGGCCACTTTTGCCCTGGGCGAATATTATTTCGATAACGAGGATACGTTCAATGCCGTCAAGACCCTTTCGGACTATGTCAGCCTTTATCCGAAAGACAAAGGCGTTGTCTTTGCCAAGCTCATCATTTACAAGATCATCACCGAGATCAAGAAAGATGAGCGCTTGAGCGAAGAACAGTCGGCCTTGATCAAAGAGATCCGCAAAGAGCTTTTTTCCCAGCCGCTCTTTTTGATCTTTTACGACAGGAAGATCCCGCGTTCCTACAAATCCATCTTCAACCACTCCTATCTTGTCTATGACTATGTCGACAAGATCAAGGTTTTCCGCGATGACAAGAGTTTTCTCGAACTTTCGCCATAAAGCGCGGCGCCTGGTCTATGCCGTTGCCGGGCTCGTTCTTTTTTGGGTCCTGGCGAGCGCCGCGCTGACCGCGATCCTCAACGTACAGCTTTCGGCCTTAAAGCCGATGTTTGACGCCGAAGGGTTGACCCTCGGCTATGGCCGCGCGGCTTTTAATCTTCTCTCGGGCGCCGCCGTCAATGATTTTTACTGCGAGGATAGCCTGGGGTCCCTGTGGCGCATCAAGCGCCTGAGCATCGGATTTGATGTTTCCGCCGTTCTGCGCGGCAAGATCGAGATCAAGAATCTCACTTTCGGGGAAAGCCGTATCGATCCCGCCCGGATCTTTGCGCGCGCGGATAACCTGGGCCGTATCGCCGGTCGCATGAACACAAACGTCGGTTTTTTTGCCACGACGTATTTCAGATGCAACCGGCTCAATCTCGGGGACAGCGGGGCCATTGCCGTCAAGGGATACCTGTCGAGCCTTCAGGGCGGCCTTTATGTCTCGAAAGGGGATGTGGCGCTTGTGTCCGTCGCTTTTCTGCAAAAGCTGGACCCCGCGGCCCTGAACGGACCCGGCGGCATCGCCGATCCCTTTGATTATCTTCTGGATGTGCAGGTCAAGGACGGGACCTGGGAGGTCCAGCGTCTTGAGATCAATAATGCGGTCATCCATTGCGTGGGTTCGGGCAAGATCGACGGCGCCGGGACGGACGGGGCCGCCATCGATATGACGCTCAACGTGCCTCACGTGATCCTGGATGATATGCCAGTCATCAATAGCAAGGATATGCAGACGCGCGGCTTGGCGGAATTTACGCTTCGTCTCACCGGGCTTTTGAACCGGCCGGAGGTCACGGCGGCGCTGAAGATCGACAATGCCGAACAAGAGATTTTCGGCGGCTTGTCCGTGCGCAAGGTGAACGGTTCGATCGTCTATGAAAAGAACAGGGTGGTTTCTTCCAGGATAGACCTTTTCCTCGGCCAGCTTCCTTTCCAGGCTGATTTCTCTGTCGACACCGGCGGCCGCCCTCATATCCTTTTGAATCTGAGTTCTGTGCCGCAGGGCAAAGAGCCTCCGGATTTTGTCGTTAATGTTAATGCGGATTGGACAGAGGCCCATCGTCTCAAGGGAGAGGCGAGCGGCTCCTGGCGTTATATATCCAAAGACCTCGTTCATCACACCGCTTTCGCTTTTAAAGGACTTGAGGCCTGGGTCGATCAAGATCTGTTTTTTTCTTCGGACGACGTGCGCATCTCTTTTGACGTTACGACCGAAAAGGACGGCAGCGCCAAGGATGTTTTTCATCGTACCTTCATCCTGGAGGACATCTCTGCCGTCGGCAAGAAACAAAAGGACGGTTTTGCGTTGGAGCCCCTCAAGGCCGCCTGTTATGGAGGGGTCCTGGAGGGCCGTCTTTTTGTCTATTCGACGCCGGGAACGTTCGGCGCCAACGCGGAAGGGCATGTCCGCGGCGTCGACCTTCAGTCCTTTGCTTCAGAGACGCCGGAAGAGACATCGCTCATCCTCGGCCGCCTCGACGGCGACCTGAAATTCGACACGGAGCTCAAAGATATGCTCAAGGGCCAGCTTTTTGTGACGAACGGCGTGATCGAGCAGAATTCCATGATGAATGCCGTCGCGGATTTTCTCGGCGTGCCTTCATTAAAAAAGATCGCCTTTAAGGGCCTGTCTGTTTATTTTAACGGCGGCCGGGGAGATTATTCTTCAAAGGTCTCCCTGGAGTCGGACGATGTTTCAGCCCTCCTGGAAGGCCATATCACCACCTATGATACGATGGATGGTTATTTGTCCGTTGTCATATCCACGCGTCTGCTCAACGAGTCGAAGCAGTTCAAGAAGATATTGGCTTATATCAAGCATGATCAGCCGTCCGTTTCTTTCCCTTTCAAGATTTCTTCTTATATCGAGAGCCCCCGTATCCTGTGGCTCAAGAATGAATTCAAAGAGAAGCTTTCCAATCTTCTGCCGGAGCGCAACAAGCGCTATCTTCAAAAACAGGTCAGTTCCATGGTGGAAGGGATCAAGGTGGAATGATGGGGCACGAGACGGCCAAAGACGCGGCGTGGACGGGTTGCAGGGTGGCGGTTGTCACAGTCAGCGATTCTTGTGCTTCCGGTTCGAAGCAGGACAAGAGCGGCCCTGTTTTGAAAGGGCTCCTGGAGGCGCTCGGGGCCGACATCGTTTCTTGCGAGATCGTGGCGGATGACTCGTCGAAGATTGCCGGTTTATTGAAGGGCTATGCTGATGCGTCGAAGGCTGATGTTGTTTTTACGGCAGGGGGGACGGGCCTGGGCCCGCGGGATGTGACGCCGGAGGCCACGCGGTCCGTTCTCGACAAGGAAGCGCCTGGTTTGGCCGAATGGATCCGCGCCAAGGGGGCCGCCAAGACGGCACGGGCCGTCTTGTCGCGCGGGGTTTGCGGTTTGAGGGGCCGCACGCTCATCATCAATCTTCCCGGGAGCCCCAAGGGCGCGGCTGAGTCCTTTGAGGCCGTTGCCGGTCTTGTTCCTCATGCCTTGGCCATGGCGAGGGGTGAAGGACACGCCTAGCGGCGGACCCTCAATGTCGTTTTCATCAAGGGTGATTTCTGTTATAATTCTTTTGTTTTTGTGGGGCATGCGCATGGATGAGGTCATAGATATATGCCGATATTAAAAGATTTCCGTTATCACGCACCTGTTTCTGTTGCTGAGGCGCTGGCGCTTTTGCGCAAGTCCAAGAAGCCGCTTCTGTTGGGCGGGGGGACATTTGTGTTGAATACCCTCAAGAAAACCGCTGTGTATCCGACGGACGTCATCGGTTTAAGAAAGATCGCGCCTTTGTGTGGAATAAAGGACGCGGCAAAGGAAGTGACGATCGGCAGCATGACGACGCTGGCCGAGGTCACATCCTCCTCTGTCGTCCGGGAGCATTTTGCGTCTTTGGCCGAGGCCGCAGCCTGTGTCGCGACCACGCCTTTGCGTCATATGGCGACGATCGGCGGCAATCTGGCGAGCCGTTTCTTCTGGGTCGACCTGCCATCCGTTCTCATGGCGCTCGGCGCCAAGGTGTCTTGGGCCGGTGACAAGGCAAAAAAGACATTGAGTGTGGAAGATTTCCTTTCTCTGAAAGGTCCGGAGGCCCAGGGTATCGTGACGGAGATCCTTTTGCCGAAGAACGGCCTGACAGGGGCCTATTTCCGTCACACGCAGACCATGGAAGTGGATCTTCCTATTGTCGCTATGGCCTTTGCGGCCAGGCGGCAGGCAGATGGGGTCAAAGACGTGCGGTGTATCGTTAATACAACGCTTTCCCGGCCTGTGCGCCTGACGGGTGTGGCGTCTTATTTCGAGACCACGAAGGTCGGCGAGTGGAAAGCCGATAAGGCGGCGGATGTCCTTCGCCGCGATCTAGAACAGGGCAAGCTTGATGATTACCGCCTGCATTGTCTCTGCGCCGATTTGGAATCGTTGATCGACAAATTCAAAAAAGCATGAAAACCGTAACCTTGGATATTAACGGTAAGGCCTTTTGCCTGGATGTGCCCGACGGCGAGCTTTTGATCGAGACGTTGCGCGATCGCCTGGGGCTCCTGGGCACGAAATACAGCTGCCTGGAGGGCGATTGCGGCGTCTGCACGGTGCTCGCGGACGGAAAGAACGTCTTGTCCTGCCTGATGTTGACCGTCGAGGCCGAAGGCCGCAAGATCACGACCATCGAAGGATTGGGGCAGAAAGACCTTCACCCCATCCAGCAGGCGTTCATCGACGAAGGCGCTGTCCAGTGCGGGTTCTGCACACCGGGCATGATCCTGGCGTCCAAATCCCTGCTGGACGCCCATCCTTCTCCGACACAAGACGAAGTTGTCCATGCCTTAGATGGCAATCTCTGCCGCTGCACGGGGTATGTGCGTATTGTCAACGCCGTTTTATCTGCGGCCCGAAAGATGACAAAGACACCATGAAGACGACGAGCCCGGTAGGAAAAAGCGTGCCCCGCATCGATGCCCGCCAGAAGGTGGCGGGGGAGGCGACGTATGTTTTTGATCTTAGGCTCCCCGGCATGCTTGTCGGCAAGATGCTGCGCAGCCCGCACGCGCACGCCCGGATCGTCAAGATCGACACAAGCAAAGCCGAAAAGCTTCCCGGCGTCCGTGCGGTCGTGACGGCCGAGGACACTCCGAAGATCAAGTTCGGCTCCAATGAGTTTTTCTTTCCGTACACCGTCGACCAGCTCCCTCTGGAATTTGAAAAAGTCCGTTATATCGGCGATGAGATCGCCGCTGTCGCGGCCGTAGATGAAGAGACGGCCCAGAAAGCCCTGTCTCTTATCGATGTTCACTATGAGGTCCTGCCGGCGGTGTTCAGTTCGGTCGAGGCGATGAAACCGGGAGCTCCCGCGATCCATACGGCGATGAATAATATCGGGGTCATGATGCCCACGTGTTTCGGTGACCCCGATCGCGCCCTTAAGGAATCAGACTATGTGCGCGAGGATGTTTTTTACCTGCAGAGCGCGGCGCACGCGGCGCTGGAACCTCACGTTTCCATCGGGCAATATGAATTATCCACAGACAGGATTACCCTTTGGTCATCGACGCAGGCGCCTTTTAAGATCCGCGAGGCCATGGCCAAGACGCTCAAGATGCAGGAAGCGGATGTCCGCGTTATCAAGTTGAACGTCGGCGGCGGCTTCGGCGGCAAGCTCGAGATGTTCCCCATGGATTTTTGCGCGTGTCTGTTGTCTAAAAAGAGCGGCGGCTTGCCGGTCAAGATGATGTGCAACCGCGAGGAGGTATTTTCCTTTACGCGTCGCAAGCATCCGATGATCTACAAGCTGAAGTCGGGCGTTAAAAAAGACGGGACCGTCACGGCGATCACCGGCGAGGTGATTGCCGACGGCGGCGCCTATTGCAGTTACGGTCCGACGGTCATTGCGGCGGCGATCATGCGGTTCATGATGGTTTACAAGTTTAAGAATATCAGACTTTTCGGTTCCCGCATCTATACAAATAATCCGATCTCCGGGGCCATCCGCGGTTTCGGCGGCGTGCAGTCCGGTTTTGCCATCGAGTCGCACATGGACATGCTGGCGCGAGGCATCGGCATGGACCCTGTCGAGTTCCGCCTGAAGAACGCGACGGACCCGAACATGACAACGGTTAATAAAATGATCCTTTCTTCCAACGGCCTTAAGGATTGCATCAGGAAGGCGGCCGAGATTTCCGGCTGGAAAGAGAAGTACGGCGTCAAAAAAGAGACGGCCCCCGGGGTGTTCCGCGGTATCGGCATCGGTATCGCGGCGGACGTCATGGGTTCCAAGATGTATAAGTCGCACGAGTCCGCCGGTTCCATTATCAAGGTGGAGGAGGATGGCTCGGTGTATCTTTTTACGGGTGCTGCGGACACGGGCCAGGGCTCGGATACGGCCATGGCACAGATCGCGGCGCATGAGCTCGGGGTGGCCTATGAGAGAGTCCGTATCAAGGCGGCTGATACTGAGATAACGCCTTTTGACACAGGGAGTTTTGCCAGCCGCGTTACGTTTATCTCCGGCAATGCCACCAAGAACGCCGCCACCGACGCCAAGCGCCAGATCCTGGAGGTCGTCGCGCAAGAGTTAAAGCTTGATATTCAGAGGCTGGACATTAAAGACGAGCAGGTTGTTGCCAGGGAGGGAGGGCGGGCCCTTCTATCTTTCGACCAGGCGGTCATCCTGTGCTATTCCTTTAATTACGGGCGCCTGATCATCGGGCGCGGTAACTACAATCCTAAAACGACCCCTGTTGATTTTCGCACCGGAGAAGGGAATATTTCCGGTAGCTACGGTTTTGAGGCCCAGATCGCCGAAGTTGAAGTCAATACAAAGACGGGGCAGGTGAAGGTCTTGAAGATGTACGACGTCCATGATATCGGCTATCCCATCAATCCGGCAAGCGTTCACGGGCAGATCGAAGGGTCGATCGTGATGGGGCTGGGGTATACGCTCTACGAAGATTTGAAATTTAAAGAGGGCCGCGTCGTCAATCCTCTTTTTTCCAAATACCGCATCCCGCGTTCCACAGAGACGATCCCGATTGAGTCCGTTTTTATCGAGACCAATGATCCCCAGGGGCCGTTCGGCGCTAAAGGGATGGGGGAGGCATCACTGTTACCGACGGCCGCGGCCATTGCCAACGCGATCCACGATGCCGTCGGTATCCAGATCAAGGACTTGCCGATTACGCCGCAGAAAATCCTGGCGGCGTTGAAAGACAGCGAGAACAAGAAGTAAGACAGGACGCGGCGGCTGGCATGCGGTCCATGCAGCAGGAGTCAGCCGGCCAGGGGAATTTTTTTTCTGATCTTTTCAAATTCCTGGGGCGTATTGAAAGACAGGAGGATCCCTTCGTCGGAGACGGGGAGCTTGAGGATCTCGGAGGCGTGGATCTGCAGGATGGTCGAGAGAGGCGCTTCGTCGCTCAGCTTTCCGAATTCCGCAAAGAGGGTTTTCGAGAAAACAGGCGGATGGCCTCCCTGGCCTTTGTAGGTCGGTACCAAAATCGAAAAAGGATTCTTTGAGAAGGTTTCGATGATCGTGTTGATGGTTTCGGGCCTGACGAAGGGGACATCTGCCGGAAGCAAGAGGACGCCGTCGGCTTCGGCCGAGACGGCTTGTAAACCTTTTTTGAACGATGACGTCTGCCCGCGTTTAAAGCTTTCATTGAAAACGCATTTGACCCGGGGGTCGCTGCAGACGCAAGGGCGTATCGCGTCGGCATCGGCGCCGAGGACGACAAGAATCTCCCCCAGCTGCGTTTTGAGCAACTGTTCCGATAGGAGCGCGATCAGCGGCCGGGAGTGGATGCGGGCCAGGGGTTTGGGAGAACCGAAGCGGCTGCTGGCTCCTGCAGCAAGCACAATACAGGAAACCATAGGTTCATTCTAAAACAATGCATGAGATAATCAACAAGATTCTTGAGATTTCGCGCCAAGGCCGGTCATGCGTGGTCGCGACCGTTGTCGCCTCTTCGGGGTCGTCTCCCCGCAAGATCGGCGCGCGAATGCTTGTCTGCGAGGATGCGGCGACCTTCGGTACCGTAGGCGGCGGCGGCCTCGAAAAGCTGGCCATCGGCGATGCCCTGGTCGCTTTGAAGAAGAAGACCTCATTTTTTAAAAGCTATTCCTTGAAGAAGGGCGACGGGCTGCAGGTTTGCGGCGGCGAGGTCAGTATTTACTATGATGTCGTTTCTCCGCGCCGGCATCTTGTCATTGCAGGCGGCGGCCATATCGGGTTAAGCCTGTCTCTGATCGCCAAGCTTTTGGGATACGAGGTGACGCTCGTTGATAACCGCAAGGAATATGCTTCCAGGAGCCGGTTTCCTCATGCCGACCATGTGATCTGCGGCCGTTATGAGACCGCCCTGCCGAAGGCCGCGGTCGACCAGACAACGGCGATCGTGATCGTGACACACGGCCATCTTCATGATGCCGTCGCGTTGCGTTTTGCCTTGAAGAGCAAGGCCGGTTATATCGGGATGATCGGCAGCCGCGCCAAGATCGCGCATATCTTCGGCCAGATGCGCCGCCTGGGGTTCAGTCCCGCACGGCTCAAACAGGTGCATACGCCTATCGGTCTTGATATCGGCGCCGAGTCGCCGGAAGAGATCGCCGTTGCGATTGCGGCGGAGTTGATACAGGAATATAGGCAAGCGTAGGCGAAATAAAGAAATAAACTTTACTCCTTGCGTTTGCATCTTGATAATTTATGTCTGCACCCAGCCTTCGCAGGGCTCAGGCGGGCAGCCATAAATTCTCAAGATACGCTGCCGCAAAAAGCGGCACACCGGCCCATCCGATGGGGCCGGGTGGAGGAGTTAATTCCGCCAGAGGCGAGATTAAGGAGGTTATGTATGTCTTTAGACATTATTCGACAGATGATCTTTGAGGCCGGGATGGGATACCTGGCGACGTGCGATGCAGACCAGCCGCGGGTCAGGGCGATGATGCCTGTTTTGGGAGACGACGGCAGGCTGCTGGCTGCGACGTTCCCGTCCACGAAGAAGATCGGCCAGATCGCCAAGAACCCCAAGGTCGAGGTCTGTTTTGTCGACAGGAAACTCAGCCATTGTCGTATCGAAGGAAAAGCCTCCATCAGCCAGGATCAGGCGTTAAAAGAAGAGTTGTGGAATAAACAGATGATGCTCAGGCAGTTTTTTTCAGGGCCCCAGGACCCGGCTTACGTCTTGATCGTCATTGCGCCGTCCAAGATCTCCATGATGAACATCGGAGAGAAGGGATATACGGAGGTTCCTTTAACCTAATTTTATGAAACCGACAACGTTGGCATCGAGGGTGAGACATAAGATGCGGCATCAGGTAGCGTGCCGCGCGTGCGGTTTGGGGCGTTGTTGCCGCGATGGCGTCGAGGTCGACCTGTTCGAGGCGGCGCAGATCCTCAAGCGGCTCCAGAGGCAGCCGCTGGGCCCGGCCAAGCCGTGGTTCCGCTATCTACGCGCGGACAAGAGGTTCCCGTCGGGATTTGTCTTTTCAACGGTCGTCAGGGACAAAAGGTGCGTTTTCCAGGGCAGGGACATGCGCTGCAGGATTTATCCGGTCCGGCCCCGTTACTGCCGGGAGTTTCCCCTTGAGGACGGCCGGGTGGCGCCGTATTATCACCAGCTTTGCCATCATGCCCCGGGCCGCAGGCACAAGAGGAAAACATGAAGACGATCGCCCTGATCGCCGCTGTGGTTCTTCCTTTATGGAATATTCCTTTGATCGTCAAGATCCATAGACGGCGCTCTGCCGAGGATTTCAGCCGGTCCTGGGCCTTGGGTGTGTGGGTATGCCTGGTCTTGATGTTTCCGGCGGCTGTGCGGTCGGATGATGTTGTTTTCAAGACCTACAGCATCGCAAATATTGTTCTATTTTCCATGGTCGTCGGCTGGGTCTTAAGATTTAAACGGAGAACACGTTAACTTAAAAGAGGGGCAAAATTAATGAGCATCCTTGTTTTGGGCACAACGGCTTTGGATACGGTCCGGACGCCTTCGGGCGCCCGCCGCGAGATGCTGGGAGGTTCTGCCGTACATTTTTCCATGGGCGCGCACCATTTCACGCAGGTGAACCTTGTTGCCATCGTCGGTTCCGATTTTCCCAAGAGGCACATGGAGTTTCTGCGCCGCAAAGGCGTGATCCTGACGTCTTTGATTGTCGAGAAAGGACGGACGTTCCGCTGGGAGGGGGAGTATCACGGCGACCTGAATACCGCCTTGACCTTGAGCACCGAGTTGGGCGTGCTTTCTGTTTTCAAGCCGCGGATCGCCGAACACCAGAGATCGATCGATAATATTTTTCTGGCGAATGTCGACCCCGATATCCAGAAGCACCTGTTGTCGCACATGCATGCCCCTCGTCTCGTGGGCTTGGACAGCATGAATTATTGGATCGATCACAAGAGGAGGTCCCTCGTCCAGCTGCTCCGCGACGTGCATATTTTCGTCGCCAACGATGCGGAGGCCCGCAGTCTTTCCGGAGAAACGAACCTCTTCGCGGCGGCCAGGGCGCTGCGCCGCATGGGCGCGCCCATTGTCGTCATCAAAAAAGGGGAACACGGCGTTATCGTTTTCTGCAAGGATTTTCTCTATTGCCTTCCGGCTTATCCCGTGGAGAAAGTCGTGGACCCGACGGGAGCCGGCGATACTTTTGCCGGCGGCTTCATGGGGTATCTGGCGAGCCGCCGCAAGATCGACGCGATCGCCATCAAAAAAGCGATTACCTACGGCACGATCATGGCTTCATTCAACGTGGAAGGTTTCGGCGTGGAGCGCAGCTGCCGCGTGACAAGCCGGGACATCGCCCGCAGGTATCGCCATCTCAAAACGATCGCTTCGGTGTGTTAACAGGGAGGGCATGATGGGAAAGGCATCCGGTACCATACGGTTGTTGCGTGTCATCGCGGCGGTGGCCCTCGCAGCGCTTGTCGCATACCAGGTTTTTTCTGTCGCGCAGTCCCTGCGGGAAAAAGAGGTGCTTAAGCGCATTATCATGAGGCTGGAGGCGGATTCCCGCATCGCACAGGTCCTCGTGACGGATGTGCGCACCGACCCGGCAACCCAAAAGACCCTGACGACGATCAAGTTCCTCGAATACGGCTCATCCGGTCAACCGTTGCCTCCCCGTTATTTCACGTTTTCGGGCAATATCATTCAGTTTCAGTCCCTTGTTGTGCGTTTCAAGAATTTCTACGTCGAGAAAGGCGACCCGGCCAGGGGCCGCAGCGCCTACCTTTTTCTGAAAGTCTTCTTCCTCGACGGCCCCCGCACGGAGGAATATCCGATCAGTCCCATCCGCGACATTCCGCGGGGATACCGGCTGGAGAAAAGGAGTGCGTATGCCTCCGGCATTGAACATGCTTTCTGGAAGAAGTTCTGGGAGTATGCCCTGGATCCGGCGTCGGCGGACCGCGCTGGCATCAAAAACGCCCAGATCGAGGCCCCGGGGACGATGTTCGTGCCGGGGATGCTCTATACCATTAAGATCGAACATGACGGAGGCATGAGGATCGACGCAGAGCCGTTGCCTGCGATCCTCAAAGGGGAGGTGATCCAGTTCTGATGAAGAAACACATGATGGAACCGGGCGGCCCGGACAGAGATTCTCTTTACAAAAGGTATCTTTTCTGGTTATATAAAACCATCAGGGAAGACGTTGATCGGATCGACCGGAAATTCACGCAATTGGTTCTGGATGAAAAGATTGCGGCTTTATTGGAGCGGGACATGGCGTCGCTGGACAAGGAGCTGCGCCAGGGGGTCGGGCCTTTTGTCGAAGAGTGGAAAGCGTATATCGCTCAAAAAGCCGATGACGCCCGCAAGTTGAAGTTCTCGGAATCCGGGCTTTTGAAGTTCGAATATGTTTTTTTGCGCCTGAAGCTGAAGGCGGTCGAGCGGCTTATCGTCGAGCGCCTCGGCCGCAGGCACCTCAACGAGTTCAGACGACGGCTGGAAGAAGCCGCTATGCAGGGGATCCTGCAGGACCATTCGGGGCACAGATGAAATGCTTGTTTCTATTTTTTCTCATGGCTCTTTTTATCGTGTGCGGCGGGTGCGCCCACGGCCGGCCGAAACATGGCCAGGCTCAGTCTTATGAGGTCTTGGCCCAGAAGTTCGAGTTGGCCAAGAAAGAGAATACAGATCTCAAGAAAGAGCTGACCCTGTATCGGAACTCGAAACATCTGGATGCCAGGCAGTTCGTGCAAGGGGCCGATGTTTTTGAAAAGACCCTGGCCGATGACATCGCCGCAGGCCGCATTGGGTTAAAAGTCTCTGACCGCGGCCTGGTTATCACCATTGCTTCTGAAAACCTGTTTGTCTCCGGCAGTGCCACTTTAAGCGACGAGGGGAAAGCGTTCTTGGACAAGATCTTTGACGTCGCGGCCGGGCACTTCCCGGAGAATTATATTTATGTGGAAGGACATACGGACAATCAGTCCCTGGCGGTCTTCGAATGGAAATCGGATTGGGACTTTTCTTTCGCGCGCGCCCTGGCGGTCGTCGAATATCTTAAGGAAAAAGGCGTTGATCCCCTGCGCTTGTCGGCGGCGGGTTTCGGCCAGTACCGCCCCGTAGCGTCCAACGAGACGAAGGAGGGGCGCCGGTTGAACCGCCGTATCGAGGTTATCATTTCGCCGCAAAAGGTGGGGCATGTCGTTGAGTGAACGCTCCTTTTTGGTGAAGGCAAGAAGGAGACAGAGGATAGAGCCATGGCAGACATTTTTTTGACACAAAAAGGCTATGAGCAGCTTCGTGAGGAGCTGGAACTTTTGAAGACCAAGAAGCGCCGGGAGATCGCCCAGACGATCGCCAGGGCGCGTGCGATGGGAGACCTGTCCGAGAACGCCGAATACGACGCCGCCAAAGAGGCGCAGGGCCACCTGGAAAAACGCATCGCCGAGCTTGAAGATAAGCTGTCACGCGCCAGGATCATCGAGAACGAGAATATCCCGACGGACAAGGTCTATATCGGCGCCTGCGTCAAGCTGCGGGACCAAGACACCGAGGAAGAGAGCGCCTATACGCTCGTCTCTCCGGCTGAGGCGGATTATACGCAGAACAAGCTGTCGATCGAATCGCCTATCGGTAAGGCCCTTTTGGGCCGCAAGGCGGGCGATGTGGTTGAGATACAGGTCCCTGCGGGGATCTTGAAATACAGGATCATTGAGATTTCCCGATAAAGAGAAAGGGGAAGCCGTGTTGAAGCATCCCGGCCGTTTTATTTTCGGCGTCGCCCTCCTGGCAGTGACCAGCTATGCGCTGGTGACTTTTTTGCAGGAAAATGACGAAACGAAGATCCGGCGCGCGGTTTACGCCGCCGTGCTGGGCGTCGAAAGAAACGAGCCGGCACGCTACGGCCGCGTTCTTTCGGCCCTGTATAAAGACGAATACGGCAACGACAAGGCCGCGGTTCTGAAGATCGTGGCGGACGCGTTCAGGGACTATAAGCCTTTTAAGGTCGAGATCAAGGCGTTGAAGATCGAGACTGAAGGCGAGGAGGCGACGACGCAGATCGCCTATCGCTGCCTGTTCAAGAAAAGCGACGGCGCCGAGCAGATCTATTATGATGCCGGCAAGGTGATTGCCTCCTGGCACAAGGAGACATCCGGCTGGAAGATCGTCAAGATCGAATATACCGGTTCGCAGGAAATGCTGTTCTTGCCTGTTGTCGCGTAGGAAAGACGGGATCACGCAGGAGGACCGGCGAAGGAGAAGGCCTATGGCGGCAAGAGCGAAGAAGGGTTGCAAGACATGCGGAAAGACTGTCAGGGATCATGGTCATCTGTGCGCACCCCTGAAGGCGAAAGATCACACATGTGATTGGTGCGGTTCGTTGATCATGGATGCGCGGCACATGTGCGACACCAAGCTTAAAAAATTAAGCTACATCTGTAATTCGTGCGGCCGGCTGGCGTTGGCGCCTCAATATCTCTGTCAACCCCGCAAAATAAAAAAAGCATAGGAATTGCATCGAATTGATTCGCAAAAAGAAAGCGGGTTTGTCCAAGACCTGCTTTCTTTTTTGTTTTATAGGCGGTACCCGGAGATCAGGAATGGGGTAGTTCGACGGGCATGCGGGCGGGCGAGAGTTTTTCAATCACGGAGCGGAGCGCCTTTTTGTGTGCCTTTTTCATTTTCAGCTCGTCGCAGAGGCACATGGCTTTCTTCTGCAGTTTTTTCATCCTGTCCAGGCAAGAGGCGTAAGACCCGCTGGCGACGATCAGGTGGCGCAGGGCGTCGAGGTCGGCGAGAGTCTTGTTGTTTTTTTCAAGGATCTGGCGCAATTGGACGCGGGATTTCCCGCGCAGGTTCCTGTAGGCCCTGAAGACCAGAAGGGTTTTTTTGGACTCATTGAGGTCCGTCAGGACGGGTTTCCCGATGACGTCCTGTGTGGCAAAAAGATCGAGCATATCGTCGTAGATCTGGAAGGCCTGTCCGGCGGCCAGGCCGAGCCTTGAGAGTTTATTTTGTTCCGATGCCGGTGCGCCCGCGAGGATGGCGCCCATAAGGAGCGGGCATTCGAAGGTATAGCGTGCCGTTTTGAGGGTATAATTCAAGAAGATCCTGTCTTCTGTCAGGTCGTCGATGTTTTCGTGTCCGGAGACGATGTCGATGAATTCTCCTGCGCCCGTGTAGGCCGCTGTTTCGGCAAGCTTCCTCAAAGTCTCTTCCTTGCGCCGCCGGTTTTCTTTAACCGTGGTAAGCGAAGCTATGGCCAGGGCGAAGAGGATATCTCCTGCCACGATCGCCAGGTCCTTGCCGATCTTGGCCCGGTCGGGAAGGCGAAGCTTGTGGTCGAACATCTTATGGAGCGTCGGCTTGCCGCGCCGCAGGCTGGAATTATCGATGACGTCGTCATGGATCAGCATATAATCGTGCAGGAGCTCGATGGAGGCGGCAGAGGTAAAGAGGGAGTCTTCGTCGCGCGTGGGCTTTGCGGCATATCCTTTGTAGCTTAAGACAAAGAGGAGGGGCCGGATACGCTTGCCTTTGCGCAAGACGAATTCCCTGCTGAAAGAAAAAAGGTGGTCCGAAACCTGTCGTAACCGGTAGTGCCGGTTGGCCTCATCCAGCACGCGCCGGATCCCCGCATTGATTTTGTTTAAATATCTTTCTATCATGGCTTTAGTAGCGTGTCTGAAACGTCATTGATGGCCTCAATGTAGCATAAAAGGCCGGCGTCCGCAATACTCTTGCAAAGCTTTTGGAAGTATAATATTATATAACTTACCCCGCATCCGGCCCAGAACCTAAAAACGGTTCAGGGCTGGCGGGATTCCACTGCTCAAACGGTTTTGAAGTAGTGTGGGGAGGGTTTTGTGGGAGATATTATCGTCATCGGCGCCGGATTCGCCGGTTTGGAAGCGGTCAGGGTTTTTTCCAGGCATCGCAAAACCCTGGGAGGCCGGCGCATTATCCTTGTTGACGCCAAGAGGACATTTGATTTTCTGCCCATCCTTCCAGATTTTATCGGCGGCCGCATCACCCGGGACCACGCGTCCTTTGACGTGGCGGAGTATCTTGAAAGACTCGGGGTGAATTTCGAAAACGGCGAAGTGGCGTCCGTGGACATGGCGGCCCGCGAGGTCCGCCTCAAAGACGGCCATGCCCTGGGATATGAATATCTCCTTGTGTGTTGCGGGTCTGTGACAAATTTTTACGGGGCAGCTGAAATAGAAAAACGCGCCCTGAAACTGGATTCGGCCGACGATGCCGCCATGATCCAGAACACGGTGGTTACGTATCCGCAGAAGAGGTTCTTGATCGTCGGCGGTGGCTATACAGGTATTGAGATCGCCACGAATATCGCCAGGCTCCTGAAGCGGCGCGGCACGAAGAAGTACGGCATCCATGTCGTCGAGCGTCAGGAAGATATCCTCATGGCGTTGCCGGAGTGGATGAGGGACTACTGTCGTATCAACCTGTGCCGTTTGCGCATCCAGCTTCACACCGGCGTCTCCATCAATCAGCTGACGGAGAACAATGTGACGTTGTCCGACGGGCTTCGGGTCGATGATTGTCTTCTTATTTGGGCTGCGGGGGTGCAGACTCCCGGGTTCATCCGCCGCCTGTCCTGCGAACAAGACCCTCAGGGGCGTCTGAAGGTCGACAGGACATTGAGTTTTGCCGAAGGGGCTTTTGCGGCGGGCGACGCGGCGTCCTTTGTGAAAAAAGGCAGGGTCTTGCGCATGGCTGTCCAGTTTTCCCTCAACGAAGGGCATCTGGCTGCGGAGAACATCCTGCGGTTATGCGCGGGCCGTAAGAAACTTAAAGTGTACAGGCCGCTGGACCTTGGGTATCTGGTGCCGATGGCGAATTTTCGCGCCTGTGGGACGGTCCTGCGCGTCCCTGTCCGGGGTCTTGCGGGCTGGGTATTGCACTATATGATGTGCATCTATCGGAGCTTGACGTTGCGCCACCGTCTGGGCATCGTCAGCGACATTCTTTTTAGATAAAAGGAGCGTGATTTGAAAAACAAATTCTTTTTTGCGTGCGCGTTGCTTTTATTGGTGGGCGGCTGCGCCACCACGCCAAAATTCCCTTTTACGACGCAGGTTATCCATAACACCGCCTATTTCCCTGTGATGGAGATGTGCAAGGCCGACGGGGTGACGTGGGATTACGACCCTTTGAGCCAGGTCCTTATCCTCAAGAAGGACGGCAGGACGCTTGAGCTTCTGGTCGGCAGCGACCGCGCCATCCTGGAGAATGTGCCGATTCAGCTGTCTCAGCCTGTGGTCTTGAAGGATAGCGTGGTTTGGGCGCCTATTGAGGTGCGTTCTTACCTTGTCCCTGCGCCTTGCCCGGTCGCGGTGAAGGCCGGAAAGAAGGAAGGTGTTTTTTTAAGGCCGGTCAGGATCGTTGTTCTTGATCCCGGGCATGGCGGCAAAGACCCTGGGGCCATCGGCAAGAACGGCCTGCGCGAAAAAGATGTTGTTCTGGATGTCGCCTCAAAGGTGGAGAAAGAACTGGAACGATGCGGCGTTGTCGTCTATCTGACGCGTGACGACGACCGGTTCATCCCGCTTGCCGAGAGGCCGAAGATTGCGGCGCGCAAGAAGGCCGATATTTTTGTCAGTATCCACGCCAATGCCACGAGGTCCCGCTGGATCGAAGGGTTCGAGGTTTATTATTTGAGCAACGCCGTTGACGATGATGCCAGGGCCTTGGCGGCTGCGGAGAACGCGCCCCTGGACCTGGAAGATGCGAATTTCCTTGAGTCGTTATCATTAAAAGCGATCCTGTGGGACATGATCCAGACGGAGAACCGCAAGGAGTCGATCGAGTTGGCCCGGGACTTAGGCGACGTCGTTTCCGCCTCCATGAGCCTGAAGATGCTCGGCGTCAAGGGCGCGGGATTCGCCGTCCTGAAAGGTTCGTATATCCCGTCGGTTTTGGTAGAGATCGGTTACCTCTCGAACCGGGACGGCGAAAGGAAACTGCGGGATCCTCAATACCGCAAGCGCATGGCCGAAAGCATCGCTGCGGGGATCATGAAATTCAAATTTTACGCAGAGGCTTCGCAATAAAAAAATTGTAAGGGAAAACGGAAAGGGCAGGCCTCCGCATGGCTTATCCGATGGAGCCAGGTATTCCACATAGCGGAGGGCCTAATTTTGCGAGGAAATAACCTAAAAGAAGGGGCAAAATTAATGGACAGACCGATCGGAGTATTTGATTCTGGCATCGGCGGCTTGACCGTCGTCAAAGAGCTCTTCAGGCTCTTGCCTCACGAGAACATCGTTTATTTCGGCGATACCGCCCGCGTGCCTTACGGCGTCAAATCTAGGGATACGATCATCAAGTTTTCCCTGGAGAATACGCTTTTCCTTTTGCAGAAGAACGTCAAGGTGATCGTCGTCGCCTGCAATACGTCTTCGAGCCTGGCGCTCCCGATGATCCGCCAGCATTTCAAGATCCCGATCATCGGCGTGATCCTTCCCGGAGCCAAAGAGGCGGTCTACGCCACCAAGAACGGCAGGGTCGGCGTCATCGGCACGCGCGCCACGATCAACAGCGGCGCCTACGAGAGGGAGATCAAACGCCTGGACGGCAAGATCAAGGTTTTCAGCCAGGCCTGCCCGATGTTTGTGCCGATCGTCGAGGAGAACTGGGTGAATGACGAGATCGCCCTGCACGTGGCGCGCAAGTATTTGGCGTCCCTGAAAGAGAAGGGTATCGACACCCTGATTTTGGGGTGTACTCATTATCCGCTGCTTAAATCCAAGATCCAGGCGGTCCTGGGCCCCGGGGTCCGCTTGATCGATTCCGCCCAGCAGGTGGCGCAGGAGGTGCGTCAGGTCCTGATCCAGGAAGGCCTGCTGAGCAAGAACAAAAAGAAGAGGGCGACGCGCGAATATTTTGTCAGCGATGAGGTGGCGATCTTTGCCAACGTCGCCAGCCGTTTCTTGGGAGAGAAACTCAAGGATGTGCGGAGGGCGGCTTATGTTTGAGGTCTCCGTTTCCATGAATTTCAGCGCGGCGCACAACCTACGGGGTTACCAAGGCAAGTGCGAAGCGCTGCACGGCCATAACTGGAAGGTAGAGGTCGTCCTGCGGGCGGATCGCCTCGACAAGATCGGCATGGTGGAGGATTTTGCGTTCATCAAGGGCAAGCTGAAAGAGATCCTGGCGCTGTTCGACCATAAATATCTGAACACCCTGTCTTATTTCAAAAAGATGAACCCGACGTCGGAAAACATCGCGAAAATTGTTTATGGCAAGATGAAGGAACGGATGAAGGGTTCTTCTGTCTTCGTGGATTGTGTCAAGGTTTGGGAGACGGATACAAGCGTCGCTTCCTACCGCGAGCCATGAAGAAGGCCGTCGTTCTTCTATCGGGCGGGCTTGATTCCGCGACGACGCTGTATGTGGCTCAGTCGAGAGGTTTCGATGTCCGCGCCCTTGTTTTTCGCTATGGCCAGCGCCACGACAGGGAAGTGAGACAGGCCTTGGCGATCGCGCGCCGGGCGAAATGTCCCGCGCAGGTACTCGGGATCGAGCTGCCCTGGAAAGGGTCGGCGCTTTTAGACAGTTCGAAGCCGTTGCCGCAGGGCCGCAAAAAGATGCGCGGGATTCCGTCGACCTATGTCCCGGCCCGCAATACCATTTTCTTGAGTTTTGCCCTGTCATACGCCGAGAGTATCGGCGCGTCCCATATCTTTATCGGCGCCAACGCCCTGGATTATTCCGGATATCCGGATTGCCGGCCGCGGTATTACAAGGCCTGGCAGGGACTGGCGAAGCTTGCGACCAAAAGCGGCGTGGAAGGCCGAAGGATCAGGATCGAAACTCCGCTCTTGCGCTTGAAGAAATCTCAGATTATCAAGCTGGGGATCAGCCTTGGCGTCCCTTACGAAATGACCTGGTCGTGTTATCAGGGAGCAAAAAAGCCCTGCGGCCGCTGTGATAGCTGTTTATTGCGGGCCCGGGGTTTCAAAGAGGCCGGGATCAAAGACCCGGCGTTACGATGAAGGCAAAGATCGCTGAAATATTCGAGAGCGTCCAGGGAGAAGGGCTCTACACGGGCGAACGGCAGCTCTTCATCAGGTTCTACGGCTGCAATTTGTCCTGCTCTTTTTGCGATACGCCGCTGGCACATTACAGGGAATATTCCGCGCAAAACCTGCGCCGCCAGATCGCCTCTTACGACGGCTATCATTCTGTGTCTTTGACCGGAGGCGAACCGCTGGTCCAGGCGGAATTTCTCGTTTCGTTTCTGTCTTTGATGCGCCAGGACGCACCGAAGATATATCTGGAAACGAACGGCACGCTGTGGCGTGAGTTTTCGCTTGTGCGCGATGACGTGGACATCGTGGCCATGGATATCAAACTGCCTTCCAGCGGCGGGCAGAAGCCTTGCTGGGAAGAGCATGGGAGATTTCTGGAGCTCGCCGCCTCAAAAGACACCTTTGTCAAGATCGTCATAGGCTCATCGACGCAGGCGCAGGATATCGTTGCTTCATCGCTTCTTCTTTCACCTTTCAGCCGCCGCATCCCTGTCGTCTTGCAGCCGGTGTGGCAGGACATGGGCCCTGAGATTCTGAAGAAGATGGAGGCCTTCAAACACCTGTTCGCTGAGCACGGTGTGAATTCCGTGCATATCTTCTCTCAGGCCCATAAGCTGGCTGGGGTCAAATAGTTATGGCATGCCACCATAGGAATTAATATGAAAAAATCATCTTACGAAAATCTGCAGAAACACATCCGGGGCTTAAAGACGCCCCAGATCGAAGTCTGGGAGAACCAATATCCGGACAAGAGTTTTGCCATTCATATCGAGATCCCTGAATTCACGTGCATTTGTCCGAAGACCGGACTGCCGGATTTCGCCGTAGTCCTGATCGATTATGTCCCGGCCAGGAATTGCGTTGAGCTCAAATCCCTCAAAGAATATATGATTTTTTACCGCAACGTCGGTATCTTCCACGAACATTTCGCCAATAAACTGATGGATGATTTTGTGAAGGCGGCCCGGCCGCGCTGGGCCAAGATCGTGACACGGTTTAATCCGAGGGGTGGGATCACGACCGTCGTGACGCGGGAGTACCAGGGG
>Ga0172375_10001844_pt1 | contig 33750 bp, 28 predicted proteins | sample LakKiv1m_FD_114537 | JGI IMG/M metagenome (GOLD analysis project Ga0172375, IMG submission 114537) | Freshwater microbial communities from Kabuno Bay, South-Kivu, Congo - kab_092012_11.1m | ecosystem: Environmental > Aquatic > Freshwater > Lake | place: Democratic Republic of the Congo... | reverse complement strand
GCGATTTTGTTGCCCGCGACCTCCCGCCGCGCACCTGTAGGCCACTCGCCGGGGTAACGCCGTTTTCGACTCCCGCTTCTCACCCGCTCCCCTCGCGCTCCCCCTCAACAGCGCAACCGGCTTCGCGCCGTTTCAATGGGGATAGACGAAACCGCCGCCTCCGTGTACTCTCCTCTCGTTTCGAAAGGCATCCATGAAAAGGCGCATTTCATCCAAAACGGCACGGAAGGCGATCCGGCCGGCGGTGCTGTGGTTCACGGGCCTGTCGGGGTCGGGTAAGAGCACCATTGCCGACCGGGTGGCACGCGAGTTGAGGCGGCGTGGGGCTGACGTTGAGCTGCTGGACGGCGATACGCTACGGAGTATCTTTCCGAACACCGGCTACACGAAGGCGGCGCGCATCGAGCACGTCCAACGCGTCGGATACATGGCGAGTCTCCTTGAGAAGCATGGCGTGGTTGTCATTGCCACCTTCGTTTCGCCGTATCGCGAGGCGAGACGGTTTGTGCGCCGGCTCTGCCGCAACTTCATCGAGATCTACGTATCGACTCCGCTCGGCATCTGTGAGGCGCGGGACGTGAAGGGCCTCTATGCCAAGGCGCGGCGCGGTGAAATCAGGAACTTCACGGGTATCTCCGATCCTTACGAGGTGCCGCAAAAACCCGAGATTACTGTCAACACGACCCGGCTGTCGGTCGCCGAAGCCTGTCGTGGCGTCATGGACCATCTCGATAAGCGGCCGGGGAAGGGAAGATGAAGAAGTACTCGCTTACCCATCTGAAGCAACTCGAGGCCGAGAGCATCCATATTATGCGCGAGGTAGCGGCTGAATTCGAGCGGCCCGTGATGCTCTATTCCGTGGGTAAGGACTCCTCCTGTATGGTACGGCTGGCCCAGAAGGCGTTTCATCCCGGCAAGATCCCGTTCCCGCTGATGCATGTGAATACCGGGTACAAGTTCCGTGAGATGTACGAGTTTCGCGACCGGTTCGTGAAGCAGATCGGGGCCGATCTCATCGTGTACCAACACGAGAAGACGGCGGATCGGGACGTGAATCCATTCACGCTGGGGACGCAGAAGTGCTGCGCCATCTTGAAGACCCAGGCGCTGGTCGATGCGCTGCGTAAGAGCAAGTTCGACGCCGCCTTTGGCGGGGCCCGCCGCGAGGAGGAGAAGTCGCGCGCCAAGGAGCGCGTGTTCTCGTTCCGGGACGAGCTGGGCCAGTGGGACCCGAAGAACCAGCGGCCCGAGCTGTGGAGCCTCTACAACACCAAGGTCAACAAGGGCGAGTCCATCCGCGTGTTCCCGATCTCCAACTGGACCGAGCTCGACGTCTGGCAGTACATCTACATGGAGAACATTCCGGTGGTGCCCATGTACTTCGCCCGGGAGCAGGAGATGATCGTCCGCGACGACCAGCTCATCCCGCTGGACCGGCCCATTCCGCTCAAGCCGGGCGAGAAGCCGCAGCGGGTGCTGAGCCGGTTCCGCACGCTCGGCTGCTATCCCTGCACCGGCGCCATCCGCTCCTCCGCCAAGACCGTGCCGGAGATCATTGAGGAAATGATGATCGTCCGCGTCTCCGAGCGCTCCACCCGCGTCATCGACCATGACGCCGAGGGGTCGATGGAGATGAAGAAGCGGGAGGGGTATTTCTGATTTGACGGAGTTTTGCCACCGATGTATATTTGCCATCATGATCAAGACGCAAGTCCAACTGCCGGATGCTCTCTACCGGGAGGTTAAGCGCGTTGCGCAGGAACGCGAGATGAGCCTTGCCGAGGTGATACGTCGCGGAGCCGAGTATATCACACAGATTTACCTGCCACTCGCACAGCCGCGCGCGGAATGGAAGTTGCCGGGGCCCTTCGATCTGGGTGTCCGCGGCGATCCGTTTGCCAACGAAGATTGGCGCTATGACGCGAACCTGTCCAGTTCTGCTCATGCGATGGTTCGCGAAGGACGATCCGTGCGCTACGGCCGAGCGAAGCGAAAGAAGCCGTGATATCGTTCGATACGAACATCGTGTTCACGGCCCTCGCGGCCCATGTTCTAGGCCATGAGACGGCGCGCAAATTGCTCGTGGAATACCAGGACAATCACCGCGTGGTTCTGTGCGAATTGATGCTCTTGGAGGTCTACTCGCTTCTGCGCAACCCGACGCTCTGCCCGCGGCCACTGGATAGCTTGGCCGCCTCCTCCGTCATGTCGTCGCTGCGTCAGCACCCCGTCTGGCGCCTTGTGGACTATACGCCTGAAGTTGCCAGAGACCTCTGGATCCTGGTGGCCCAGCCCGCTTTTCCATACAAGCGTATCTACGATGCACGCCTGGCGTTGACGCTTCGCCACCACGGGGTCACCGAGTTTGCCACGAGAAACACGAAGGACTTCCAGGGCTTTGGCTTCAAGCGGGTATGGGACCCGCTTGCCACCGTCTCGTGACGTCGACCCGCGCTTGTCGTTTCGCTTGCGACGCGGATTCGGATGGCCTAGACTTCCTTTTTGAATCCTAATTTCTGGGATGTAGTCTGACCAGGGCGCAAACATGGTGGATTTGAAGAATATCAAGGAGTTCTCATCGAGACTCGTGCGAGAATATCGACCGCAACGAGTGATTCTGTTTGGATCCTATGCCAACGGCACGCCGCGCCCTGACTCCGACGTGGACCTGTTCGTCATTATGCCGTTCAAGGGGCAAGGCGCTCTCAAGGCCGCCGAGATGGCAGCAGGCCTCAACCCTCCTTTTGCGGTTGATATCGTTGTGCGTACCGCCAGCCAGGTGAAACGTCGCCTTGCCCTCAACGACTTCTTTGTTCGTGGCGTCCTCAATAACGGGAGAGTGCTGTATGAAGCCGCTGACGCACGAATGGATTGAGAAGGCGGAAGCCGACTTCATTACTGCCAACCGGGAATTCCGGGCTCGGAAGGCCCCCAACTATGATGATGTGTGTTTCCACAGCGAGCAATGCGTTGAGAAATACCTGAAGGCCCGGCTTCAGGAAGCCGATATTCCGTTCGAGAAGACCCACAACCTGATCGTGTTGCTGGCCCAGGTTCTCTCCGTCGAGCCCGCTTGGGAATTGCTTCGACCGCGGTTTTCTGAATTGAACGCCTTCGCCGTGACGTTCCGATATCCTGGTGAAACCGCCAACAAGGAAACAGCTCACCGTGCTCTGATGACCTGCAAGGCCCTGCGTCTGTCGCTTCGCCAAGGGGTAGGTTTATCGGGCAGGAAGAAGATGTGATCAGCGAAGGATAATTGCAGAGGCGGTACCCCCATGATCTTTCCCGGCCTCTGGCCGTGTTTGAGTTGAATGGGCCATTCAAGAGGACGGATTGTGGCTATATCGTATATTGATCTGGTATAAATTGAGCCAATAATGCCCTCGATTGACGACTTTCTGAAAGAAAATGAAAAGAAGGAACTGCTCCGGTTCTCGACGGCGGGCAGCATCGACGACGGCAAGTCCACGCTGATCGGCCGGCTGCTCCACGATTCGAAGAACGTCTACGAGGACCAGCTGGCCTCCATCCGCAAGGTCTCGCGCGACAAGAGCTCGGTCGAGCAGATCGACCTGGCGCTACTGACGGACGGCCTGAAGGCAGAGCGCGAGCAGGGGATCACCATCGACGTCGCGTATCGTTACTTCTCCACGCCCAAGCGCAAGTACATCATCGCCGACACGCCCGGCCACGAACAGTACACCCGCAACATGGCCACCGGCGCCTCCACGGCCAACCTCTCCATCGTGTTGATCGACGCCCGTAACGGCATCCTGCCGCAGACCAAGCGCCACGCGTTCATCGCGGCCCTGCTCGGGGTGCCGCACCTGGTGGTCACCGTGAACAAGATGGACCTCGTGGACTACAGCCAGAGCGTATTCGACGCCATCCGGGACGAATTCTCAACCTTTGCCGCCAAGCTCGACATCAAGGACATCCGGTTCATCCCCGTCAGCGCTCTGCGGGGCGATAACGTGGTGACCCGCAGCCGGCACATGCCGTGGTACGAGGGTGAGAGCCTTCTGGAGCTTCTCGACAACATCTACATCGGGAGCGATCACAACCTCGTGGATCTCCGGTTCCCGGTCCAGTACGTGATCCGCCCGAACCTCGACTTCCGGGGCTATGCCGGCGTGGTCACCTCGGGCATCCTCCGGAAGGGCGATGAGGTCCTGGCCCTGCCGTCCATGACGGTCAGCCGCGTGAAATCCGTCGTCACCTACGACGGCGAGTTGGACGAAGCCTTCCCGCCCATGTCGGTGTGCGTTACCCTGGAAGACGAGCGCGACATCAGCCGCGGCGACATGCTGGTCCACCGTCACAATGTGCCGCGGATCGAGCGTCGTCTCGAAGCCATGGTCGTTTGGATGGGCGACAAGCCGATGGACCCCAATTCGCCTTACCTGATCAAGCACACGACGCGCCTTGCGCGGGGCCGCGTCGACGAGATCCGCTACAAGGTGGACATCAACACGCTCCAGCGCCTGCCCGCCGAGGGACTGGCGCTCAACGAGATCGGCCGAATCGTTTTCACTTCGCATCTCCCTCTGTTCTGCGACCCCTACACCAAGAACCGAGAAACCGGTTCGTTCATCCTGATCGACACGATCGCCAATACGACGGTTGGCGCGGGGATGATCATTGACCGTGAGCCGTCGGATCAGTTGCCGTCGCGCATGGCGGGCGTGGCGGGCGCCGACGTGGCCACGCATCACTACGAAAGCCGGATCGCGGCGGCGGATCGCGCCGCCCACTACGGCCAGAAGGCGGCCACGATCTGGCTGACGGGGCTGGTGTCGTGCGGCAAAGTCGAGATTGCCTACGCCCTCGAGCGAAAGCTGTTCGACCTGGGCGCGGTCTGCCTGGTGCTGGAAGGCGAGAGCGTGCGCCACGGTCTGAGCCGCGAACTGGATTTTAGCTCCGAAGGGCTCACCGAGCATCTTCGGCGCGTGGCGGAAATGGCGAGAATGTTGAACGAGGCCGGCATGATCGTCATCTGCGCCTTTGTGTCGCCGACCGAGTCGGTCCGCACCCAAGTGGCCGAGATCATCGGCCGGGACCATTACCGCGAAGTGCACGTGGACGCATCGGTCGAGTGGTGTGAACAGCACGACACCTCCGGCCTCTACCGCAAGGCCCGGGAGGGCGCGGTCAAGAACCTGGCCGGCGTCAACCTGCCGTATGAACCGCCGGTCCACCCCCACCTCACGATCGAGTCTGCGCAGACCGGCGCTGCGGCCGGGGCCGACCGGATACTGAAGGCGCTCCGGCAGGACGGGGTCTTTCCTGTCAGACGATGATGTGCCGTACTCGTTGAGGAGAAACGGGCTGCATGGAAATCCATGAAGAGCATGGTCTGCTGGGTGTGATCGGCGACGCCGGTATGATCACCGGTTTCGTCATCGTGATCATGCTGGTGGTCGAGTACTTCAACGTGCTGACCAGCGGCCGGTTGCAGGGGAAGCTGATTGCGCAGAAGTGGAAGCAGTACCTGCTGGGCGTTGTCCTGGGCATCGCACCCGGGTGCCTCGGCGGATTCGCCGTGGTGAGCATGTTCTCGCACGGCGTGCTCTCCGTCGGCGCCGTGGTGGCCACCATGATTGCCACCACGGGCGACGAGTCGTTCTTTATGCTGACGATGTTTCCGCGCACCTACCTGTTCATGACGGCCGGGCTGGTGGTCCTGGGAATCGCGGTGGGGGCCGTCACGGACGTTGTGCTCCGGAAATGGTCGATGGGCAGGGCCCCGGTTGACCACGAGTTCGAGGTCCACGAACACGAGGGGGGCTGCGAGTGTTTCGATCTACCCGAGATCATCCGGCAGTGGAAAGCCTGCACGCCTGTCCGGGGCATTCTTGCCGTGGCGCTCGGCATATTCACACTCGTGGTTGTCGGAGGGTACTGGGAGACCGAAACATGGGACTGGATGCGGGTGACGCTCCTGGCGCTTTCGCTCACGGCCCTCTTCATCGTGAGCACGGTGCCCGATCACTTCCTCCAGGAACATCTCTGGGAACACGTGGCCGTCAAGCACGTGCCCCGCGTCTTCGCTTGGACGCTCGGGACCCTTCTGATCCTGTTCTTTCTCACGAAGCCCTTGGCGGACCCGCACCTGCGTGCGCAGGTCATGATCCACGAGGCGAAGTGGATTGCCCTCCTGTTGGCCTGCGCCATTGGCCTCATTCCGCAGTCGGGGCCCCACCTGATCTTCGTCTTTGCCTACGCGCAGGGGACCATTCCGTTGGGGGTTCTGGTGGCCAGTTCGATCGTTCAGGATGGACACTCCATGCTGCCCATGCTGGCCTATTCGCGGCGGATGGTCTTCGGCATCAAGGCGCTGAAAGTCGTCCTGGCGCTGCTGATCGGCGGCGCCCTGGTGTTCTTCGGGGGCTAGGCGAGGTGTCGCGCGCCGACGTCTAGAATTCGATCCGGTAGCTGAAAACGTCCTGGTTCGGTTGACTGGTGACCTTGTAGGGGCTTCTCTGGATGACTCTCTGCATGGCGCGATTGCTGCGCAGAACTTCCGCCGTGAGACCGGCAATGCCGTTTCGTTTGGCGATCACGCACAGGTAGTCCAGCAGGAATGTTCCCAGCCCGCGGTTCTGCCACTCGTCGCGCACCACGAACGCCACTTCGGCGTAGTTCGTCTTCTCGTCCAGGTAGTACCGGCTCACGGCAATGATGTCCTCGCCATCGGCCTCCGGAATCGTGGCCACGATGGCGACGTCGGTCCGGTGGTTGATGAAAACGAAATCCTGAACCTGTTTCTTGGGGAAGAATCTCTGCCGGGACATGAAGCGGTAGTAGATCGTTTCCTGCGACAGCGCATAGAAGAGCTCGCGCATCAGCGGCTCATCCGTGGGGTGAATCGGCCTCAGGTTGATCTGTGTGCCGTTTTCGAGAGTGTGAGTCGTTCGGAGGTCGGAGGGCCCTACCGCAAATCGGCCTTCCACGCTGGCAAACTCCCTGCGCAGGTACTTGGCTTCGACGGCCTCCTTGAGGAGCTGTTCCCTGAATTTCGGGTGAGCCACCGAGATCAAGGCGATGGCGCGGTCCTGGACGCTCTTGCCGTGCAGGTACGCCACGCCGTACTCCGTTACCACATAGTGGACGTCACCCCGGGTGGTCACGACCCCTGCGCCGGAGCTGAGCCGGGTCACAATGCGGGAGATCGTTCCCTGCTTCGCCGTCGAGGGGAGGGCGATGATGGCCTTTCCGCCGGCGGAACGCGCCGCGCCACGGTTGAAGTCCACTTGTCCTCCAATGCCGGAGAAGAACTTGGTGCCCAGCGAATCGGCGCAGACCTGGCCGGTCAGGTCGATCTCGAGCGCCACGTTGATGGCCACTTGCCGGTGCTGCTGGCCGATCACGAACGGATCGTTGACATATTCGGTTGGGTGGAACGCAAACAGGGGATTGTTGTCGACGTAATCGTACACCTTCTGCGTGCCCATGCAGAAACTCGCCACGATCTTGCCCCGGTCCAGGGTCTTGCGCATACCGCTCACGGCGCCGGACTCCACGAGATCGATGATGGAATCGGTGAACATTTCGGTGTGAATGCCAAGCTCCTTCTTGTCCTTCAGGAATCCCAGCACGGCTTGGGGAATGGAGCCGATCCCGAACTCGAGGGTGGACCCGTTCTCGATGAGCCCCGCCACGTACTCGCCGATCTTGCGGGTCACGTCGTCGGGCGCCCGCACCGTCAACTCGATCATCGGTGTTTCCACGGGAACCAGGGCATCGAGGTCATGGACGCTGATGAGGCTGTCGCCCAGCGTACGCGGCATCTTGGGGTTCACCTGCGCGATCACCAGACTGGCGTTCTCGGCGGCGCTCTTCACGATATCCACCGATATTCCGAAGCTGCACATGCCGTGCTCGTCCGGCGGGCTCACTTGGACCAGGGCCGCGTCCAGCGGCAGCTGCCCGGACGAGAAGAGACGCGGGATGTCGGACAGGAAGATGGGGGTATAGTCGCCCATGCCTTCCTGGATGATGTCGCGCACGTTTTCCGCGATGAAGAAACTGTTTACCCGGAAGCACTCCGCCAGTTCCTTCGTGGCATAGGGCGCCTCACCGTGGGTCAACAGATGCACGAGCTCGGTGTCGGCCAGTTCGCGGCTACGGGCCGCCAGGGCGTGAACGAGCTCCTGGGGCTGGGCGCAGCCGGTGCCGATAAAGACCCGCTGGCCGGGCTTGATGCGGGCCACGGCCTCTTCCGCCGTGACGATCATTTCCTTATACTTCTTCTGCCACTCGGTATCCCACGACTTAGTCTCGCTCTTGGCCATCATTTCTTCTCTTCCTCGGTTGCTGCAAGGGTGATGCGGGCATCGGCGGCTACGGAATCGGAGCCGACTTCGCCCACGATAAAGGGGTTGATATCCATTTCCATAATCTGCGGGAAATCGGTAACCAGCTGGCTGATCCGCTGGAGACCGGTGGCAATCGCCGCCAGGTCCACGCTGGCCTGGCCGCGGACGCCCTTTAAGAGGGCGAAGGACCGCGTGCCTTCCAGCATCAGTGTGGCCTCCTTCTCGGTGATCGGGGCGATGTGGAAGGTCACATCCTTCATGACCTCCACGAAAATGCCCCCCAGTCCGAACATCAGCATGGGGCCGAATTGTGGGTCACGGGTCATGCCCAGGATGACCTCGCGTCCGCTCTTGCACATTCGTTCCACGTAGACGCCCTCCAGGTGGGCCTTGGGCGCGCGCTGCCGGATCCGGAGCATCATCAGGTCGAAGGCGTCCCGCACGGCGGACGGCGACAACAGGTTGAGTTTCACGCCTCCCATATCGGATTTGTGGATGATGTCCCGCGATACGATCTTCATGGCGACCGGGTAGCCGATCCGATCGGCCAGTTCCACGGCGTCGTCGGTTGTCGCCACCACCTGGCCGGCGGCGATGTTGAAATCGTAGGCCTTGATGATCTGCTTGGCGGCGGCCTCGCCAACCTGAAATTGCCTCATCTTCATGTGGCGATGGATGATGCGCTCCACGCGCCGGCGATTGGCGGGGAAGCGCGTGATGATGCGCGGCGGCCGGCGGAGCCATTCGGCGTAGGCGCACATGGCTCTCAGGGCGGCGACGGCCCGCTCGGGCGACGTGTAATCCGGCAGGTTGTGCGCGACGAGTTCCTCGCGGCCGGGCATCACGTCCTGGCCGCCCATGAAGCAGGCCAGGATGGGCTTTTCGCCGCGGGAGTTCGCGGCAATGGCCCGGGCCGTTTCGGCCGGCTGGGTCATTGCCTGCGGTGTCAAGATGACAATAATGGCATCCACCGAGTCGTCATCCTGCGCGGCGGCTACGGCCATGACGTAACGCCTGGGGTCGGCGTCGCCGAGCACATCGATGGGGTTGCCCACACTGGCGGCGGCCGGCAGCTTTTCGCGGAGCGCCGTGGCCGTGCCGCCTCCCAGCGCGCCGACCTTCATGCCGGACAACTCGACGGCGTCGGCGGCCATGATGCCGGGACCCCCGGCGTTGGTGATGATGGCCACGCGCCGTCCCTTGGGAAGGGGTTGCATGGCGAAAGCGGTGGCATAGTCGAAAAGGGCCTCAAAAGTCTCCGCGCGGATGATGCCCGAGCGGGCGAATGCCGCGCCGTAGGCTTTGTCGGCGCCGGCCAGGCTCCCCGTGTGCGACGAGGCTGCCTTGACGCCGGCTTGCGTAACACCCGACTTGAACACGACCACCGGCTTCTTCGAGGCGGCGTCTTCCGCGGCTTTGATGAAATCGTCGCCCGCCACGATGCTTTCCAGGTAGCCGACGATCACCTTGGTCTGGGGGTCTTCGGCGAAGGCGGCGAGGAAATCGGTTTCGGACAGGTCGGCCTTGTTGCCCATGCTGATGAGCTTGGACATGCCCAGGTGGCGTTGAGCGGCCCAGTCGAGGATCGCCGCCAAGAGCGCGCCCGATTGGGAGATGAACGAGATGCCGCCCTGCATCGGCATGCGCTTGCTGAACGAGGCGTTCATGTGGTGGTGCGTATTGATGATGCCGAGGCAGTTGGGGCCCAGCAGCCGCACACCGGCCGCGGCGCAGATGGCGGCCAGTTCCTTCTCCAGTCCAGCGCCTTCTTGTCCGACTTCCTTGAAGCCGGCCGTGATCACGATAATGGCCTTGGCGCCCGCCTGGATCGAGGCCTCGACGGAGCTCCGTACCAGCGGGGTGGGGATGGCAATGACGGCCAGGTCGATGGATTTTCCGAACGCGGGAAGATCGGGATAACACTTCAGACCCAGGACATCGGTGGCCGATGGGTTGATCGGCACGATCATGCCTTTGAAACCGCTGTTGATGAGATTCGCAACCAGTTCGTGCCCGACTTTACCGGGGGACCGGGACGCTCCGATCACAGCGACGGTTTCGGGACACAGCAGAGATTCCAACATCCGAATACTCCTTTCCGATCAAACAGCAGCTCTTGCCGCTGGAAATGACGTTGAAAAACAATTAATATATTGCACCCGTGCCGTATTGGAAATCAATGCGAATTGGTCGATCCCTGACGCCTTCGACATTGCAGAGCCCACCCGACAAACAAACCGACTAAGTTGCTTTCTTAGCTTGCTTTCCTCCGATAGGCAAGTAATATTCCTATGTTATATGAGTGTCTGTATGCAAGTTTATTCGTTAACGTTTTAACAAAAACTAAGGAGACGGACCATGGCGGAGCAGAAAAAGGCAATTTCAACGGATTCCCTGATGGTGGAGACCCGGACCTTTCCTCCTTCCAAGGAGGTCGTCAAGCGGGCCTATATTAACGCCAAGAAGTATCAGGAGATGTACGACCGCTCCGTGAAGGATCCCGATGGCTTCTGGCTGGAGCAGGCCAAGACGCTCGACTGGGTCAAGAAGCCCGCGGTGACCCGCAAGTACACGTGGGACACGAAGAGCCGCATCGTCAAGCACACGTGGTTCGAGGACGGCGTTTTGAATGTGTCCGTCAACTGCCTGGACCGCCATCTCAACACGAAGACGAAGGATAAGGTTGCCATTCTCTGGCAGGGCGAGCCGGAAGACGATGTCCGCAAAATCACCTACGCCCAGCTTCACAAGGAAGTCTGCCGGTTCGCCAATGTCCTGAAATCGCACGGTATCAAGAAGGGCGACCGGGTGTGTATCTACCTGCCGATGATTCCCGAGCTGCCCGTGGTCATGCTGGCTTGCACGAGAATCGGCGCCATCCATTCCATCGTGTTCGGCGGATTCAGCGCGGATTCGCTGGCCGACCGGATCAACGACTCGAGCTGCCGGATGCTGGTGACGTCGAATACGTCCCTGCGCGCCGGAAAGAGCATTCATCTGAAGAACATTGCGGATGAGGCTCTCAAGAAGACCCCGTCGATCGAGAAGACGATCGTGGTCAAGCGCAACGCAGAAGCGTGCAACATGCAGGCCGGGCGCGACATCTGGTACGAGGACGAAATGGCGAAGGCCGCCGTGGACTGCAAGCCGGAGCCGATGAACGCCGAGGATCCGCTGTTCATCCTCTACACCTCGGGATCGACCGGCAAACCGAAGGGCGTCGTTCACACGACCGCCGGCTACCTGCTGCATTCGGCGCTCACGCACAAGTACATTTTCGATATTCACGATGACGATGTCTACTGGTGCACGGCGGACATCGGCTGGGTCACGGGGCACAGCTATATCGTCTACGGCCCGCTGGCCAACGGCGCCACGAGCGTCATGTTCGAAGGCGTGCCGACCTATCCGGACGGCGGTCGCTTCTGGCACGTCATCCGGAAATTCAAGTGCACGGTGTTCTACACCGCGCCCACGGCCATTCGTGCCCTGATCCGGCTCGGCGACGAGCTGCCGCAGAAGTACGACATGACCAGCCTGCGCGTGCTCGGATCGGTGGGCGAGCCGATCAACCCCGAGGCGTGGATGTGGTACTACGACATGATCGGCCACGGCAAGTGCCCGATCGTCGATACCTGGTGGCAGACGGAAACCGGCGGCATCCTCATTACGCCGCTCCCGGGCGCCCACACGCTCAAGCCGGGTAGTGCCAATCGCCCGTTCTTCGGCGTCGAGCCGGTCGTCCTGCGCGACGACAATACGGAGTGCAACCGCAACGAAGGCGGCAAACTCTGCATCAAGAAGCCATGGCCAGGTATGATGCGTACCATGTGGGGAGACCACCAGCGCTTTGTCGACACCTACTTTACGATGTTCGCGAACCTGTACTTCACCGGCGACGGCTGCCGCGTGGACAAGGACGGCGATTACTGGCTGATGGGCCGCGTCGACGACGTCGTCAACGTCTCGGGTCACCGTATCGGGACGGCGGAAGTGGAAAGCGCGCTGGTCAGCCATCCGAAGGTGGCCGAGGCCGCCGTGGCGCCGATGCCGCACGAGATCAAGGGGCAGGCGCTGTACGCGTTCGTCACCGTGGTGGATGGCGTTACGCCGAGCGAGGAGCTCAAGAAAGAGCTCGCCCAACACGTTCGCAAGGAAATCGGACCCATCGCGGTTCCGGACAAGCTGCAGTTCGCCCATGCCCTGCCGAAGACGCGCTCCGGCAAGATCATGCGGCGCATCCTCCGCAAGATCGCGGAAAATGCGATCGACCAGATCGGCGACACGACCACGCTGGCCGACTCGCATGTGGTTGAAGACTTGGTCAAGAACCGGCAGTAGGACAAGTTTGGTTCGTGAGAACCGCAGGCACAAAGAAGCAGGCCGGGCGTCTCGGGGGACGCCCGGCCTGAATTTTTTGGAAGGAGGTCGACATGCGCGATCCGGTAATCGATGGGGACGGTGTGGTGAAGAACCTTGGGTGGCGGGTAACATTTGCCGGCCTAGGCATCAATTTAGCCCTCGGTATACTCTATGCGTGGAGCATGTTCAAGGGGTCCATCGAGAGCGAGTTCGGCTGGAAAGGATCGCAACTCAACGATCCCTACGCGCTCTGTTGCCTGGTCTTCGCCTTTACGATGATCCTGGCGGGTCGCTGTCAGGACAAGGTGGGGCCACGGCTCACCGCGTCCTTTGGCGGTCTGCTGGTGGGGGCGGGTTTTCTGCTGTGTTCGACCACGGCCAGCTACGCCATGTGGTTGCTTGGCTTCGGCGTGTTGGCGGGCATGGGCATCGGTTTCGGCTACTCGTCGGCCACGCCGCCGGCCCTGAAATGGTTTCCGCCGGCCAAGACCGGCATGATCGCCGGCCTGGTCGTGGCGGGATTCGGTCTGGCTCCGGTCTACCTCGCGCCGGCCTCGCAGTACCTGCTGGGGCACTACCATGTGAAAGGTTCGATGCTGATTCTCGGGATCGCGTTCGTCGTCATCGTGTGCGGACTGGCGCAGTTGCTGAGGAATCCGCCGGCCGGGTACAGCGCTGTCCAGAAGAGCGAGGGGCCCACTCCCGCGAAGCCGGCGGCCGCGGCCGTCCCCGTGGGGCCCGGTGAGATTCTGCGTCAACCCACCTTCTGGTTGCTGTGGTTGATCTATTTCGTCGGCGCGGGCGCGGGCTTGATGGTCATCGGCAGCGTCGGCGGTATGGCTAAGAAGAGCATGGGCGCGCTGGCGTTTGTGGCGGTTGCCGTTATGGCCATCGGGAATGCCGGGGGACCCGTGCTGGCGGGGATCCTGTCGGACAAGATCGGGCGGCGTTGGACCTTGTGCCTGGTGTTGTCGATCCAGGCGGCATTGATGTTCATTGCCATTCCGGTGATGGCGTCGCAGGACACGCCGGCGTTGGCGATCGTTCTGATCGCGGCGCTGATCGGCGCGAACTATGGCGCGAACCTGGCATTGTTCCCGTCGTACGCCAAGGACCTCTGGGGCCTCAAGAGCTTCGGCGTGAACTATGGCATTCTCTTTACCGCGTGGGGCGTGGGCGGCCTCGTCCTGCCGCGTCTGCAACAGACGCTTACCGCAAAGAGCGGTACCGGCAGCTATACCCTGTCGTTCATCACGGCGGGCGCTCTGTTGCTCGTGGGCGCCGCGCTGACATTTCTCATCCGGCCGCCGAAGCCCAAGGAGGCCTGAGCTTCCCGTCGCCTGTCACCCGGTCTTCGAGGATCGGCGGAAGGGCTGGTTGTTCAGGATGAAGGAGAACACCAGCCCGGCGAACAGGAATCCGGCACTGACCTCGAACGCGTAGCGTGAAGCCTGCGCCGCGCAGTGGTCTTTCAGCAGGGCCACGATCTGCGGCCCGGCAATCCCCGCGGCCGACCATGCCGTGAGGATGACGCCGTAAGCCGCCGCCATCAGCCGCGGTCCGAACGTGTCGAGGATGAAGGACGGCATCGTTCCGAAACCACCCCCGTAGCACAGCAGGATGTAGCAGATCAGCGCGCCGAACAGCCAGGGATTCGCGGTGACGATCAGCAGGCCGAACGCGACGATCTGGCTCGCGAGCATGATCCGGAACGCCCAGGGTCGGCCGATGCGATCCGAAAGCGAGCCCCAGAAGAGCCGCCCGATTCCGTTGAACAGCGAGCTCACGGCGATCAGCGTGGCGCCATAGCCCGCCAGATCGGCCGCCGACAGGGCGGCGTCGGTCCGGCGCCACAGATCCTGGAACAGGGGCGATTGAAAACTAATGATCGAAATCCCGGCCAGGATATTGCAGAAGAAGACAAGCCACATCATCATGAACCGGCCGGAGAGAAGGCACGTGGCCGGGGTGAGGTCGTTCGCGCCGGGGGAGGTGACCATGGGTTGGCTGGAGGCGGCGGCGACCGGCGGGACAAAATCGGGCGGCGGATTCCGGAGGCAGGATCCGATGGCGACTGAAACGATCGCAAACACGACGCCGATCATGCCGAAGACGGTCACGAGATTGCCGTCGAATGTCTTCATGAGCAAGGGCGCGAACACTTTGCTCATCAGGAGCGCGCCGAAACCGAAGCCCATCACGACCATGCCGGTGACCAGCCCCTTCTTGTCGGGGAACCACTTTGCCGCCGTGGCCACGGGCGTCACGTACCCGAGCCCCAGTCCGCTTCCGCCAATGACGCCGTAACCGATATACAGGAGCGGCAGGGATTTCAGGTGCAGTGCCAGGGCTGCCAGCAGGTAGCCAAGGCTGAACAGGGCGCCGCCGGCCATGGCCAGGCGACGCGGACCATACGCGGGCAGGACGCGGCCGCCCCACGCGGCCGCGAGCCCGAGAAAACAGATGGCCAGGCTGAAGGCCCAGGCCACCTGCGTATTGGCCCAGCCGTACTGGTCCACGAGGGGCTTTTGGAAGTAGCTCCAGGCGTAGACCGTACCCAGGCACAACTGCAGGCACGTTCCTGCAATGGCAATTCGCCAGCGCGTGTTGTTCGCGGTCCTGCTGTTCATCGCGTCCTCCGTTTCTGCTTCATTGCAGGCGCACGTTTCCATAACGCGCCGTTGCTGTCAAAGCCTAGCTGCTGCCGAATGTGTTCGACGCGGACCGGGTCAAATGTTAAACACAAGACACCTTGGCGGAGGATGTCTCGGAATCAGAAGCCGATGGGACGGCCGGGAGGTGACGCATGGCAGAGCGGAAGTCGATCTTTCTGCATTCGCCGGAACTCGAACAGTACGGCTATCCGGATGCCTGCCCGTTTAACACGCGGCGGGCGGGGCTGACCCGCAAGACCGCTTACAACATGGGCCTCCTGAGCGGCAGCGACCGCGAAGAGGTCGCCCCCGTCAAAGCCAACCGGGCAGAACTGGAGATGTTCCATACCGCGCGTTACCTCGATGCCATGCAGCAGGCGGAGAAGGGGGATCTGTCTTCCGACGCGTTCCTCATGGGGCTTGGCACTCCCGATTGTCCGGTGTTTCACGGCATGGTCGATTACGCTGCCCTGGCCAGTGGCGCGTCGATCACCGGCGCCCGCCGGATCCTGGCGGGCGAGGCGTGGACGGCCTTCAATCCGTCCGGCGGCTACCATCATGCGTTCCCGTCAAAGGCGGCGGGGTTCTGTTACGTCAACGACGTCGTTCTCGCGTGCAAGGTTCTGGCCGACGCCGGCAAACGCGTGTTGTTCCTCGACCTCGACGTTCACCACTGCGACGGGGTTCAGGCCGCGTTTTACTCGCGGAAAGACGTCATGACCGTCTCGCTGCACGAGAGCGGCAAGACGTTGTTTCCCGGCTCCGGTTTTGAGGATGAGATTGGAGAAGGCGAGGGAAAAGGCTATTCCGCGAATGTGCCCCTGCCGGTCGGCACGTATGACAGTGCCTACCACATGGCTTTTGAACAGGTGGCCCTGCCGCTCCTCAAGGCCTTCAATCCCGACGTGATCGTGCTGGAACTGGGGATGGATACGCTGTCGGGCGATCCGCTGGCGCACCTGCACCTGACCAACAACGTCTATGTCGATATTGTCGGCGACATCCTGAAGCTCGACACGCCGATCCTGGCGACCGGCGGCGGGGGCTATCACGTGGAGAACACTGTGCGGGCGTGGTCGCTCCTCTGGAGCGTGCTCTGCGGCGATTCGCTCGACGACATGAGCATCGGCATGGGGGGCGTAATGCTGGGCAACATGGAGTGGGCCGGCGGCCTCCGCGACCGCATGCTGATCTCCGACGCCGGCCGCCGCGACGCCGTCGACGCCGAGATCAAGGCCACCGTCGAACGCGTGCGCCGGAACGTTTTCCCGTATCACGGGCTGTAATCAGAAGCGAAGCTGTGGAAAGATGAGTTTGATTGGGTGCCCGTGCATCTTCCCAGATTTCCATGGACAAACCCCGCCTCGCGGCATAGCCTCTGCGCGTTTGTCTCATTCCTTTTAAGGAAGGCAGAATATCCCCCATGCGGCTAGGTATTCGAGAAACTGCTCGTTTGATGAACGTTTCGGAAGAAACGATCTACGACTGGATCAAGCAGGATGACCTGCCGGCATCCAAGGTCAACGAGCAGTATCGTATCAGCAGCGCCGAATTGCTGGAATGGGCCACGGCGCAGCGCATTCCGGTGTCGGCCGACCTCTTTCGCGATCCGGACAAGGGCGGGACTCCTCCCGCATCAGGTTTGGCCGACGCGCTGACGGCCGGCGGAATCCACCACCACGTTGGCGGAACCGATAAGGAGGCCGTGCTGAAGTCCGCGATCGATCTCATGCCGCTTCCCGACGACGTGGATAGGGCGTTTCTGTTGCAGGTGCTGGTGGCGCGCGAGTCGCTGGGATCAACCGGTATTGGCGACGGCATCGCCATTCCGCATGTCCGCAACCCGATCGTCATGCACATTCCGCGCCCCATGATCACGTTGTGTTTCCTCGAGCACGCTGTCGAGTTCGGAGCGTTGGATGGAAAACCCGTGCATACGCTCTTCACGATGGTGAGCCCGACGATCAAAGCGCACCTGAGCCTTCTCGCCAAGCTGGCGTTTGCGCTTCGCTACCCCGACTTTGCCGCCGTGATTGCCCGCCGCGGAGCCGGCGCGGAGATCCTCGCTGGCGCCGTTTTGATCGACAGTAGCGTGCCTCGCCGCGCCGCTCCGGCGGAAGGAGACGACGAGCCGTGACGTGGATGGCAGGGGCATTGGGGGTTCTGTTCGGCGGCGCGTTCCTGTGCCTGGCCACGGCCGGTCGTCCCGCGTGGACGCGCACGGTGGGCCCCACCGTCACCGTCCTCGGTTGCCTGCTTGGCCTTGTGCCGGTCGGCGCGGCCCTGAGCGGCGGGGCCGCGCCCGCCTTCTGCCTACCTTGGAGCCTGCCGTTCGGTTCCCTGTCCGTGCAAATGGACGCGCTCTCGGCCGTGTTCGCGGCACCCATCCTGATCATCGCGGCCCTGGCCGCCATCTACGGCGCGGAGTATCTCCGGCCGTTCGAAGCGAAGAAGGATCTTGCCGCCTCCTGGTTCTTCTTCAACCTGCTGGCCGGCAGCATGCTGCTCGTGGTCGTGGCGCGCAACGCCGTGCTCTTTCTGCTGGCCTGGGAAATCATGTCGCTCGCGTCCTTCTTCCTCGTCATGTTCGAGAGTGAGCAGCCCAATGTGCGCCGGTCGGGCTGGACCTACCTGATCGCCACCCACATCGGAACGGCGTTTCTCCTCGTTCTGTTTCCGCTGCTCGGGCACCAGGGCGGCACGCTTGACTTTGCCGGCTTTTCCCTGGCGGACCCGGGGCCCCGGCTGGCGACGGCGGCGTTCCTGCTCGCCGTGATCGGCTTCGGGACCAAGGCCGGGTTCATGCCCCTTCACGTCTGGCTTCCCGAAGCCCATCCCGCGGCGCCATCCCACGTGTCCGCTGTCATGAGCGGCGTCATGATCAAGACGGGCATCTACGGCCTGGTCCGCACGTTGACGTTTCTCGGCACGCCGCCGCCCTGGTGGGGCTGGGTCCTGATCGGTATCGGCGCGGTCTCCGGCATCCTGGGTGTATTGTTCGCCCTGGCCCAGCATGACCTCAAACGCTTGTTGGCGTATCACAGCGTGGAGAACATCGGTATCATCGCGCTCGGCCTCGGTGTGGGGGTGTTGGGTGTCAGCTACGATCATCCGGTGATGGCTTTCCTGGGATTCGCCGGCGCCCTTCTCCACGTGATCAACCATGCCGTGTTCAAGAGCCTTCTCTTCCTGAGCGCCGGCTCGGTCCTGCACGCGTCCGGTACGCGGGAGATTGACCATCTCGGCGGCCTGCTCAGGAAGATGCCGGCGACCGGCCTGGCGTTCCTGGTGGGATCGATCGCCATTTGCGGCCTTCCGCCGCTGAACGGATTTGTGAGCGAGTTCATGATCTACGTCGGGTCGCTCAGCGCGCTGGCGGGGGCCCCCGGCGCGCAGGTCGGCGTGCTGGCCGCGTCCCTGATCGCCGTTGGGTCCCTGGCGCTGATCGGCGGGCTGGCGGTCGCTTGCTTCACCAAGGCTTTCGGCGTGATCTTCCTGGGCGAGCCGCGTAGCGACCACGCGGTCCATGTACACGAAGCCGGGCCAGCCATGCGGATTCCCATGGCGGTACTCGCCGCGGCCTGCCTCGTCATCGGCTTGTCGGGGCCCCTGGCGATCCAGTTCCTGGCGCCGGCCGTAGGACTGCTGACGGGGGGAGCGACCGTGGCGTCGGCGTGTCCCGCCTGGGCCACGGAGGTGTTTTGGAAGATCACGGCGGTGGCGGCCGGCATGGTGGTCCTGGCGGCACTGCTGGCGCTGATTCGCTCGCGTCTTCTCGCGGGCCGCTCCGTAACCGACGCCGTCACGTGGGATTGCGGCTATGCGGCCCCGACGCCGCGCATGCAGTACACGGCCTCTTCGTTCGCCGATCCGATTACGCGCCTGTTTCGTGTCTTTCTTCGCACGCGTCGCCGCTTTGCGCCGCCTTCCGGCCTCTTCCCGGCCGCCTCGTCGTTTGCCAGCGAGACGCCGGATGTCTATCGCGAACGCATGTACCGGCCGGCGTTCTCCACGGTGGAAAACGTGTTGTCCAGGTTCCGTTGGCTTCAGCATGGCCGCGTGAATCTCTATATCCTGTGTATTGTGCTGGCGCTGTTGGCGCTGTTGGCGTGGAAACTGAGCTGATGCCATGAACCTGCTTCCCCTAGCGACGATGTTGGCCGGCCTGATCCTGGCTCCCTTCCTCCTGGGAGTGATCAACCGGACCAAGGCGGTGTTTGCCGGCCGGTACGGGTCGCCGCTCTTGCAGGCATACTATGACCTGGGCAAGCTGCTTCGGAAGGGAGCGGTCTACAGCCGCACGACGACCTGGGTGTTCCGCGCCGCGCCGGTGATCGGGCTGGCGTCGGTCGTGGTGGCGCTCGCGCTCGTGCCGATCTCGGGAACCCCGGCGTCCCTGTCCTTCTCGGGCGACTTGGTTCTGTTCGCCTATTGCCTGGGCCTGGTGCGGTTCTTCACCGTGGTGGCGGCGCTGGACACCGGCTCCGCTTTCGAGGGAATGGGCGCCAGCCGCGAGGTGCAGTTCTCGGCCCTGGCCGAGCCGGCGCTGATCCTGGGACTCGCCGCCCTGGCCCGCGTGACGGGATCGCTGTCGCTCACCGGGATCTTCTCCGGCATGGCCGGCTCGACGTGGCTGGTCGCCGGGCCTGCGCTCGCCCTCATCGCGATGGCCTTGTTGATTGTCTTCCTGGCCGAGAATGCGCGCATACCGGTGGACGATCCCAATACGCACTTGGAGCTCACCATGATCCACGAGGTCATGGTGCTGGATTATTCGGGGCCTGACCTGGCGATGATCCTCTATGGCGCCGCGTTGAAGCTCTGGGTGCTGGGCGCGTTGATCGTCAATGTGCTCCTGTCTCTTCTGGGGTTGAGCGGCGGCGCCGCGCTCGCCGGCTTCGCGCTCGGGATGATCCTCCTGGCGGTTGTCGTTGGCGTGGTGGAGTCTGTCATGGCGCGATTGAGCCTTCTCAAGGTGCCGCAGCTGCTCTTGGGCGCGGGGGCGCTCTCCATTCTGGCCTTCGTATTGATCGTGAGGTTCACGCTATGAACCTGCCTATCGACACCATTCTCGTTCTGCTGATCTTGACGAGCTTCCTCCTGTTGGGATCGAGTCGGCTGGCGACCTGCATCAGTATCGGCGCGCTGCAGGGCATCATGGTGGGGTTGCTGCCGCTGGCCGTGAGCGGCGCCGGCCTGACCGTGCGGGTTGCCGCCATTGCCGCGGTGATCATGGCGCTGAAGGGCTTTGTGTTCCCGTATCTGCTCTCTCGCGCCCTGCGGGAGTCCGACACGAGCCGGGAGGTGCAGCCGTTCGTGGGCTACGCCGCCTCGCTGTTCGTTGGCGTACTGTCGCTGCTCGCCTCCTTCTGGCTGGACCACAAGCTCAAGCTTCCCGTTCATGCCACTTCGGATCTCGTGGTGCCCGTGGCGTTTACCATGATGATGACAGGCCTCTTTCTGATCGTGGCCCGGCGCACGGCCGTGAACCAGGTCATTGGCTACCTGGTTCTCGAGAACGGCATCTACACCTTCGGGCTGGCGATCGTGCGGGACATCCCGGTGCTGATCGAGTTGGGCGTCCTGATGGACATGTTTGTGGCGGTGTTCGTGATGGGTATTGCCATCTATCGGATCAACCGTGAATTCGATCACATTGACTCCGACCGGTTGAATACGTTGAAAGGCTAACTGTGAATGCGGGCTGGCTATTGCCGATGGCGGTGTTGATCCCCGTGCTGTGCGCCGGGATCAGCCTCCTTCTCCGTTCTGCGCGAGCGATCATCTGGTTCTGCGCGGCAGGGACCCTGGCCGTATCGGGCATCGCGGCGGTCGCCGCGTGGCTCGTGTTCCGGCACGGGCCGCTGTTCGCGGCCGGGGACTGGTTCATGCTCGATGCGCTGTCGGCGTACCACCTGGCGGTGATGATGATGATCTTCTCCCTGAGCGCGGTCTACGGCGTCAGCTATTTCCGCGAGGAGATTGAACGCCGGGAGTTCACAGCGAAATTGGCCCGGCGCTATGGCGGGCTCTGGTTCGGCGCGCTGGCGGCGATGATGCTGGTGCTCGTTTCCAACAATCTCGGCGTCATGTGGGTGGGCATCGAGGCGACGACCCTCGTGACGGCCTTCCTGATTTGCATCCATGCCTCGCCGGCTGCTCTGGAGGCCATGTGGAAGTACCTGCTCATGTGCTCCGTCGGCGTGGCGGTCGCCTTCACCGGTACGCTGCTGATTGCGGCCTCGACGGGAGCGGCGGGCCTGCGTGGAACGGATGCCCTTCTGTGGACCCACTTGCGCGACGCCGTACTGAAGCTGGATCCCGTCCTGCTGAAGGCAGGGTTCATCTTTCTCGTGGTCGGGTACGGAACAAAAGCCGGGCTGGCCCCCATGCACAACTGGCTTCCGGACGCGCACAGTCAGGCGCCGGCGCCGGTGTCGGCCATCTTCTCGGGATTCATGCTGAATGCCGCTCTCTACTGCATCCTGCGATGCCTCCCGCTGGTCGAGGCGGCGACCGGCAACTCGGGCTGGGGCAGGGGCATCCTCGTCGTGTTCGGTATTCTGTCCATTCTCGTGGCGGCGGTCTTCATCGTGGCTCAGCACGATGTGAAGCGCCTGCTGGCCTATCACAGCGTGGAGCATCTCGGCATCATCGCGCTCGGCGTCGGCATCGGCGGATTCGGGGCGCTGGCGGCCTTGTTCCACACGTTCAATCACTCGCTGTGCAAGGCGCTGTCGTTCTTCTGCGCCGGCCGCCTGGGGCAGATCTACGGTACGCACGACATGCGGAAGATGACCCGGGTGCTTCACGTCTCGCCGGTGTGGGGCAGCGGCCTCGTCGGCAGTCTGCTGGCACTGATCGGAGTCGCCCCCTTTGCCCTGTTCCTCAGCGAGTTTATCATCTTGAAGGCGGCGGTGGACGCCGGGGCCTACTGGACCGCGGCGCTCTTTCTGACTGGTGTCGGCGTGGTTTTTGTGGGGGCCCTGCGGCATGTCATTTCCATGGCGTGGGAGCCGTTGGCGGATGTCGTGAGCGCACGCAAAACCTACCGGCTTGAGGGGGCGCTGGTGTTCGGACCGCTGGTCGTCCTCCTTGTGCTCGGCGTCTGGCTCCCGCACTCGTTCCTGAGCATCCTCACGCGGGCGGCCGGTCTTCTGGGAGGTGGACTATGACCGTCGGCCGCGCCTTCCCCAATGGCGGCATCGTTCCCTTGACCGATGTTCCGATACTGGCCGTGCCGGAGTTTCGAAGGAGCGTTCTGACGGACGTCCGGGAAGGAGGCCGCCTCGCCGCGCTGTTCGGCTGTCCGGCGGGCGACGCCGTGCGCCTGGTCGCCGTTCTCGCCTGGAAAGACACGGGCCTGTTGTCGGTCGTCTCCGCCGATGTCAGGGATTCGTATCCCGCCCTGACACCGGAGTGTCCGTCGGCGCATCTGTTCGAGCGCGAGATTGCCGAGCAATGGCGCATCGAGCCCACGGGCCATCCGTGGCTCAAGCCGGTGCGTTTCCAGCCGCCGCGGCGTCCCGGCCGCGATGTCGGGGCCGGGCCGTCGGGCGCGTCGACGTGCGGCGTTACCGATTTCTTCCAGATTGCCGGCGAGGAGGTCCACGAGGTGGCGGTGGGCCCTGTTCACGCCGGGATCATCGAACCGGGCCATTTCCGTTTCCAATGCCACGGCGAGACGGTGTATCACCTCGAGATTTCGCTCGGCTACCAGCATCGTGGTGTGGAATGCGCCCTGACCGGCGGGCCCACCGCGCGGTCCATTCACTACATGGAGACGCTGGCGGGCGATACGACGGTGGGTCACGCCATGGCGTACTGCCGCGCCGTGGAAGCGCTGACCCGGTGCCGCGTGCCGGCGCGGGCGCAGGTCATCCGGGGCATCGCCCTGGAACTGGAGCGCATGGCGAACCACATCGGCGACCTGGGCGCGCTGGCGGGCGATATCGGCTTTTTGCCGACGATGTCCTATTGCGGACGGATTCGCGGCGATGTGCTGAACCTGACGGCCGAGCTGTGCGGGAACCGGTTCGGGCGCGGCCTGATACGGCCGGGCGGCGTGGGCTTCGATGTGGACGATGCGATGCTTTTGGCCATGCGCCAGCGGCTGCAGGCGGCCCTGCGCGACGCGACCGGCGCCATTGAGCTCCTGTGGAATACGCCGTCCGTCATGTCGAGGTTTGAAGGCACGGGTGCGGTGAACCGGGAGACAGCTGAGTCCATCGGACTCGTCGGAGTCGCCGCGCGGGCCTGTGGCATCGAGCAGGACGTGCGACAGGATTTTCCGTACGGCATTTACCGGCTGTCGCAGATTCCGGTGGTTACCTGGAACACCGGCGATGTGTTTGCGCGGGCCTTTGTTCGGTGGCAGGAGATCCAACGATCGGCGGCGTTCGTGCTGGAGCAGCTGGATGCCTTGCCGGAAGGACCCACGGCGGCGGTGCCCGGCAGCCTGACCAAGCGGCAAATGGCCGTCGCCCTGGTGGAAGGGTGGCGCGGGGAGATTTGTCATGTGGCCATGACCGACGAGAGCGGCGGGCTGGCACACTACAAGGTTGTGGATCCGTCATTCCACAATTGGTTCGGACTGGCGTATGCCCTTCGGAACCAGCAGATCTCTGATTTTCCGTTGTGCAACAAGAGCTTCAATCTTTCCTATTGCGGCTACGATTTATAGGGGACGGGCAATGCTGAATATTGTCAAAACGAGATGGCAGCAGGGCTACCGGACGATGAAGTACCCGGCGGGACCGGCGCCGGTACTGCCGGCGCGGTTCGTCGGGCGGCCCGCGGTGGACAGCGCGAAGTGTGCGTCTGGCTGCCGCGCCTGCACGGAGGTCTGCCCGACCGGCGCCATCACGGCGGGGGCGGGGGGGCAGCGGCTGTGTCTCGACACGGGGCTCTGCATCTTCTGCAAGGCGTGTGTGGCGGCGTGCCCGCGGCAGGCGATCGCGTTCAGCGGGGACCCGCGGCTGGCCGCCGCGAAACGCGAGGATCTGCGGATCGGCAGCCGACCCGACGCCATCCCCGCGGCGTTCAACGCGAAGGTGAAGAAGCTGTTCGGCCGGTCGCTAAAATTGAGACAGGTGAGCGCCGGCGGCTGCAACGCCTGCGAAGCCGACACGAATGTGCTCAACACGCTGACGTGGGACCTGGGCCGGTTCGGTATTCAATTCGTGGCGGCGCCGCGGCATGCCGACGGTCTCTTGATTACCGGTCCGGTTTCCGAGAACATGCGCGGGGCGCTTCTGAAGACGTACGAGGCCGTGCCGGCGCCCAAGCTTGTCATTGCGGTCGGCGCATGCGCTATCTCCGGGGGGATCTATGCCGGGCATCCCGAGCAGCACAACGGCGCCGCATCCGTGGTGCCCGTTGATCTCTTCGTGCCGGGCTGCCCGCCGCATCCGCTGACGATCCTCGACGGCTTGCTGCGGCTGCTGGGGCGAGTGGAGGAATGATGGGACGTATAGGACTGATGCGATCTATGGCCCGCCTTCGAGGTCTGATCTCTGACTTCTGATCTCTGACTTCTCTCCCCTATTCCCACTCAATCGTGGCGGGGGGCTTGGAACTGATGTCGAAGACCACGCGGTTGATGCCGCGGACCTCATTGATGATCCGGTTCGAGATGGTCGCCAGGATGTCGTAGGGGACGCGGGTCCAATCGGCCGTCATGCCGTCCATGCTTTCCACGATGCGCAGTGCGACGACGTTCTCGTAGGTCCGGCTGTCGCCCATGACGCCCACGGTCTGGACCGGAAGGAGCACGGCGAAGGATTGCCACACGTTCCCGTACTGCTTCCACTTCCGCATTTCCTCCTGCACGCGCAGATCGGCTTTCTGTAGAAGCTGCACGCGTTTGGCGGTAACTTCGCCCAGGATCCGCACTCCCATGCCCGGCCCGGGGAACGGCTGGCGGTCTATGATGTGGCTGGGGATCCCCATCGCGCGGCCGAGCGCGCGTACCTCGTCCTTGAACAGCCAGCGCACCGGCTCGATCAATCCGAACTTCAGGTCCTTGGGCAGGCCGCCCACGTTGTGATGGCTTTTGATCGTGGCCGATGGGCCGCCGATGGGCGAGGAGCTTTCGATGACGTCCGGATAGAGCGTGCCCTGGGCCAGGTGCTTGACCTTCCCCAGCCGGCGCGCCTCCTCGGCGAACACGTCAATGAAGGTCTTGCCGATGGCCTTGCGCTTGGCTTCCGGCTCCGTAACGCCCTTCAGGTTGCGGAGGAACTGTTTCTGGGCGTGGGCGGTGTGCAGGTCGATGCCGAATGCCTTGCCGAACGTGTCTTCCACTTGGCGCGCCTCGTCGTACCGAAGCAGGCCGTTGTCCACGAAGATGCAGTGGAGCTGCTTGCCGATGGCCTTGTGGAGGAGGACGGCGACGACGGAGGAGTCCACACCGCCGCTGAGGCCGCAGACGACGTGATCGCTTCCGACTTCCTTGCGGATGGCAGCGATGCTCTCCTTCACGAACTGGGCCATCTGCCAGTCGCCGGCGCAACGGCATACGTCGAAGACGAAATGCCGGAGAATCTCTTTGCCCTTGGGCGTGTGCACGACCTCGGGGTGGAATTGGAGCCCATAGATCCGGCGTTTGTCGTCACCCATGGCGGCTACGGGGCAGGTGGGGGTTTCGGCCATGGCATGAAATCCCCTGGGCATGACTCGGACCTGGTCGCCGTGGCTCATCCACACTTCGAGATGCCGGGCCAGGCCCTTGAAGAGGGGAATCTTTCGGGTGATGGCGATGCGGGCGTGGCCGAACTCCCGGGCCTTGCCGGGCTTGACCTTGCCACCGAGAAGATGGGCGGTCATTTGCATGCCGTAGCAGATGCCGAGGATGGGGATGCCGAGGTTGTAGAGGCCGGGATCGCACAGAGGGGCGCGCTTTTCGAATACGCTGGCAGGGCCGCCGGAAAGGATGATACCGGACGGTTTGCGGCGCGCCAGTTCGGCCGGGGTTGTGTCGAACCGCAGCAGTTCGCAATAGACGTGATGTTCGCGGATGCGGCGGGCGATAAGCTGGCTGTATTGCGAACCAAAATCCAGTATCGCTATCCATTCATGAGCGGCCATGGGAAACTCCTGTAGCGGCGAAACCTAGCAGTTTGCAGCCGCAGGGAACAAGCGGAATCTGGTTACCCCGTGGCCCCGCTCGAGGCGGGCAATGGCACGGTTCAGCACGTCGTGGCGTGGCCGCGGGGGCGGTGCGTCCGCAGATCGGCTTGACGACATGACTATTATCATATATGATAATACCAGAATGAATCCTTTGCTCATAGCCGAGGCGTTGAGGAAGCGACGGTTGGAACTGGGACTGTCGTTGTCGCAACTGGCCCGCCGGGCCAACACGTCGGCGGCGACGCTGTCCCGCTACGAACATGGCTGGCGCCGGTTCGAGGTCTATACGCTGGAAAAGCTGGCCGCCGCGCTGGACTGCCAGGTTCGAGTTGAGCTCGAGCCTCGGGTGTCGGCGGCCCCGAAGAGCGGCAGTCGGCAAGCCGTCGTCCGGCGGCTCGGCCGCTTGTTCTGGGATCGACGATTGCAGACCCGGCATATCGACGAGTACCCCGGCTGGGTCGTGCAAAGGATACTGGAATACGGGACCCTGGATGATGTTCACGATATCGTCCAACTCCTGGGGCGGCAACGGTTCCTGGAGGAGGTCGCCAAGGTACGGTTTAGTTCCGCCAAAACGGCGAGTCTATGGCGGGACATGCTCAGGAAGGAAGGTGTGGCATGCATGCAAAAGTCCTCCCGCGCCAAGGCCAGAAACTCCTGGCCCAGCTAGAGAAGAGCGATTCACCGGCCCTGCGGGATTGGATCCTCGCGGGCGGCACGGGGCTGGCGTTGCGCTTGGGCCACCGTGTGTCGGAGGATTTTGACTTCTTTCGTACTGACGGGGCCAGCCCGCTCGCGCTGCACGAGGTGTTTCGTCGGATCGGCCCCTATGAAACCCTGCAGGAAGCGGATCACACGCTGACGGTACTGGCCGGCGGAACGAAGGTCTCGTTCTTCACGGTCAAGGACCCGTTTCTGTTCAAACCGGACTCGTACCGGTTCTTCGCCGTGGCCGACATGAAGGACATCGCCCTGATGAAACTCGCCGCGATCTCGGGGCGGGGAAGCAGGAAGGATTTCGTGGATATGTTCACCATGGTCAGAAACGGACTCGGCCTGCGTGAGTTGTTTGCTCTGTTCCCTAAGAAATATGGGCAGGGGCGGGCGAACGTCTATCACCTGCTCAAGAGCCTGACCTACTTCGAGGATGCGGAGAAGGAGCCCATGCCGGTGATGCTGGAGCCGTTCAATTGGAAGGAATGTAAATCGTTCTTCACCCGTGAAGCGCAGTTGCTCATTCTACCGAGGGAGCGAGGAAGGTAGGACAACAAAGTTGCCTTCTATGAGTTTGAATCGGCGGCACGGGTATGGTAAGGTGTTCATGATGAAAGCTTACTTTGCACTGATGGTGGTCATCCTGTTGACGCTCTCGTTGCGAGCCCAGGAGGCGACCAATGCCGTGGCCCCGCAGATCAGGTCGCTGAAGCCGGAAGACAAGGACATCGCTCCGGCCAAGGCGTTATTCGAGACATACGTGAAGTTGGAGACCGCCTTTGACCCGGCCTTGGCGGACCTGTTTTCCGATGACGCGAAGATTCGGAATGTGGTTCGGTATGAGGACGGCATGACCCGGCCGTGGGGAACGCCGGGGCGCATGTACAAGGAAACCCTTCGGAGAAACATGCCGATGGCCAAGACGCGCGGCGACGTGGCGGCCTACACGAACGTACAGTACACGGCAGAAGGGTCGGATATCCGTGTCAAGGCGACGCGCAGCTCGAAATTCAACAAGATCCCCAGTCCCGTTTCCCTCCTGGCGGGGGCGGGGAGTGACGGAAAATGGCTCATCCTCGAGTACGTGATCCAGACCATGGGGACGGGCGAGCATGGTATTCCGATGCAAGAGCCGCCCTCGCCGCCAGGACCGCCCGGCGTGAAGAAGTAGGGGAGTGGCGGGGTGTTGGCCCGAAACGGGGTCGTTCTCTTCGCCGTTCCTCGATTTTAGCAGAGTTTTTCCCGTCCTACGCTTGACCCTCTTTTCCCCCGGCGGTATGTTGGGAGGAACGGGTGCTCTTTTTCCTGAAGAAACCCCGGGCCACAGGCGTCTCATGAGTGGATCAAGCAAGATCGAGGGTCAAATGGATTCGGCGACGGCAAGCAGCTCGGATCGCACGATCCAGATGGAGGCCATCGTGGCAGAGCATGAGACAGCGCTTCTCCGCTACGCTACCCGGATTGTCAACAATCCCGCTACGGCCCAGGATGTCGTGCAGAATGTCTTTATCAAGCTCTTCCGGCAATGGGAGGAAGGGGCGCGCCTCTCGGACGAGCTAAAGGGCTGGCTGTTCCGGGTGACCCACAACGAGGCGGTGGACTTCATCCGCAGGGAATCCCGCCTGCGCGTCTTGCACGAAAAGCAGGCCCAGGAGGCGACGGCGGACTGCCTGGACGGCGTCCACTGCGGTACGGCGGATGACGAGCGCCGCCAGATGGTTTTGCAGAGTCTGCAGAAGCTGCATCCGCGCGAACAACAGATTGTGTTGCTGAGACTTGAAGAAGGTCTGTCGTACACGGAGATCGCGAAGATCACAGGTCGCAGTGAAGGGAATGTGGGCAATATCCTGCACCATGCGGTGCGGAAACTTTCGAAGTGCATGAAGTTAGGAAAGAAGGAATGAACGTTCAACATTCAACACTCAACGCTCAATATCCAAGTGGTGGTTTCTGCCCCTTGACACTCGACACTCGACACTTTCAGATGTGCCCATGAACTGCGAGTCCATACGCGAACAACTGACCGCCTATCTGCTGGGGGATTTGGATGCAAAGACCTCGGCGGAGATTCGGACGCATGTTGAGAAATGTGACGGCTGCCGGGCGCTTGCGCGTGAAATCGAGCCGACCCTTGATCTTTTGCGTGACGCCCTGGCGGCCACTTCTTCCCGGGCCCCGGCCCAGCTCTCCAGCGAGCATCGAAGACAGATCCGGATCGAGTCCCTGGCGCCGCGGAAGGAACGGGGCCGGCTTATCCAGTGGCTGACCACTTCGCATGGTCCATTGCCTCGATTGGCAGAAGTCGCCGCTGTATTCATGATTCTTCTTGTCCTCGGGGGAGTGTTGATACCGACAATCAACAAAGGCCGACATCAGACCGACAAGTCCGTTGCGCTTCCCGTGGAGGGCGGCAAGGTCGTCGCCGGCAGCGATCACAACGCCGTGCGATTGGGTGTTGAGCCGGAACTGAAGGCCACGATCGCCGTACCCCCGGCCCCGGCCGAGGCCGGCGCGACAGGGAAGCTCGTCGACGGCGGGAAAGAGGACGCCGGCTCCATCGCAGATCAGCAGCCGAGGAGTCCTGAAGCCAAGAAGTGGGGTGACGCGAAACCTCAGCTGGCCGCGGACGGGCTCGCCGAGAGAAGCGAGACGGGCAGTGAAGGCGGCGCGGGTATGCATGACAAAATGGCGGTAACCGCCCTCGCCACGCCTGCCGCCCCGCCGGCGGAGAGGATGGAGGAGGTCTCAAAGGATCGCCGCGAGGCCAAGGGGACGAGAATGACGCGCTCTGACGAAGACCTCGCCAAGTCCAAGTTAGAGAAGAGCGACAAAGACGCGGAGGAGACGGCGTCATTTGCGGGTGTCATTGCGGAGGGCGGAGTTGCTCAGTTGCAGGAACAGGACGGGCGAGGGGCGGAGACCAAGAGATCCATCAATGGTGCGACGTTAGAAAGGCAGGCGCCGAACAAGTCTGCGGCTCCCGCGCTGGCGCGAAGTGCTTCGGCTGCAGGGGCCATTGCGGATGAGCAAGCGGCCGCCCAGTCCTACGACGCCCTGCCTGCCGCGGCGGCCAAGAGCGTGGCGACGTGGGGCGAGGGAAGTGTGGCAGGCAGAACGGGTGGCGAGTCCCGATCGCTGGAAGCCGTCGATGCCAAGTCTCTGAACGCCGCCTCGCGCCCCAACGAGGCAATGAAGATGGCAACGAACCGCGAGATTGAAAGAGAAGCGAAAGGCGAGGACTTCCTTCGCACTCGCCAGGCTGCCGCTCCCGGGAACGCCCCGCAGGACGCACGGAAAGAGGCGCCCGCAGTGGCGCAGGAACTGGCGGTCGGCGGCAATGCCTTTGCCGTCGGGATGTATCAACAACTGAAAGGCGAGAAAGGGAATCTGTTCTTCTCGCCGTTCAGCATTCGCACGGCCTTAGCCATGACCTACGCGGGCGCCAGAGGCGAGACGGCGAAGCAGATGGAGACAACGCTTCGTTTTGGCGCGCTGAAGGATGCCGCCCTGCACCAGGCCTTTGCGGACACGGCCAAGGGGCTGGAATCGGGGGGCAAGGGCGGCTATCAGTTGGCGATAGCGAACTCGCTGTGGGGCCAGAAGGGCTACAAATTCCTCGATCCGTTTCTGGACGTCGAAAAGACCTGCTACGGCGGCGGGTTGAACGAGGTGGATTTCGTGGGGGCGACGGAAGCTGCGCGCAAGACGATCAACCTGTGGGTGGAAGACAAGACGAAGGAGAAAATCAAGGAACTGATTCCTGCCGATGGTCTGAGCCCCGCGGCCCGGCTGGTGCTTGTGAACGCCATCTGGTTCAAGGGGAACTGGACGGTTCAATTCAAGAAGGATCAAACCCGCGATGCTGAGTTCCTGGTCAGCAAGGCCGAGAAAGTGACCGTTCCCCTGATGCAGCAGAACGAGGAACTTCGTTACACGAAGAAAGACGACATTCAGATGCTGGAGCTTCCGTATGTTGGCGACCGGCTGACGATGGTCGTGTTGCTGCCGGAGGCGAATGGGGGAATGGAGAAGCTGGAGACTGAGTTAACAGCGGACAAGATGGCGGACTGGATGCGGTCCGTCGACAAAGAGAGTCCCGAAAAAGTGCAGGTGTTCCTGCCGAAATTCAAGATGACGTGGGGCACGAAGGAATTGAGCCCCATATTGAAGACCCTGGGAATGGCCGATGCTTTTGTCTTTGGGAAGGCGGACTTTTCGGGTATGGATGGTGGCAAGACATTGTTCATCTCCAAGGTGTTTCATAAAGCTTTTGTGGACGTGAATGAAGAAGGAACGGAAGCCGCCGCCGCGACCGCCGTGGTGATGACGAAGGGGGCCGCCCCCAGGATGCCGCGGGTCTTCCGGGCCGACCATCCATTCCTGTTCCTGATCCGCGACCGGCAGACCGGCAGCATCCTGTTCATGGGCCGGGTCGTGAATCCCGCTACGCCCTGACGCTCTTACACCGTCAATGCCGGCTTGAGACCCTCGCTCGTGGCCCACTCCGCGGCCGTCACGAGTAGCTGCTGGTTGTGCTCGATGCCGAGCTTCAGCTTGATGCGCGAACGATGGGTCTCCACGGTCTTTACGCTCAGGAGGAGCTTGTCGGCAATGGCGCGGGACGAGTAGCCCTGTCCCAGGAAGATGAACACTTGGCGCTCGCGGTCGCTCAGGGCGTCCACGAGGCACTTGTCTTGTTCGTTTGCAGGGGCCGCAAAGTCGGTGAGGACGTTCTTGTTCACGTTGTCGCTGACGTAGATGTCGCCCCGCAGCACCTGGCGAATGGCCGGCACCAGTTTCTCGGAGGATTCCTCCTTCATGATGTAGCCCTTGGCGCCGGAACGGAGCGCTTTGCGGGCGTACACCGATTCGTCATGCATGGAAAGAATGAGAACGGGGATATCCGGATAGTCGCCGCGAATGATCTTCGTGAGCTTCAAGCCGTCGGATCGCTTGAGGGAAATGTCCATCAGGATCAGATCGGGCTTCTGCTTCTCGATCGCCTGCAGGGCCTCGTTGCCGTCCTCCGCTTCGCCGCACACGGCGAGGTCATCTTCCTTGTTCAGGATGCGGCTGATTCCGTATCGCACGATCGGATGATCGTCCACGACGAGTATTTTGGTCTTTCGCTTCGCTGTTTGTTCTTTCATGGCCATGTACACGTGACGGTTGTTCCGCCGCCTTGGCGGTTTGATATGTTCAACGCGCCGGCAATCATGCGGGCGCGATACTTCATGATGTGCATTCCCATTCCCTGTAAAGGCACCGAGCCGGTCGGCAGGCCCTTGCCGTCATCCTCGACGGTCAGGACCGTGTGGCCGTCGCGTTTGGTCAGGTTGATGACCACGTTCCTGGCGCCGGCGTGTTTCATGGCGTTGGCGACGGCTTCCTGGGCGATGCGATAGGCGTGCAGGGCCATGGACCTGTCGGGGAGGGCGAGGCCGGGCTCGCAACGGGCGCGGCACGAAATGCCGAACAGGTGCTCCTGGTTATGCGCCAGTTGCTCCAGGGCGGTGTCCAGTCCTTCGGTGTCGAGCTCGACGGGGAAGAGGCCGGCGCACAGGCGTTTGCAGAAGGTCACGGCTCGCTTCGAGAGATCATGGATCATGTTGGCGTCCTCCAGGTTCTTGGCCTTGCCTTCGGCGAGGCTCTTCTGGAGAACCGATGCCAGCATGGTCACGGAGGTCAGATCCTGGCAGAGGTTGTCGTGAAGCTCGTGGCCGATCTGGCGGCGGTCCCGTTCGCCGGCTTCGGCAATGGTCTTTTCCATTTCCCGCCGCTCGGAAATGTCCCGGGCTAAGGAGAGGACCACTTTGCGGCCGCCGAGCGCAAAGGCGGTGGCGCTGATCTCCACGGGAACATGCCGGCCATCGCAGGACGTCAGCACGGTCTCGAAAGTGATCCGTTCCAGGGAGAGAAGCCCCTTCATGGTCCGGCTGGTCTCTGCGCGATGATCCTCCTCCGTGATGTCCAGCAGGCTGAGAGCATGCAATTCCTTCCGGCTGTATCCCAGCTGCCGACAGGTCACGTCGTTGACTTCCGAGCATTTCAGAATGCCGCCCTGGTCGGTCAGGCCGTGTACGACGATCATATCGCTGGCGTTGTTGAACAGGGCGCGGAACCGCTCTTCGCTGAGTTTCAACTGCTCCTGCAGGGATCGGTTTCGCTGTGTCAGACGGTAGCGGTCCACGGTTGTCCAGAGTGCGCTCAGGAGCCGGTCGGGGTCTTCGAGCGGCTTCATCAGGTAGTCCTGGGCGCCGAGCTTGAGTGCCTCGACGGCCGACCCCACACTGCTGTAGCCGGTCATCAGGATGACGGGTATATCGGGGTTCTTGCCGCGGATATGACGCAGCAGCATGATGCCGTCCATTCCGGGCAGCCGGATGTCCGACACCACGGCGTCAAAGACTGCGTTGTTGAGGGCGGTAACCGCTTGCTCGGCGTCGGGAACCGCTGTGACGGTCACGCCATGCATGGAGAGGATGGTCTTGACGGTCTCCCGGCATACAGGCTCGTCTTCGACGATCAGAACCACCATGCCACCCATATTCCTGCCCGTATTCATC
>Ga0172375_10001842_pt1 | contig 33767 bp, 21 predicted proteins | sample LakKiv1m_FD_114537 | JGI IMG/M metagenome (GOLD analysis project Ga0172375, IMG submission 114537) | Freshwater microbial communities from Kabuno Bay, South-Kivu, Congo - kab_092012_11.1m | ecosystem: Environmental > Aquatic > Freshwater > Lake | place: Democratic Republic of the Congo... | reverse complement strand
TTTTGTCTCTTTTGGATTATGGTTGAAATACCATCTGAAATGGATCATATGTTATTTGAAAACCGTGCAAATTGAATTTGCTATTTAATTCTGATCCGTTTTTCACTTGTTAAGAATCAACTAAATAATCTTCATCATTTAAACAAAAACAGGCTGAAAAGCCTGTTCAATGTTACATCCTGTGGAGCTGGTCGGGATCGAACCGGCGGCCTTCCCGATTGCTATCGGGACGCTCTCACCTTGAACTTGTTCCCTATCAACAAAAACAGGCTGAAAAGCCTGTTCAATGTTACATCCTGTGGAGCTGGTCGGGATCGAACCGGCGGCCTCTTGAATGCCATTCAAGCGCTCTCCCAGCTGAGCTACAGCCCCTTTATCTTTTTGGCCTTAACATCAGTAGTGGCCTTCCCGATTACCATCAGGACGCGCTCTCAACTATGTTACTGCCTCATTTCTAAAAAAAGCGGGTAAAATTACAATTAATTCGGCTCGAATGCAAGTCCTGCGCGAAATCAATGTGCTGAATTAATGTCGAATCCCCTGGCTTTCATCCGTTTCTGAAAATCATCCAGTTTCCTGCGAATTGCCGGATTATCCTCAATTTCTTCATTTAATCCAACCAACTTGAAGTCGAGCGGATTTTGGACCTGACTTTTCCTTTGTTTCAGGTCTCTTTGAGAATTTTCCAGATCGCGAATAATTTTCAATTGATTGGGTTTATCGGCATAATATTCTGCGATACTTTTCGGACCGGCATTCAGTTTGAATGATTCGAGACGATTACCGGAATATTCCAGCTGCATATTTACGTTAGATATATCCTGAAGTGGTTTTTGCGGCTGATTGATCTCAGCGGTGATAACGCCAATATATTTGCCGATCGTTCCGCACCGGGCGATATGCCGGTCTTCTACAACTTCCAGACTGCGGGAGTATCGGTAAGTACCCGCCAGCAGAATAAAATCGATTTTCCCGTTGATTGATTTGAGTTTGTTCTCATCGCCGGAATTTAAAGCTCCGAGCACAACAATGTAATCGGCGCTTTTTCGGAGAACCGGCAGATATTTTTCAATACTTTGAATCGGATCTTCAATCCTGAAATTTCGGCATTTTTCATTCCAGACTGAAGTCACGCCGATCACGCCGAATCTCTTTTTTCCGGCCTTGTAGATTTTATACGGCTCAAAAACCGGTTTGCCGGTCAGACTGTCAATAACGTTTGCTGAAATGAATGTAAAGCGGGCCTGGGTCTGCAATTCCTTCAGAAATTCTAGTCCCAAGGCAAAATCGTGTCCGCCGACATTGGAAGCCTGATAGTTCAAATCGTTGTAAACATCGATAATCAGCCGGGCAGTTTCTTGTTTCAGAGGCAATTCCGCAGTTGGTATATCATCAACGTTAAACAGCAGATTTCCCGCATCAAACGTCAAAGATACCGGATATTCCTTCCGATATTGCTCAAAAACAACCGCCCGCCTGGCCAGACCGCCAAGCCGTCCTGATTTTCACCCACAGGGTTCGGTTTCACCCATCACCGAACCCGAATACAGGATGGCAAAACGCTCCACCGCGACTAACTGACCTAAAAGGATTACCAGCGAGATGCAGACTAAACGAACCAGTCTTTTCATTCCATCCCTGGTAACGGCAACATTTTTATAATTTCCGGATTGTATCTGAACGATTTCAAATCCCGGCAACCGGTGCAAAACATGACATGTTTTAAGGTGTCTTCAAACAGGTGAATTAATTCGGCCAGACCTTCTTCCCCATGATTATACCAGGCGCGCACAAACACCGCCGCACCGCCCGCCAACGCAGCGCCAAGCGCAATGGCCTTGGCGAATTTCATACCATCATTGATCCCACCGGAAGCAATCACACGAAGACCTTCGACCTGGACAGCCTCAAGCAAGGCCGGGACAGTTGGAATGCCCCATTCAAAAAACTCGCTGGCTAACTTCTTCCGATATGGATCGGTAATCCGTTTGGCTTCGATCCGCGACCAGGAAGTGCCGCCGGCTCCGGCAATATCCACCCATTCGATGCCCATTTTATACAGGCGCCGGACCACTCCACCCGACAAGCCGAATCCGACTTCCTTAACGATAATCGGAATTGGCAGTGTGTCTTTTAAAATTTCTATCGCCCGGCTAACATCGCGAAAGGCCGGATCACCTTCGGGTTGAAGGGCTTCCTGAAGCGGATTCAAATGAATCGACAAGGCATCCGCCCCAATTACATTCAAAAGGGTTTGCAGGGCGCGGCGGTCGAGATCTTCGGTCAACTGGACGGCTCCCAGATTGGCAATCAATGGAATATCCGGCGCATTTTCCCGGGCCACGGCATAGGTGGCCACGACTGATTTATCGATCAGAGCCGGGCGCAAACTGCCAATCGCCAAAGCCGTTCCGCTGGCATTTGCAGCTCTTGCCAAAGCCCTATTAAGTTCCCTACCGTCGCTTTCGCCGCCACCGATCGGACAAATGATCAGGGGGATTTTGATCGCTTTTCCGAGAAATTCGCAGGAAGTATCAACATCGCTGAGATTTATTTCCGGCAGCGCATTATGAATGAATGTGAATCGTTCAAAGCCGGTCGTTACTTCCTGATAATGGACATCGTCATCAGATATAATCCTGAGATGGTCTTTTTTTCGCTCGGAAATTTTATGGATCATCGGCATTAATCTATCTAATCATTTTTTTAATTCAAAGGATTTCGACGTTCATAAAGAGACTTTACCGGCGGGTAATTTTAAATCCGTTCCAGGTCTGGCAGACCGGCATCACTTCCAGATCATTAATGTTGATATGGGATGGCAGATTAGTCACCCAGAACACTATTTCCGCAATATCCCCGGCGGTCAAGGGCTGACAGTCGTGATAAACTTCCTTCGCCCGGGCGGCATCGCCCCCGAAACGTACCAGCGAGAACTCGGTTTCGGCAATGCCCGGCTTGATATTCGTTACCCGCAGAGCCGTACCGGCAACATCGGTGCGCAGATTGCGGCTGAACTGGGCAACGAAGGCTTTCGAGGCGCCATAAACGTTTCCGCCTTCATAAGGCCATGAACCGGCGATCGAGCCGATATTGACGATATGGCCGGTATTTCGTTGAATCATACCGGGTAAAATCGCGCGCGTCACGTACATCAGGCCCTTAATATTGGTGTCGACCATTGCATCCCATTTATCCAGATCGGCCGCCTGAGCAGGTTCGAGTCCGGCCGCCAGGCCGGCATTGTTGATTAAAATTTCGACAGATTTAAAATTGTCCGGCAGGTCTGAAAACGCTTCCCCGACCGCCTTTCGTTTCCGGACGTCCAGAGTAATCGGAAGTACGTTAACTTTCTTCCCAAGTTCAGTCGCAAGGTCATGCAAACGTTCCGCGCGCCTTCCTACAATTATCAGATTCCAGCCAGCCGTGCAAAAACGCTCGGCGATACTCTTTCCAAAGCCGGAAGTCGCTCCGGTAATTAAAATCGTTTTGGCCATGATGCTCCTTTCATGGCTTTGAATTTCATCGTACGAAGTCAGAAATGCAACAGGAAATTTCAGCAACCGGCTTTGTTCTGTGCGACTATTCACTTAATTTTAAATATGGATCACACCGACCTGTTCAATCCTGGAAATCACACCGACGGAGTGGAATATTTTTTGCAAATGTTTAAAATTGAAAAAACCGAGCCGTCGCTGGAACACATTTCCTGTATTCTGCGGAGTTTTGCAGTTCTGCCTTATGAGAATCTGAGTAAAATCTTAAACCTGAATCGTAAATGGGATAGCGGGCATTTTCGCTGGCCGCGGGACATTATCAGCAATTATGAACAGTTTCGGCTCGGCGGAACCTGTTTTTCACTGACGTTCTTTCTAAAGACGATTCTCGATTATTGCGGCTATCGCACCGAAATTTTAATGGCTGACATGAAATCCGGTCGAAATACGCACTGCCTTCTCCTGCTGAATTTCAGCAGTCGCGAATATCTGCTCGATCCCGGTTATCTATTGCAATATCTGCTACCCTTAGATTCTCCGATTGTCACCGGAAAATTTGCCCTGGCGTACGATCCCGAAGATCATCGTTATTCCTTAAAAACGGTCGAAGGCAATCAAATTAAATGGCGCTATTCCTTCCGGAAGGAACCGACTGAACCGAACGATTTCAGAAGATATTGGGAAGATTCCTTCCACTGGATGACGATGCATGGAATTTGCCTTTCCAAACGTGATGAAAACGGATTCGTGTATCTTCATAACCATTATTTAAAGCGAGTAAGTGCGACTGACGATTTTAAAGGCAACATCCGCACCGATATTTCCGAAATCGTTAATAATTGGTTTGGCATTCCGCCGGAAATCGTCCGGCAGGCCGAAAAAGCCCTGCTGGAGAATCTGCGTCACGACCGTGAACTGGGATTCCGGATTCCGGACTGGATAAAATAATCCCAAAATCTCTCCGAAAGTGATTTCCGTCTCTTGTCCCGGAATAGTCATTTCGTTAAATTCGGTTAGTTTTTTATAAGGAGACAATAGTGAATTTTAAGTTTGTTACGATTACTTCAGCATTAGTGCTGAGTTTGGCGCTTCCGCTTTGGGCTCAGACCGACAATCAGGAATTTCGCGCGACCTGGGTCGTTACCTGGGAACATATCAGCAGTGGTTCGACCGCCGCTGAAAATATGGCACGCGTCGATAAAATCCTCGATAATCATCAAAAAGCCAACATGAATGCCGTCCTTTTTCAGGTGCGCCAGAGCGGGACCGCTTATTACAATTCATCATTTGAGCCCTGGGGTTCCTATGCCGGTTACAGCGATCCGGGTTACGATCCGCTGGCTTATGTGGTTCAGGAAGCTCATAAGCGCGGTATGGAAGTGCATGCCTGGTTCAACGTATTTCAGACTTCCAGCACTATCGACGGCACACCGGTCGCTGAACATCCGGAATGGGTTTGCCGGGATGCTTCCGGCAATGCCATGACCGACAGCCGGTGCATTTCTCCCGGTCTGGAAGCCGTACGGGATTATACGGTGAACGTCGCCATGGAAATCGTCAATAATTACGACATTGACGGTCTGCATCTGGACTATGTCCGCTGGAATGAATATTCCAGCTCAAAAATCAGTAAATCCTACGCTCGTCAGGCTGAGGAAGAAAACTGGTTGGACGGAATGATCACCGACGAGCAAATTGAAGATTTAAAGAGTAATAAAGGTAGTCGTTACCTTTATGATGTCGATCATCCTTACAGCGCCGGAGTACCAACCGGCTTTAGCAGCTGGGACGACTGGAGACGCTGGTCGGTCACCGAGTTGGTTCACTCTTTACACGATTCAATCCAAACGGTCAAACCGTGGGTCAGGCTCTCCGTTGCGGCGTTAGGCAAATATAATTGGTCGAGCTGGCAGGGTTATGGTTCTGTGTATCAGGATGCCGCGCTCTGGTTCAATGAAGGCTATATCGACCAACTGACTCCGATGTCCTATCACTGGACGACTGCGGATGGTTTCAAAACCATGTTAACCACCGGTGGTGCGGAATCCTGGGGCAATTGGATTCAACCCGGCGTTACTGCCGGTCGGCTCTTCTCCGTCGGTCCAGGTTCTTATATCTATTTGCCTCCATATGATCCTCCGAATACTTATGACTGTTGGGATAATCATCCGTCAATTATTAATGCCTGTCGAGCGGTCAGCTGGGTTGACGGATTTCAATTTTTTAGGTATGGCAGCTGGAACAGCCATCTCTATTGGGATGAAGCCGGAGAGACATTCTTCAATAGAATAACCAAGGTACGCGGATCGGGTGCGATCGACAATATCCCGCCTGATGCTCCAACCGTTTCAATAACAAAAATCGACTCTCTGAACTATCAAATTACAGTCACGCCACCGACGGGAGAATCCGAAAGCCAATGGTATGTTCTTTACCGTTCGACTGACACAGGGACCGATCCCGATATTGATGACATTCTCAATATTAAATTCTCAGGCACTTCGGCTTTTTCATTTACTGATAGTTATGACGGAACGCAGGATTATAACGGAATTTATTATTACGCCGCAACGGCGATGGATCGTTATCAGAATGAATCCGCTATTTCTAATGTCGTCTCCGGCGAAGCGCTCCCTTCATTTGCGCCAACCGTAGTTAGTACCTATCCCGCGGAAGGCGACACTATTCCGGTAAACAGCGTCCTCGAAATTGTGTTTTCCAAGACGATGGACATCAGCACTTTCGAGGCAGCATTTTCGATTGAGCCAACCGCAACGGTTTCGGGTATAACCTGGTCCTCTGATTTGACTACCGTTAGCGTAAAATTTACCGATGGAATGGCTTTTAATACTCATTACAGCGTAACTTTGGGTGCAACCCTGACCGATGTAAATAATGTTACACTGGACGGTAATGGCGATGGAACCGCCGGAGATGCCTTCACTATCCAATTCTATACTATGGCGGTTGACCTGACCGGTCCGCAAATCGAGTCGATTTACCCGGAAGCAGCCTCCGATAACGTCGATATTGATTGTCCCATTACAATCGTTTTCGATGAAATCGTCGAGTCATCCACAATTAACTCCAACACAATATCCCTGACGAATAACGACCGGAATCTTACCGTTGAACCAGTTTTAAATACATTGAATAACCGTTCGGTTTTGACCATCCGGGCTTATTCTCAACTCATTTCCGACGTCGAAAACAGTCTGACAATCAGTAACGCCGTCACCGACACCGTGGGCAATCCGATGTCTGAGGCGGTCGCTTTAAACTTTCATACCGCAAACAGCTATTATATAGCCAAAACCATGATCGATGATTTTAGCGAGAGCTACGACTGGCAAGACCCGGACTATAGCGGTTCAACAGCCGGAACCGTCGGTTCCGGCTGTAATTTTGGATATTCAACGACCTGTTATATTCCCGGAACAACATTCACAACAGCCGATAAAAAATCCGCTTATATTACTTATCAATGGGATACAACGGCTACTACAAATATTATCCGCGAACATATCAACGCCAGTACGCCTACTACGATTTACTTTGACACCACTTACACGATTCAATGTTACTTGTTCGGTGATGAAAGCCGGAATGAGTTCAATTTCTCGTTGTATGAATATACCTCCAGCGGTTCCAAAACCGGAGATATTATCGAAGTCGGTCCATGGGTAACCATTGATTGGCTGGGCTGGAAACTCATCGAATGGGACCTCGGTGATGAATCAGTCGTGGGTGATTTTATGAGTTCCAATCGCAATATGGATGGTGCCTACTATGGTCTGGACGGATTATTATTACGGAAAACCAACGACGAGGCCAGTATCAGCGGCGCAATCTATGTCGATGAGTTGCGTGTGATTCAACGGACTGCCGGACAAGCGCCGAACGATAACGTAGCCCCAGTGCTGGATGCTATATCCGACACCTCCGTATCGAGTGGCGCTTATGTAAAACTTAATCCGACTTATACAGATGCCAACGCTGACGATATTCATGAGTTTATCTGCTTGTCCGATACGGCTTCGGTTTATTTTAAGATCAACGGACACACATCCGGTTCAAAGGTCTTCGTCAGAACTGTTGCGGGTTTCATCGGGATTTCAAAGGTCACTATTATCGTCAAGGATTATGGCATCGGTGAACTTTCCGATACAGTCAGTTTTAATTTAACTGTGACTGGTTCCGGAATCGTGAGCGATCTTGTTCCGCAACGTCTAAGTTTGGAACAGAATTATCCCAATCCGTTCAATCCGGTTACCCAGATTAAATTCAGCCTGCCGCAAGCCGGTCAGGTTCAGATGCAGGTTTATAATTTACTGGGCGAACAGGTTGCTGAATTGATCAACGAAAAAGTCGAGGCCGGTATTTATTCTTTCACTTTTGACGGGGCTAATTTACCGTCCGGGCAATATTTTTATAGGTTAGTCACGGACAACAAGGTCATTACCCGCAAGATGGTACTGATTAAATAACCGATTCGGAAATAGTCAGTGTTGAAAGGCGACAGTAATTCTGTCGCCTTTTCTTTTTACAGATGCGGCACTCCTCTTCAAACAGGAACACATTCCGAAATAAGGCTAAAGAGAACAATCTGAAATCGTCTGGAAATAATGATGCGCGTTTTTACGCTGTCAGACGGCACCCGGCAGGTGTTATTCGATAATTGCCGCATAATTTCAGAGCCATAACGGAATGCGCCAATAACATTGGCGCTCACAACCGCCAGATTGTGGAAGATTATTTCCTCGCCACGCCCGTAAATACATCAACATTGTTGATGTAATCCGGATTCCAGCAGTAGCTCCTGAAACTCGCTGTAAATACTCCGGCGGGTCACGCAGGACTCCGCGGGAGAGTTCCGCTGGAACATTAACGCTGTTAATGCAGTCCATTTTTTGTTTAGCCGGACTGATGACCCGACAGGATTGATAAGATTACTGTTTCAGGTGGTCGGTTCGGTAGTTGTTTTGGTAGAGGTATCGTAAGCGGCCGCGGTCTTCTTTTTGGACGAGGTGGGAACGATCGACTTGAATTCCGCCAGCACAGCCTTGTTGCCGCGGTAAGCCACGGCTGCTATCTGGCGCAATTTGAACTTGAAGGCCAGCAGGTCGCCAAATAATTTATCGCGCTCCGTACAGATTACTCCCTGGGTTTTGAGTACATTTTCCTGGGCAGTATCTGCCTCACGCAGATTTGCCAGACTGGTTTCCAAGATCGTCAGGTCGCTTTCTTTCAGACCGGCGGCTAACAGGTCGGTTTCGTGCTGCTCGCCCAGTTCCCGGATATAGCTCAATTCAGATGAAATCAGCGTAACCGTTTTTTCGAGTTTAACGCCAACATGAAATTGTTTCAACAGGTTTTTATCCCCGTAATAGGCAATGCGGGCGTATTTGCGGACAGTATCGATCTGAGTGACGGCTTCGGAAAGCCGGGTATTCTGAACAGCGGTCTTATCCTTACCGGCGTTGATCGAGCTGTCATACGCCGTCGCCTTAGTTCGCAGGGAATCTGCTAAAGTCCGGCCGGTTGCGATAAAATCCGCCGGCATACCGAACTCGGTCAAAGCCGGCTGGTACTTTTCAGCCGTCCCGAAAAGCACATCCGCATCCTGCAGGTGATTACTGATGTTTTGATTCATAAATTCCTCCTTGTTTTGTTATGATGTTCAACATCGGTTTAGCGCTTATCAATAGAATTCGGGAATTGTTAAAGAATCCTGATTCGGGACGGTCAGATAAGTCCTGAGCCTGGAAAAAGTCGGAGAATAAACGTAAATTATTGGTGAATACGAAAAAATAGTTGGTGAATGCAGATACCAAACCGAATATTGCCCGTCCCAACCTTTCGAATGCCCGGGAAAAAACAGGGAATGACAAACGAAAGTTGTCGAATTTAAAAAATAAGTCGGCGAGTAACCGTCATAAGTTGTCGAATAGCTGTCACAAATCGGAAAATGCCGGGAAATAGTCGTCGAACGACCGCGCCGGGACGGGGAATGAAAGGCCGCCGGGTGAAATTCCAAAATATAACGTCGTGTTTCTTGCCTGGTAATATTTTTCATTCATATCCTCTTTCAAAATAAAGGTAAAGACTGCGGAGCAATTTGTCAATAGGGTGATGAAAAAAAAATAAAAATAAAACGGAGTGCGCCAATAACATTGGTGCGCACGACCGACAGGTTGTGGACAGTTACATTCCTCACTTCGCTCGGAAATATATCAACATTGTCAATGCAATCCTGTTGAGGTAAAATGGAATACGCCAATAACATTGGCGCGCACAACCGCAGGTTGTGGACAGTTACTTTCCTCACTTCGCTCGGAAACACATCAACATTGTTGATGTAATCCGGATTCCAGCAGTAGCTCCTGAAACTCGCTGTAATACTCCGGCGGGTCACGCAGGACTCCGCTGGAGAGTTCCTGCGGAACATTAACGCTGTTAATGCAATCCGCTTCTCGACCTTCCTGGTCCCCTCAGGTTTGAGAACCTGATGAGAGGGATAGAGATAAACCTGTCAGGTCTGAGGACCTGACAGAACCGGCAGCCATCTGATCATGGTCAAAACCGGACTTGAAAAAGATGAAGCAAATGCGTTTAACCCAGATTACGCATTAGAAAAGACGAAAGGCAAATGCACATTATTTGAATCATACCATAACCCAGTAAACCATTTTCTTCGTTGTCGGGCTAATGCGATTTTAAGCAGGTATTTTCCCCGGTGTTTTTGGAAGAAGGCCCCGATGGCAAAATTCTTATATCGAAGCGTTGACAAGGTGTGCTGTACTTCTGATTTTAAAACGAACATTCGAAAAATTGACATTATGTTATATGCAAACATAGCCACCGTAAGGGCGGCTTCCGTGGGATAGAATTCGTTCAGATTAAAACTGCTAAAACCAAAGTCCTCCTTCAGTTCCTTGATCCGGTTCTCGGAATCAGCCCTTTGTCTGTACAAGCGCCAGATTTCCACTGCCGACAAGTTCAAATTGGTCACATAGGCGCTATATCTGTATTGATAATAATAAGAGGTATCCTCAAACAACGACAGCATTTTCCCCGCCGCCTGGGGACGTTCTTCGATCCGTTGCCGGACTATCACCAGCCTTCGGGAACCGGACCATTCCGGACTTTGATACTCCGTATCACATATTTCTATGCCTTCATCAACATAAAGCCAATTTCGCTTTAGTGATACCATTTTTTGAATCGGAAGATAGAACCGTACCGCAACTATGTATGCGATTAATTGTCCCTCTAAATATTCCATTACATCTTTACTGTAAAAACCACTGTCAAGACGGATAAGACCAATTGTTTTCCCCTTTAATTTTTGTACCGTATCTGCCAAAAAGGCCTTGAAATTATTGGATGACGAGGTGTCCCCACTTCTTAGCCAGAAATTACTGACCAGTTTCAGATCATTGACAAAGGCGATCAGCGGATGGTGCGACTTCCGGCCCGGTTTCTTGGGATTATACCCTTTCTTCGCCCCTTCCTGCTGATCTCCATACCGTGTCAATATCGTTGAATCGCAATCTAATGTGTAGCGATTGAAGTTGATATTGGCAAATACCCAACTAAATAGTGAATCAGATAGTTGGGAACTGCGTGCCAGATCGAATCTCTTGAAAAATCTTTTATAGGTGTCATTGGCTGGCGCTCTTTTCCAGCCAAAGATCCGGCATAAAACTTTATCGTGGCAGGTAACTTCCGTATGGATAAACCGATTCGCTCCACACCAGATGCTGACCATAAACGTCTCTATCAGGTCTACCGGAGAATATCCACGATTGGAACCCGGTTGCGGTAAATAATCACAACCTGAAAGTTGATCCCGAACCCCCATCTTTTCCATCATATTACGCAAAATACCCAAACCCGACCATGGCGTAATCTCTTGATTTGTAAATCTTATCTCGTATTCCATAACCATAATTTACCTATTGCTAAGCATTAGAAAAATCCTATTGCGTAATCTGGGTTTAAGAGTCTGCGAAATGGCGGATAATTCACCTAAAAAACAGAAAAGGCCGGAGAACCGGCCTTTTCAAGCAAGATGTAATATTCAGAATTACTTCAGATAAATCATGCTCTTGGAAATCTGGTTTCCATCGACATTCAGCTGATAGATATATACACCTGAAGACAGGTTGGAAGCATTAAAATTAATATTATAGTTTCCAGCGTTCAGAGTATTATCCAGAGCTACGCCGACTTCATGTCCCAGCATATCGTAAATGACTAATTTCACATTGGCTTTCTTGTCAATGCTAAACGGAATGACAGTGGTCGGGTTGAAGGGATTAGGATAGTTCTGGCTCAAATTGTAGGAGGTCGGAACATTCTTTTTTTCCGCTTTTACGTCTGTATCCGAATAGACCCATTTATCCAATGTGCCGGTATAAAAGTCAACCGTATAGAGTGTATTGGCGTCGGTAAAGAAACCACCGCGTCCGCTGAGTACGCCGCCGGCAACCGTATAATCGGCATTATACATAAGACTGTCATCAACTGCGACGCCGATCGTATCCAGCATCTCGCCGGTTTCCGGATCCATGATATACCATCTCGAACCGGAAATATTGGAATATTCGCGATGCAGAGTTCCTACCAGAAGATTACCGTCCGGCGTCCAGTCCAGCGACTCAGCCCACAGTTTTACATCCGTATACTCGGTGCCATCAACGGTAATAGTTTCAAAATTACCTAAGGTGTCAACGATTTCATAGGGGTCCATATCCGGATCATTGGTATGCACTCGGACGACACCCAGGCCGTTCCAGGTCGAACCAAAATACATATCGAGACTGGCATCCTCATTCCGGCGAATGGCTATTGACCTGGCAATCCACCCACGGGTATCCATGATAGTTTCCAAACTGGAGGCGGTCATATTTTTGTCCATTTTGTACATGACATTGCCACTGAGGACATAACCGCAGTAGATTTCACCGGTAGTGGTATCGACAACCGCTTCGGTCATGGAAGCCCACGTAGAAGACGGAATAAAACGGGCAATTCCCTCGCCGGTTTCATAATCGATCTTATAGACCGTCGACCAGGCCGTATACAGAATATTGCCATCCTGATCCAGACTGATCCCTTTGCCGCTGCCATTGTAGACGCTTTCGCCGTACAGGGTGTCTATGGTTCCATCCGGGAACTCTAATTTTGTTATCGGGGAGAATGAGGCGTTGGTGCCATCCGGATTGATACAATACAATGGTTTGTAATGGCAGGTATCGCCATTGGCGAGAAATTCCACATCGCCATTCTTGTCCGGGCCATAGCTATCGTGCATGGCGATCCAGAACCGTCCCAGTTTATCGACTACTACGCCGTGCATGCCTGTCTGGCAATACCATGTTCCGGAATAATCGCCCAGCCCTGAGCACAAAACCGAGTCATCCCGCGAAATATTCAGGACTATTTCGGAATGTTCCCAGCCGGCTGCGAGGATACTGACCAAACTCAGCATCATCAGGCTAAATACTAACAACTTTTTCATGTTGTCTCCTTTTGTTTTAAGTTAACACAACGAATATTCTTACTGCCTCCCATAATAAGGAGCGCTTTCTTCGAACATTTTTAATTTATTTACAGTCGTTCCATTATAGTAGTAGAGAAAATCCCCTGTTCCCCATGACATCAGATTAAATATTTCCGTGCCGAGGACATTCGGATATACTTCATGAATATCACTTATGGCATAACTACCGGCAGTGGATGGTTCGATGCTTAATAATGAACCGCCGGATACGCCGATGTACATTTTACCATCTGCATTGAAGGTTAAGGCGGTTATTGATTGCGTACTGTAATCGCTGCCATTAAACTCCATCAGAGTTTCGTACTGGCCGAGCTGCATATTGGCGGCGTCGACCGCAAATTTTAAAATGAAGGAGGGTTCGGCCGTTGTGGCGCCTTCTCCGGAAAATTTTCCGATGACATACATGTTTCCATCGAAAATCCTGACAGTACTAAAGGTCGTATCGGCAGCCGTAAATAATACAGTCGGCGCCAGGGTCGACGGATTAACATAATAGATATTTCCGGTCCCGACTACATAAAGATTTTGGTTAACGTCAAAATCCAGGTCATATGCCAGATTACTCAATTTTTTATAGGTATGTACAGAGGTACCAGAAGAAAAATCGGTCTTAAAGATATAGGCTTTAGCGTTAGTGTAGTATAACAGATTCCCCGGTCCGATCTTGGCGCTTACCGCCGACTCCGGTCGGATTTCACCCATCGTAGTTATAGTACCGTCAGGTGCCACTTTATCGACCGCTTTAGCATTCACAACATACAAGTTATTATTACCATCCGCCGCGATAGCACCAATGGCATCTCCATCATCCGAAGTATATTCTCCAACTCTTACAACTGGATTTAAGACCCGGTAATGACGTGGTTGTACGGCGCCATCAATAGTATCATTATAAACTCCGTAATTCAAAGCCCCCTGAACAGATATTTTTACTTTTACGGAATCTAGAAAGGAAGCCGGTAATTCCACGACCAACCGATTCGTATCGTTTTCATAGATAGTGGCATATTTCGAGCCGAAACATACCTGAATTTCATCTGATTTCAACGAAAAATTATGGCCGGTAATCACTACCAGGTCTCTGTCGTCGGTTCCGCCATAAGCTGAATCAGATGGACTGATACTGGTTATAATCGGATCCGAAAGGTATTCTTCGTTATCATTATTAAGTGACTCCGGGTAGTCATTATCGCAACCAATGAACACCAGCAGCGATGTAATTGTTATTATGATAATGAGTAAGCAATTTCTCTTCATTTCATATCTCCTGTTGGAATTTAAATTTTATTTTTCATTTTTCAATATTAATAATTTTCTATTAATAACTAAATCTCAGAGTAAACATCTGGACATTACCGAACACTCCAAACGGAGCGTAGGCATAATCTACACCGATTCCAAACTTCTGTAACCCAAATCCAAACGATATATTCTGTTCATCGCTGACCAGCATATAGCCCGCCCGCAACTTCAACATCTCATGTAAACCATATTCCATGCCCAGGTTCATCTGTTCCGGATAATCCCGCGGGTGGGTTGCATCCACACTCATTACCAAACTCTGACGCCCTCCCATCTGCGGCATAAAATCCATCAAATCAATACTGATTCCAATTTTGAACGTCAACGGCAACTCAAAATTCTCCGTCTCGTACTTGATCTCCCGGCTGAAATTATTCACCGACATCCCAAATGCCAAGCTCTTGAATCCGGTCTTATAAATCGTCCCAAAATCATAGGCTACCGCGGTCTGTACGTTCTGCTTGACCTTCCTGTCATCCGCATCGCCGGTCGGAACCACACTCTTCCCCAATTGCTGCCCGGCTATCTTTACCTGACCACCGACTGCAAACTTATTCGTCAGCGTCTTCGCATAACCAACCCCTGCCGAAAATGCACTTGGGCGAAGTATCTCCGTATCTATAAAACCCTGATCGTTCTCCCAAACCATCGTACCCTGTACTTCTCCATAGTCTACCGCTAAAAACGATAAACCGATTACTCCATACCGACCGGCGGACGGGCTCACCGCCACAGATACCTGGTTGTATTTTATATTGTCTATCCAATTGTTCTGACCTATCGCTATATCTACCAGCTTATTCATCCTAGCCATTCCCGCCGGATTATACTGCATTGACCCGCAACCCAGTTCTACCGCGGTCAGGGCACTCCCCAGGGCATTCCCACGGGCATCCGAACCCACACTTAAAAACTGAAAGCCTGTTTGGGCCAGTTTTGAATCTTCTGCCCTGACAGCTATCACCATAAGTATTGTCATCAGTACTATTCCAAATATCCGTCTCATTGCTTGCTCTTTACCTTCCACTTTTGAATTTCGTCTTCGCATCCCTGTCTCCTCCTTACCGTACTACCAATATCTTCCGGGTTGTATGTTCACCCTTCTTCCAGACTAATTCTCCGGTCGAATTATCATATATATCTTCGCTCACTTCGATATATGCGATGTATAGTCCACTCACAACTATCTGGCGTGATGATGTCACCAATTTCCAGGATTGATCTCCGGTTCCACTCGTATGATGGATCGTGTTAATCAGATCGCCGCGCTCCGTGTAGATTCTGATCGTACACTGACCAGGGATGTTGTAAAACATGATCTTGTCCTGCTCGCTCGGAAATTGAAGAGCCGTCGCGCTGATGTTATATGGATTCGGAACTACCCGGACATCCTTAAAACTCGTTCCCTGCTGGCGACTCAGATAGGCCGGCTCGGTCGTGCGGGTATAAAACCGACCGCTCTCCAACTGTCCAGCCGGATTACAGATACCACTCGAATTATTACTCCCGTCATTATAGGCAGAGATTGAGTAATAATAAGCAAAGCCCCTGACCGCCGTCTTATCATCATATAGATATGTCCCGGCCGGAACTTCCCCTAAATACTGAAAAACCGTGTCCGATTTCCCGACAGCCCGGTAGATCCGGTATCCTACAAAATCCGATTCACCTTCCGAGGGACTCGCCCCCCAACTTAAGCCAATACGGTCACCATACGACGTTATCGAAAAGGATGCTGGTGGTTGCGGTGGCTGGGGAATTGCCAGACCTGAGTCCCAGGCCCGTTTGGCACGGCTGAAAGTCAACAGCAACGAGTCCATCCCGGTGTAAACCCACTTGTTCTTGAACTCATCGGCGGTTCCGCCACCCGATCCATAGGTGATCGAACTCGTTGTTCCATCCGGCATCGTTACATCATAACTATCATTAGGATTTTTGTAAGATTCATACCAGGTTTTGCCAACATAATTACAAGCTGTACGATCGATTCCGGATACACCTTCCGCAACAACTACGGTGACGCTCTGACCTGGCGCTAAATCCCAGGGACCAAAAGCAATCCACTGAGACATACAAGCTGTTTTTGATGTCGGAGAAGTTTCGTCCATTACATTCCCACTTGTCAGGATTTCCCAGATTCTGCCGCTTTGATCGGAAGTACCGATTATCGATGTCCCGCCGATACTATATGGCACTCCGGACAAATTATAATTATACATCTCTGTCATCTTGGACGCACCATTCGAAGTCATATCAGGTATAGACGGATAAGAATCACCCGCATGCCAACCCAAAACGGCTGGCTGGTAAATATTATCACTTTTATCGGTTGCGCTTTTATCAACATGCAATATGACATTACCGGCAAACTGAGGCGATCCTAACCGGCCGCCTTTAGAAAATATCGGCGCGCCAATATTATCATAAGCCAAACTGCCTACCTGTCCAAACCAGCTCATTGCGCAACGTAGCCAGCCGACCGGCCCGTCCGCTTCGGTCAATTGGGTAGTATAATTATTCGGATAATCTTCTCCCCGAACTGTGACCCAATCATAATTTCCATAGGTTTGCGCTGATGCCGTATAGTTTGCGCCTTCCCGGCCGCATTGATAGCGCGGCATCCAGCCGACGCGTAATCCACGAATTGAATCAACCAGAACCTGTACAGAGTCATAACCGACATAACCGGTGTTGGTATATGTGTATTCTTTAATGACATAATTATCGTGATAGGCCTGACTGAAAACGTTGGCCTTTTGGGTAATTGTGATCCCGGCGGAAGTATTAATGACATTTTCAATTATTCTGTCAGGGAGAATCGATTCATCATAATCGTCGACATCATCTTCATATGCCCAATAGATATTATTATCGTCAACTGTTACGGTAGGCGCGTGAAACTTGGCGGTTTGTTTTAATTTTACCGCCCATTCACTTTCCTGATCCCATCCAGTCGCCAAATAAACACAATAATAGATAAACTCTTCACCGTCGGCATTAGTAAAATCTTTGACGCCGAAAAATACTCTTTTAATAACCGCATTATCTGTTTTGGAGTAGTCAGCCGGCCAGCATAATCCTTCGTAATAAGAATCATTCCAGGCTCTATCGGCACCAAACGCCCCTATATAACTTTGTAGAGAGCCAATTCTGAAATATTTTTTATCGGTAATGGTAACTTGTGGATAAAGTTCCGCTGTAATTAAACAGACAAGCAGTCCCAAATTAAGTAGAATGTTATATTTTAAACGATTCATAATCTCCATCCAATGTTAAAATGAAATTTTAAAGCCAAACTTAATTTCGCGTGGATATAGAAATGTAAATGAAGTATTGTTCGGCATGTCAATGTAGGCTTTTGTATTGATGACATTCTTTTTCACCCAACTCTTGGAACGTGTAATCCATGCCTCGTCCGCATATTGATAATATTCATCATCACTTTGATCGTAATACAATATCCGTGAGTCTGGATTAGTCATTGAGGCATGATTGCTGGTCGTTTGCATTGGAATATAATCAACATCTAATTCGCGAAATACTCCAACCCGGTCAGCACCATTTTCAATCCCATCCTCCCAATCAAAATGCAAAGAGGCCAAATAATCGTTATAATCATACGAATCGGAAAATCCAGTATAACTTAAATATTTTAAGTTGAGCACGTTTGAAACATCAACATAGGCCTGTATTTGAAAATTTTTTATTTCAAACGTTTTTGTCAGCTTTGCATCTAGATCCCAGGTATCCACCCACTGAACATTATTAATCAGACCTGTTATTGAATTCGGATTATAGGTATCAAATTCGCCCGCTTTCCAGGAACCCAGAAACGCCAAATTCCACCCACCAATAGGATATATTCCTCTCCAGCGCGGACCAAAATCAACCGGCGAATGAAAATCAAGGTTTGCCCGCGAATAGGGTTGCGGATGCGGTTTGTCCTGAGTCGGATTATCAAGTAAATAAGTGCGCTGCAAACTAGCATCCTCGTAATATTCCTGTACTCCAAAGTATCCGGTCGAGGATACCATATAAGTATAATTGATGAATCCGCTCATCCAGTTGCCGACCTTTTTATCAAGCGTGATCTCGAAACCGCGGATATCTTCATAATTATTGCTCTCGGCCCGGTAATATGCTACCGAACTGTTTACGCTCTGATAGTATATCCATCCGATCTGATTGGTTATATCTTTATAATAAGCCGCAATATTTAACAACACTTTATTAAAAAGATTGTGCGAATAACCCAATTCATATGAAACCGTCTTTTCATAACCTAAATCCGGATTCCCGATATAGGTCACTTTTCCATTGGCTTCTCTTTGTAAACGGAACCGGTAGGTCGAAGCGGCTTCGGAAGAGTAATGGCCGTAATTGAAATACAACTTGGAATTATCCGTGATCGGATGAGAAATTGCCAGACGCGGGCTAAGTTTTACGTGCACTTTTGTATTCTTCGTGCTAATTGAATCTTCGATATCCGAGCCATATCCGGCCGTATAGTAGACGTCGTAATCGCTTAATATATATACATCCGAATTGGCATTCGATATATCTAGGTTTAATCCCAGATTGGCAATGAATCCTTCGAATTCCATCTTATCCTGAGCATATATATTTGCGCGGAAGGGATTCACCTGATATACCTGAGAACGGTTCCAGGTACTCATACCAGGATTAATCGTTGTAGATTTAATATCCATATTATTGTATACAAAACTGAAACCGGTCTTCAACTGATGAGCAATATTGAATTGGTTTACATAATCATAACTCAACCGAATTGTAGAGACTACACTGGAATCACGGCCGAGATTCATCCAGCCGCCAGTTGCCGTACCTTCCGGTGATGATGTCGAATATCCCCAATATCCATATGGAGCTTCATCCGCATAATAGCCATCGACTATTTCATATATTTTACTGGTGTCACGTAAACTCATTTCGTAAGTATTATATTGATGATAATCATATTGAACAACAGCATCGTAATAGGATTTATTATCAATGATATGATTTATTTTTATACCGGCCATTGTATTATATACATCGGCCGGACTATAATATCCCGGCATATATAAAGCTGATGCCGAGGCTTTTACAAGACTTGCTACCGTATAATCAGAACGCAGAAGATCACCGGTTGGAGTCGTTGTCCAGGTATATTGAGATGAAGATTGTACAACGTTATATTGCCCTGTCATTGTTAAAGTGGTCTTCTTATCCAGATCGGCTGTCAATTTCAGGCGGCCGACTTTATCATAATATCCATCGCGGGATAAGGGGACAATAAACATGTCCCTTAAATCCGAATAGGTTGCATAAAAACGCAGATTCCCTAACTTTGAACCGATCACCGGAACCGGACCGCCTATGTTTAGATCAACTGAATAATCCGGCTTGGTTATGTCACCTTGACGACGATGCCGCCAGGTGTATAGTTTTTTCAATGCCTCCGGAGTTAAGTCGTTTGATTCATCATCATCTTCAAGTAATGTTTGCGCAACTGCATTCCAACCTTTAAAGCTGGGATATTCACTTTGCATCCAATTATCCCAGACTCCCGAGGTCGTCCCGGTATAACAGACATCCGGATCCATATAAACTCGATTGTAATACGAATAGGCATCGTATGGGGATGTCCCAAAGTGTTTACTCGAAGCTGGTTGATACGTTATCTTGATTACTCCGGAATACTTCTCCTTGCTGCCTTCGGCCGTCACCACATTCAACACTCCCGAACGAGCATTACTGTATTCCGCTCCCATACCACCGCTCTGCAACTGTATTTCCTGTACCGACGATAAGTTCATCGAGGTCATCGGCTTATTGGAACGCTCATCACTCATCACAAAGCCATCTACCACCAGCAAAGTCTGACGCGCTTCGCCGCCTCGTACCGCAAAGCCTTCTACTCCCGCCTGCATTCCGACCACTTCACTTAACTCCGTGACTGGCATCGTCTCGATATTCTTCGCATCTACCGTTAATTCACTGTGCGCCACATCCTTCACTACCACCGGACGTTTGGCTACTATCACCACTGCTTCCATTCCCAATGCTTCCGTCGACATCTCAACATTGATTGTCGTCGTCAGGTTCATCGTTACATTGACATCTTTGACTATAACCGGCGTATAACCGATCATCATGGCTTTTAACTCATAGGTCCCGGGCGCCACATTCACTATTACGTAATTCCCATCAGCATCTGCGGCGGCTCCCATCGAGGTTCCTTCTATTATTATATTGGCTCCCGCTAAGGGACTTCCCGCTCCCTGATCGGTAATCATTCCCGTAATTTTTCCGGTATTACCACTAAATAAGGTAATATTGAGAGTAAGTAATATTATTAATAACTTGACCTGATACCTATAACATTTCATTGAAATTTTTCTCCACTATAATATATCATCTATTTTATATCGTAGATTAAAATGCATATTTTAATGTAAACCTTTGGACGTCTTTAAATATCCCAAAAGGCGTATATGCGTAGTCAACACCCAAGCCATATTTTTCTACGCCGAAACCAAATGAATAATGTTGTTCATCGCTCGGAGTTACATAACCACCGCGTACTGAAAACATATTTAACAGTTTATATTCGACTCCCAGTTTAATTTGCTCCGGATAATCTCGTGAGTGAACTGCATCAATAGAAACCAGGCAGCTCATTAATTCAGGACTAATATCTTTTATATCCAATATGTTCATTGATAATCCGATACGGAATGTCAATGGCAGCTGAAATCCTTCTTCTTCAAACTTAATTTCATTGGAAAAATTACGAACAGACATTCCGAACACAAGACTTTTATACCCCGTTTTACACATCGTTCCAAAATCATAGGATATTGCATTTGCTATATTATTTTTGATATAAACGCTATCTTCTCCAGCAGGAACAAAACTTTTTCCAAGATTTTGTCTGGCATATTTTACCTGTCCACCTATTGAAAATTTATCAGATAAAGCTTTTGCATATCCTATACCGGAAGTAAATGCAGTCGGTTGAAAAATCTCTGTATCGACATATCCCTGATCGTTTTCCCAAACCATCGTGCCTTGAAGATTGCCGTAATCAACCGAAATAAAAGAAAGTCCTAAGACACCATAACGCCCTTTAAAAGGTATCAGAGATAGACTAAATGAGTTATACTTAATATCGGCAATCCAATTATTCAAACTTGCTGTAAATTCAATTTTATTATCCATTCTTGCCATGCCAGCGGGATTATAAAATAAAGAATTTGAGCCCATTTCAACAGTGGTTAAAGCATCACATAATGCCCCACCTCTTGCATCTGTACTAACACTAAGATACTTGAAGCCAGTTTGGGCTAATTTTACATTAGCAGCATACGCTGAAGTAATCATTAACGTAAGTAATGTAACATAAGATATTGATATTTTTTTTATCATTACTAACCTCATCTTTAATTGGTTAGAATTAAAATTCATATATAATTACTGACCTAAATGATTTTGATAGCGTTTGGTCAGTGGTGATGATCTTTATTAAGTAGAGGTCTGATTGTAAGTTATATTCATATCTTGATTTAATGACAGGATCCACTACTTCATCAGTTTCATCATATTCATAATAACCAGCAGTAGTTTCTAAAGGGATATCATCGCTTTGGCATTCGACTTCTTCTATATTTTCATCATTCTCAACATAGACTTCCATCTTAATGTAATCACTGAAATAAAAATATGTTGTGGCCGCTTTCCGACTTGAAAATAACAGATAAGACGTATCGGGAGATGATGCAGTCACAACCTGATATGTATTTAATGTTTGTGTAAAATCAATACCGGCATGCTTCATCGAAGAATATATATCAGATATTCCTAATTCAGTATCATCGGTTAATATTGTATCTTTGATACCACTACTGTATGTTGTTAATATTACATCGAAATTAAAATTCTGTGTAAATGTAATCGTATTAGTATAATTAATCATTGAAGTTTCTGATGTAAGACTATCTTCATAATTGTAAACTGTATCAATATAGCATATTTGTGTCGTATCACTTGTAATCCGGTATGTGACAGTATCGCGAATAGTGAAAGACTTGGTAAAATTAAATTGATATAACGTGTCAATTAATGTGGAACTTGTTAATACAGTATCAATTGAAAATTGTGCCTGATATGATTTCACTATTTGGTTTATTGAAGATTTTGAAGTATTCATAACCTCATCAGATGCAACTGGATCTTCCATTGATTCCATTGCAATTTTATCTTCGATCTGCATAACATAATTTTCATCGTTGAAATAATCGCACATGTTTAATTGCAGCAATATAACGAACATGACAAATGAAAAATATTTTCTATTAAAGATGTTATTAAACATATCTCACCCTTTCTTTTTTACCTAATAATTACAAACTTTTGATAGGTTGATTCACCTTTTGAGAAGATAATTTCTCCCGTCTTCTCATTGATATAATCTTCAGTTACTTCGAAGTACGCAATATACAATCCGCTAACAACTACCTGCTTTGAGGAAGTATTTGAATCCCAGGCTTCATCACCGCTCGAATTGACATGATGAATTGTTTTTACTAATTCACCGGATTCGGTAAATATTTTGATAAGACATTTGGGCGGAATATTATAGAACATCAGGCGATCCGGTTGACTACTTCCGAACTGATATTTATTCTGAGCACTAATATTATAAGGATTCGGCACAATACGAATTTGGGAAAGTGAAGTGCCAGGCATCCTTTGCAAATAAGCCGGATCTGTGGTTTTAGTCCAAAACAGGCTACTTTCTATTATCTGTCCGGGATTTATTGTATTAACAGTCCCATCATCAAAAGAGGTTACATAATAATAGTAATCAAAACCTCGAATCGCTGATTTATCCTCATAATAATTGACCAACGCGTTGCCTGTCCCGGCACCACATTCATATATTAAATCAAATATCGTGTCAGCCGATGCTACACAGCGGTAGACTTTATACCCGCCAAAATGAGCATAATCTTCGGCCGATTCAGACCACGATAGCGCGATGCGATCGCCACCTGAACTTACCATAAAATTATCCGGCGGTGGTGGTGGAGTATCTATATTAAAACCATTTTCCCAGATACTGATCGCCCGGTTAAACGTTTTCTTAATTGAATCCATTCCAGTATATACCCAGGCATCTTTAAATTCATTCCGATCAGTTGTGGTGGACTGATCCGGTTTGATATAAGGAGTTACTTGATTATACCATTGTTTGCCAATTTCAGCACAAGTGACGCGATCCAGTCCATTTACTGCTTCAGCGAACACGATGTGCACATCCTCATCCGGTTGAAGTGTATATGGACCAAACGAGATAGCTTGCGATATTCCACCCGAGCCGCCTGTATAGGAAGTTACCCATTGATCAACGTAACCTGTTCCAACTTCATCGGCCATCGGCTTTGAGGGCATACCCGATGCCATCACACTATACTCTGTCGCCATGCCTGTTGAGTTATATTGATCATTTCCTGAAGTGTAGGTGGCATCCGAACTAAAATATGGTGCCCCAAAAGGCTGATTCATATCATCGGATTCATCACTGGCCGATTTATCGGCATGAATCACTACAATCCCACAAAACTGAGCCGCACCTAATAATCCATCAGCAACAATATCATCGCCTCCGATATTAGGACCGCCAATGTTATCGTCACAGTTATATGCAGAATATAAACCATGCCATGCATATATTGCTCGAATGTCGTCTCCGTATGTTGGGTGTAAAATGTCATTCATGGTGTTATATCCCCAGGCCGCCGCCTGAGGTGCAATGCCATATCCATATACGCACACCCACTTACAGATGGCCCACCGATATTGAAACATCACTATTAAATCATTCAAGGTTTGGGTTTTTATATCTCCATTATCGTTATATATTCCGGTATTTTTAAATATATAATCATGAATGAAATAATTATCATTATCTCTTTGACTGGATGCGTATATTTTACGCGTAAAAGACAAGCCCATCGAAGTATTTATTTCAGTCACCAGCATCCGATCCGTTGGAATACTACCATCAACTGTTTCGATTAAATCTCTGCTGGCTAACTCTGATGATTCTACATTATCAACATAAACCGACGGATGATTTTCCTGAGCGTACATATTGAATACTTGCGGATAAATTTCGCTATCAGTATCTAATACCCTCGGCCCAATATGCACAACCTTGTTGGAATATACTACACCGGCAACTGGATCGTCATAATTTTTTGCGCCAATCCAGAGCCCTTTTGCAGCTTGCATATCCTGATCTTCATATAGTGCCGGCCATTGTAACCCATCCTGCTGGTCCGCGGTTAAATTACGACGTCCGACTTCAATTTCACATCCGGCGCTCGAATACCAGTTTTGCAGCATACCTATTACCAGCCATTTTGAATCAGCGGCAAAACTGGATGTAGATAAAATGGATATTAATGTCAAAAATAAAAACAGGAACAGCACGTGTCGTTTTTGTATTTGTCTTTGCATCATAACTTTTCCTTATAAATTATTTTAAATCAAAAGTAACAGTGATGCCAAAGAAGATATTCCTTGGATCAAGAAATGTAAAAGATGTCTGATCAGGCATATTTATGTATGCTTTCGTCTCGTTTATTTTCCTGATCCGCGCTTTGGATACTTCAGTCCAGTTTCCATCGGTATATTGCATATATTTCTTTGACGCAGCATCCCAATAAATTACCAACTCATCCGGAGCACTCATTAAAGTATAATTAGCTGTATACTCCATCGGTTGATAATCTACTCCTGACCTGCGATAATCACCTGGTTGATCGTCTCCCGGAATCCCATTATATCCAACTTCTTCATACGTATCGGAAGACAGGTGTAACGACTCCATATAATCATCGTAATCATAGGAATCATAAAATCCGTAAGTCGAAAAATATTTGAAGTTCGTCAGATTGGAAATATCGGCAAACACTTTTAGTTTTATACGATTAAAAGTAAACACCTTTGATATCTGCAAATCGACATCGCTGTAATCTTTATATCGCAAATTATACAGAACTCCGTCATAGTTATTAGGATTCCAGGTTATAAATGAACCTTTCCTCCAGGAGGTCACAAAATTCGTATGCCAACCACCTAATATTTTCTGATTGAATACCGTCGGACCATAACTTTCCGGAGTGTGAAAATCAAAATTGCCTTTAAATCTTGGAATGGGCCGAGGTTTTGATTGGTAAGTATTCTCCTGATCGTAATCACGTTGTTTAGCCGGATTTTGATAATTTTCGCCTGTTCCAAAATATCCGGAAGTACTTACCCGGTATTCAAAATTGATATTACCCGTAAACCACCGACCGTACAATTTGGAGAATTCTATTTCAACCCCTCTGATATCTTCATATGCGTTGGCCGTAAGTTTATAATAAATAACCTTTTCGTCGGACGATTCATAGTATGTCCAGTCATTGACATTATCAATGTCCTTATAATACGCGGCAATATGGAATAGATAATCTCTCATCACTGCATGGTCATAGCCCAGTTCATATGAAATGGTTCGGGTTAACGGAAGAGTCGGATCGCCAATATATTTTAGCTGATTATCTGGTTTTCTCTGGACGCGATACAATGTCTGAGCAGTCGGCATTTCCCTGTTATGCCCATAATTGAAGTACAGCTTTGAATTAACTGTAATCGGATGGGAAATATTCAGCCGAGGACTCAAATATATTTTGGGTTTAATCGTTTTTGTCATGAAAGTATCGCCGTCAACCGGATCATAGTTTGCGGTAAAAAAGGTCTTATTGTATGCATCAGCGTCATACCATTTACCGTTGGCGTAAATTATTTCGCCGATCAATCCGGCCGTTGCGATGAATCCTTCATACTCCAATTTGTCCTGCGCATATCCGACAATTCGAATCGGTTTTCTCTCAATTACATTATTTACATTACTAGAAGGTAAAAAATCATTATACAAACCAAAATACATATTATATAAATCAATGTTAAATTCAATACCAGTTTTTATTTGATTTCTAAAATTGATCTGACTTGTATAATCGAATTTGGCACTATAACCACTTATTCGAGTACTATCATAAGAAGTCTGGATTGCACCGCCTAATGCAATTGCATCCCCGACGGCATATTCGGATACGCCGGAATACCCTTCAGGAGCTTCATTAACAAAATATCCCGGGAAAATCTCATATACCGCAGAAGTATCGCGATCGGTCATATGCATTGTATGGTATTTTTTGTAGGTTCTCTTGATCTGAGTCTCCCAGTATGTATCGGGATCGACAACGTTAGTTAACTTGGCTGATAATGTACTGTAGTACTGCGTAGTCGGACACCAGTAATATCCGTAAATACGCCACGGAGTCGTAAAACCGACCGAATTAATACTGCTGGCAACATCCCAGACAGGCGACATTATATCCGTTAATCCCGAACGAGATTCAGAAGTTGCATCCAATTCCCCATACATCGCCATAACTGATAACTTCATCGAGGGTGAAACATCTGAAGTTATTTTTAACATTGTGTTCTGATCAAAATAATCATCGGTCGCCAATTTCATTAAATATTGGGAGCTTGAAGTTCTATGAGAAAGAAAGAACCGGGCATTTCCCAGACTACTACTTACAAATGGTACCGGACCTCCAAAGCCAAAATCAACATTATAGTCCGGTTTGTAAATATAACCTTTCTTTCGGTGTTGCCAGGTAAATAATTTTCTTAAGGCAGTCGGTGTTAAATCATCAGAATCATCATCATTTTGTAATAACGCCTGAGCAGCCGCATTCCAACCATCAAATGCAATATACCTATCCTGCGTATAAATATCCCACGCACCCGACCCAGTACCTTCCCAGCATACTTCATCATCCAGGTAAGATCTTAGCCAAAAAGAATTAGCGTCAAAGGGAGAAATTCCGAAGTGCTTTTGGTGTGGTGGGCTATATTTAATCGTAAACGATCCATCATAGAATTTTGGGCTACCCTCTTTCGTGACTACGTTGACCACACCGGCCCGAACATTGTTATATTCGGCATTAAAACCGCCGGTTTGAACCGATACTTCTTGCATCGCACTTAAAGGCACATTGGTCATTGGAGAATTATCTCTCTGATCTCTCAGGACAACGCCATCAACCATAAACATCGTTTCGGTGGAGCTACTGCCTCTGATGGTTAAATCCGAGGTAATTCCGGCCCGTAGTCCTAATACATCTGTTACACTGCTTACAGGTAAAGCTTTAATTTCTTCAGATGTTATACTTTGCTGACTTGCCGCAACATCTTTCCTGATTACCTTTTTTTCAGCGACGACTTCGACGGTTTCGCCTTGAAGTGCCTCAGTTTTCATCTCGATATTTGCAGTAGTGGTCAGGTCTATTTCAACTCGCACTTCCCGCACAGTTATTGAGGCGTAACCTATCATACCAGCTTTAATGTTATAGGTAGCTGGTGGCAGATTCAAGATAACATAGCGTCCGTCCGCATCCGTTGCGGCACCCATCGAAGTTCCTTCAACGACCACATTAACACCTGCTAAAGGTTCTCCGGTCTGCGAATCTGTAACTCTTCCTGCTATTTTTCCCGTCGTTCCAGCATAAATTCCAATTGCCAGGACAAAAGTAAAAAGAAGCAACAGGGTTAATGACTTTTTCATAAGCATTCTCTCCCTATTCTTAAGAATTTTTTAAATACGAAGAAATTCAGATGAATGAATCCATCCGAATATAATATTCCCTTGTTAAATTTAACTAATTTAGAACCTGTTTTTGTCGACCAAAGACGGTCAGGTGAATTCATCGTATTAAACTATCAATACCGATTTTATTCCCCTCATTTTGAGTAAACCATTTGAAAGATTTTTCAAGACTCTTGCATTTGCCCCACTGTAACAATTCCATCATTTAAATTTTACTTACCCCAACGAATGCTATATTTATCTTTCAATGTGCGCCATGAATTTATTGCCCGCTGCTTTTTTAGTCAAGATTATTCTATTGAATTCTTTGCACCCTGCCATTTGTAACAACGTACTAATATTTAATTATACAATATCTTAAATATCAACATCCTTATGAAAAATAATTTTTATCGTTACAATTTTCTTGGGAAATATTTTGATATTGAGACGATTCGGATCAGTCGGTTCAATCGGCGTTATTATATGTTCTTCAAGAGTTAAATAACGGGCGGCTTTGATTGGAAGACATGTTGCTATTTCGCCATCTATTAAGTTTCGGGTGGGATTATAAAGTCTCAATACAGTACCGTTTTCATCATCGGAAGATTTAAGAGTCGAGAACAACAAGGTATCCGGAAAAACTTTCAAAAACTGCATCTTCACTGGCAAACGGCCATCGGTTTGTTGCAATTGCCGAACAATTAAAGGAGTATTAAATATCAAAGCTTCTGTTAATATCTCGCCCGATTCCCAGTTGGCCAGATGCGGATAAAACGCCAAATGCATTTCCAGTTTCTCATTACGAAGCTTTGCTTCATTAATGAGGTTATCGGATTTACTGATCTGAAAATTACGGATTAAGGTCAGTGCCAGCAGATTATGCTTGCCTTTCGTTATCTGATATTCATTGATGCCGTCACTAAAAATGGCAAAACCGCCCTCTTCATTGGAGACGCCGACAAAATTGCGCATCGATAATGTCTGACAGCGTCCGCTTCCTGGCGTAGAATATGAACGCGGTTCCACTGAGAAAAATCCATCGGTATAGGTATTTTCCGGCATAAATTCGATTGGGAAACAGATTTTTATCTGATGGTCATAAGCATGATCATGGATTTCAATCTTCAGGTCAACCTGACGGGAATGACGATCGAGCGACACAAACTCCGTGATTGTGATGCGTTCATGTTTGGGGCTGCGGCGAAAGTAATTCCAGTTGAACATCTTCGGAAGCTCCCAGAAATATTCAATCTTATAGGCCGCGGCTTTGGGAGTGTTGTAGAGTAACTTAATTTGTGGATGCAGCGTTTTTGTCGTTAACGGAATGTGGGAAGCGGTCTTATCTTCAGCACGATATTGTCCCAAGTCAACTTCATCGAGAAAATACCCGACTTCGGAAAAAAACTCACCCGTTTCCTTGGCGAATATTTCCAAGGTACCATTCTCGTTAATCTCGACCCTCAGGTAATCATTCTCCAAGGCATTCTTCTCTGCACTGATTGAAATAGCCGGAAATGATTTGGGTCGACCGTTTAATTCGACCTGATAGGTCTTCCAACCCATTCCGGGAATATTTTTCAGGTCAACCAAACAATGATATTTGGCCTTATCCTTGTTATCGAGTCGGAACAGCGCTCCCTCTTCTTTACTTATTATCCGGAATGGAATCTCCCGGCCACCGACTTCTTTCGCAACGATAGTGTCCCGGTTAATCAGAGCCGGCATCTCTAAAATGACTTCGGCAATTTCCGAACGGCTGTACGGGAGTGGATTGATAATGGTAAAATAGTAGTTTCTGGCTGAAGTATCGTCGATATGAATATTATTTACGATTGAACCAACAATTTCTTCTAATTGTTTTTCACTCTGATCGGTCAAGACTGTGAGTTCGGTATATAGCGTCTGAATAAATTTTTCGGGGTTTTCATCTTCCAGATAAGTAAATGTCTGATTAACTAATAACCGACTCCACAGCTGTTCCACTATCAACGGCGTAGAACTAACATTAAGAAAATTATTAATGATGGACCAGGGTTCAATAACGTACTGGATTAAATTCGACAAGCGATGATTAACGATACCGATCTCGATGCTATGCCTTAAGAAATAATCAAACTGGTTTTCGGCGTTTTCATCGATATTTTCAATACATATCTCGCCTTTATAATCACTCATTTCCCGCATTGCGACAGTATCTTTAACATTCCAGATACATTCTGAAAGTGACTCAAATTTTATTTCTGATTTATAAATGGAGCTAAGTTTCTCGATCAGAGTTGGCAGGATTTCCAAGCCATTTTTGTCTTTAAACTGGTATATAAAAATATTCTCCGAACTGAGGCTGGTATATTCCGGGAGGGCGTTTTTGATTTTAATTTTAGGAGCAGTGAGCTGATCCGGTGTAAGAAAAACAGCCCGGCTAACCAAGAGTTTCGACCCGTCGATTCCTTCCCAAATAAACTCATTTGTTTTTTTATCCGTTAATTGAATTTCTGAATCGATCAAAACCGCATCCATATTGAACCCGGCCAATATCTGAGGCACCTGAGAATTGCGCCCCCGCATCATCGGCAGATAACCGGTTTTCAGAATATCTCCGATCTGTCGCCCTTTTTGGTGACCGATGAGTAAATTCCGGATAAGTGATTCTCCGGAAGTATGTCCCGAATGAAGCTGAATATAAAACGGACCAAAAAAGATTTTTTTCCGTTCCGTTAATTGCTGAATAACCTTTTTCTCATTGGGATTTTTTTCCAAATATCCGATCAAAGGATATAGCATTTGTCCAATATGGAAAATCTCCTGGCGATTCTCTTGCTGAAGTATAGCGATGATTCGATCTATCAGATCATTGATTGCACCCTCCGACGGATATGGTAAGGAATGGTATGGATTATAAACCGGAACGCAATACAAGTTTTTTTTCATGACACCAATAACAGAACTGTACTTTTCGATCTTTTCAAGTCGTTTTAGCCCTTCATCCGACTTGCTCGCTAAAATATATCACATAATTAATGATATTTTCAATTTTTTTTCTATTGCCGAGAAAAATAAATATGCCAGGTTTATAGCCGCAAATAAAAATCGGACTGGACTTTTTCATTTAATTACCATATTTTCTTGTTGAATTTTACAATTTTAAAATGAGTAAAAATCAAAAAATCACAATCGGCGGGATCATCGAACTCGGGAATTTAATGCTGATCTCGATCTTTTCAATCCCTGATCAACCTGGTTCGGCCGGAAAAATCCTGACCTACTTTGGACAGCAAGGCATCAGCGTCGATTTTATTACCGAAAGCCGCAATCTGGAAGGTTCGGCTGATTTAAATTTCTGCATCAACCTGCAATATAAAAGCGACCTCAGGCAGACTTTCCGCGATCTGGCTGCAATCTTCCCGGTTAAGGATAGTCAAATCACCGAACCGGTCGCGATCCTTTCTTTTTACGGACCCCATTTTCGTGAGAAACCTGCTATCGCAGGTCAAATTTGCCGGAAATTAGGTGAAGCCGGCATAAATATCCTCGGAATATCGACCAGTGTTTCCTCGGTCTGCTGTGTAATTCACAATGACCAGGTCGTAACCGCCCGAAAAGCGATTTCTGAAAGCTTCAATTATCCGGCCTAAATATGGACTCTGCCGAAAATATCATTAACGACGAAAAAAAATCCAGCGAACAACTTCGCTGGGAAGTAGAACAATTACGTCAACGCATGGCGACACTCGAAGCCGCCGATATCGAACGCCGCCGGATTGAAAAATCACTAGATAAATATGAGAAAAACTTCCGCGAATTAGTCAATCTACTCCCACAAACCGTCTATGAGTCAGATGCCGAAGGAAAATTCCGTTTCACCAACCGGGTCGGTTTTGATACTTTCGGCTATAATCAGGAAGATATTGATAATGGCATCAATTTCAAGCAGCTCTTCACCCCGGAAGATCGAGACAGGCTCGAGCACAATATCTTAAATATTTATAACGGCAACGAAATCGAAGGTCACGAATATACGGCCCTGAGGAAAGACGGCACCACCTTTCAGGCCCTGATCTATTCCAGCCCGATTATTCAAAATAACAAATCCGTCGGCCTGCGCGGGATAGTCATCGACATTACCGACCGGAAGCAAGTCGAACAGGAATTAAAGAACTCTCGTGACCAGTTTCGTAATCTTTCAGCTCATTTGCAATCGGTACGCGAGGAAGAACGTTCCTACATTGCCCGTGAAATCCACGACGAACTGGGCCAGGCTTTAACGGCCCTGAAAATGGATTTAATCTGGATGAATAAACGACTCACCCCGGAACAAACTGAAATCGCTGCAAAAATCGCCGCAATGTTCGATCTGATGGATAAAACCATTCAAACCATCCGGCGCATTTCTACCGATCTGCGGCCGGGACTTCTCGATGACCTCGGCTTGCTCGCCGCTATCGAATGGTTCGCGGAAGATTTTCAAAATCGAACCGGTATTTGTTGCAAACTGCGTGTTACTCCGGCGGAAATCGAAATCGACCAGGAACGCAGTATTGCTATTTTCAGAATTTTCCAGGAGACCTTAACAAATGTTGCCCGTCATGCCCATGCCACCGAAGTAAAAGCCGGTCTGCGGATCCAAAATCACGATTTAGAGATGAAAATAGTCGATAACGGGATCGGTATTTCAGACGCTCAGGTCAACGATCCGAAAAATTTAGGGCTGGTCGGATTGCGTGAACGGGTTTATCCCTGGAACGGCCGTATCGAAATCACCGGCCGCCGGAAAAAGGGCACCACCGTGTCAGTCTTTATCCCACTGGATCGGAGTAACTGATGATAAATCTATTGATCGTTGACGACCACCCTTTGATCCGTCAGGGCTTACGTCAAACCTTTTCAGATACCGATGATATTCGGATTAGCGACGAAGCCGGTGACGGTGCCTCGGCTATCGGAAAAATTCTACGCAATCCCTACGATGCCGTCATTCTGGATATTTCATTACCAGACCGCAGCGGTCTGGACACACTCTCACAGATCAAATGCCTCAGGCCTGGCCTGCCGGTACTGATTCTCAGCATCTTTCCTGAAAATCAGTATGCCATTCGCGTTCTGAAAGCCGGGGCCGATGGTTATTTAACCAAGGAAACTCCACCGGACGAATTGATCCTGGCTATTCATAAAATCGTGGGCGGTGGTAAGTACGTCTCACCCGCACTCGCCGAAAAATTAGCCGCCAGCCTTACCGAAAACAATCACCCAACAACCCATGAAATCCTCTCTGACCGCGAATTCCAAACCATGCTGGCCATCGCCAACGGTAAAACCGTCAAGGAAATCGCCGCTGAATTCAATCTCAGCATTAAAACCGTCAGCACTTACCGCACCCGCATTCTCCGCAAAATGCATCTGAAAAATAATGCTGAAATCGTCTGCTACGCCGTTCGACAGGGACTGGTGAAGTAAAGGAAATTGCGTCATTCGATAGTCATTCATTTGTCACTCAGTTGCTGAGCGGAGCGAAGTTCCGGCACATGCCGAACATTTGTCGGATCATTAATAGTCGTTAGGGGCTATTTATGGTCATTGGTCGTTTTCGATTGATCAGATTACCTGAAACCTGTAACCTGCCAAAACCGGCCTGTGAGTAAATCGCCGTGAAAAACAAAAACCGTTCGGCGATAACAAGAAATTTTCC
>Ga0172375_10001841_pt1 | contig 33770 bp, 36 predicted proteins | sample LakKiv1m_FD_114537 | JGI IMG/M metagenome (GOLD analysis project Ga0172375, IMG submission 114537) | Freshwater microbial communities from Kabuno Bay, South-Kivu, Congo - kab_092012_11.1m | ecosystem: Environmental > Aquatic > Freshwater > Lake | place: Democratic Republic of the Congo... | reverse complement strand
TATCAACCCGGGAAAACAACTTGCGGACACAAGAAATGCACAACGAAAAGCTGACGTAAACACAATCTTGAACGCGGTGTATCAATATGCGATTGACAACTCGGGGACAATTCCTGCATCAATTCCACTGGATTCAGATTGTGGCATCGCCGCGACTAATGAAGTGTGTAAATTAAATGGTATTTGTACTGGTCTTGTTGATCTTTCGGTTTTTACGAACACCAAGAAATATCTTGTATCAATCCCTTTGGATCCGACCGGCTCTACTTCTACATATGGCACTGGATATAGTATTTCGAAAGATGCCACAAATCGGGTAACAGTCTGTGCTCCGCGGGCGGAACAGGGAGTAACCATAAACGCAACACGATAACCACATCTAATTAATGCAGAATTTTAAAAAAAGAAGATTTTCTTTTGAAAATAAAGTCGTCAGTCAGCACATGGGACTTATGACGATATCTTTTCTTATGCTGTTTCTCGGCTTATGGGGGATATCAGGTTTTGCAGAGCGCGCCATTCTTTTTTTAATTTATTTTAATCCCGATCTTACTCAAGAGCTTTTTGTGAATATTTCCGCAGTATTTGTTTTTGTTGGAAGTATGTTGCTTACCGTCCAAGCGTTTTTAGTAACTCGTCACGAAAAACAACTTGTGGAAGAGAAACAGAAATTAGATGAAGCGTTATTAAATAGTATTAGAGATGGAATTATTGCTACGGACGAAAAAGGAATTATTATATTTATGAATCCTCAGGCGGAGCGTTCTTTTTTATGCACATTCGTTGAATGCAGGGGAAATAATATATTTGATTTTCTTGAATTATATGACGAGAAGGAGAGAAAAATTTCAAAAAGCGTTCACCCATTGCAAAAGATATTCTTTTTAAAAGAAGAGGCTCATCCATTTTCAACAAAGCCGAAAGAATTTTTTTATATTAAAAAAGAGGGGATGCAGAAAAAATTTCCCGCATCGCTCAGTGCTGCTCCAGTTATCGTTGAAGGGGTTTTACGTGGTGTGGTCATTGCATTTCGTGATATCACAAAAGAGAAAGAGATAGATGAAATGAAGAGTAGTTTTATATCAGTGGCAGCACATCAATTAAGAACCCCCCTCGGATCAATCCGGTGGAACATCGAAATGCTTATGGAAGAAGCGGGCTCATCATTCTCCGAGGCAGTTTCTTCTGTAGTACAGAATATATATGAAACAAATAGGCGAATGGTTGAAATGGTTGACGATTTATTGAATATATCTCGACTTGATGATGGAAAAATAGAAAATCGTCCAGAACACATTCTTATTGCACCCATTATACAATCGGTCATTCGGGATTTTACACCTGAAATACAAAAGCTGGAGCTTACCACCTTATTTGATACTAAAAAATATATGTCTATTGAGATTATTGTCGATCCCAAACGGTTTCGAGATGTGTTACAAAATATTATAGGGAATGCCATTCGATACAATACAATACACGGCTCCGTGTCGATTAATATTGTGAACTCAGAAAAAGAAATTATCATCACTGTTTCTGACACGGGAATTGGCATTCCTGAAAGCGAAAAAGAAAAATTATTTTCAAGGTTTTTCCGTGCGTCAAACGCACTTTTACACTCTACTGACGGATGTGGACTCGGCCTCTTTATTGTAAAATCATATATAGAAGGATGGGGAGGGCGCGTGTGGTTTGAAAGCGTCGAACAAAAAGGGACAACATTTCATTTTTCGATACCGATTCTTAAGTAATATATATGATAAAAAAAACTTTCGTAAAAGAGAAAAAAATTCTTGTTGGAGAAGACGATAAGAATTATGCAAATATTTTTCGTCTAAAATTAGAAAAGGAGGGATATGTGATTTTTATTGCCGGAAATGGAAAAGAAGTATTGGAGATTGCAAAACGCGAATCACCAGAACTTATCCTTTTGGATATTATTATGCCAATTCAAAATGGCTTTGATACCTTGAAAATATTGAAATCGGATCCTGATCTATTACACATCCCAGTTATCATGGTGTCAAACCTCGGTCAAGATGAAGATGTAAAGAAAGCTCAAAAACTTGGCGCGTCAGATTATCTTATTAAGGCAAATATCTCTATACAGGAAATGGTTGAAAAAATAAGGGGATATATTATATAGAAGAAAACTATGATTGATACAAATAGAGAAATAGAAAATGGCATTTTTAAATCTGCGGTAGAAAATGCATCTGACCATATCATAATCACAGATGAAAATGGAGGAATTCTTTACGCAAATAAAGCAACCACTAAAATCACCGGCTATTCTCAAGAAGAGATTATAGGAACGAAGGCGGGAAAGTTGTGGGGTGGATTAATGCCAAAAGATTTTTATACAAAAATGTGGAAAACCATAAAAACCGAAAAGAAATTTTTTTGGGGGGAGTTAAAAATAAAAGAAAAAATGGTGATATTTATACAGCCGAAACTCACATAGGACCGTTTTTCGATGAGAGTGGAGAGATAAAAGGATTTATAGGGATAGAAATTGATATTACCGAACGAAAAGAAAACCAAGAAAAAATAGAACAACAAAAAAAATCTCTTTCAGAAGTTAATAATATTTTGGAAGAAGAAAAAGCAAAAGATGAAGCTATTATCTCAAGTATTGGAGACGGGGTGATCGCCGTGAATAAACAGGGGAAAATAATTCTTATGAATCCACAGGCTGAAAAAATGACTGGATGCACATTTTATGAAGCAGAAAATTTAGATATTGAAGAAGTGATAAAAATTGAAGATGCTGCGAGAAATGTAATCAAATCAGAAAACAAACCCCTCTTTCAGGTAATAAACTCTAAAGAAATGACATCGCAAAGCGATCTTTATTATTTTTTTGAAAAAACAAAAAGAAGAGTTCCGATATCAACCACTGTCGCTCCAATCATTATAAAAGGAGAGGTGGTGGGGGCAATAGATGTATTTAAGGACGACACAAAGGAAAAGGAAATTGATAAGGCAAAAACAGAGTTCGTTTCTATTGCATCACATCAATTAAGAACCCCGCTTTCTACAATAAATTGGTATACCGAGATGTTACTCGATGGCGATGTGGGAAAATTAAATAAAAAACAAAAAGAATATCTCGGCGAGGTATATCGAGGAAGTAAACGAATGAGTCAACTTGTAACAGCGCTTTTGAATGTTTCCCGAATTGATTTGGGTACGTTTGCGATTGATCCTCAACCAACAAATATTGTAGAAATTTCTCAAGAGATCATAAAAGAACTTTCACAAAAGATAGGAGAAAAGAAATTAAAAATAAAAGAGTTTTACGACAGCACTATCCCAACACTTTCTCTTGATCATGGTCTTACAAGAATTATTTTTCAAAATCTCATCTCAAACGCAGTAAAGTATACTGAAGAAAATGGAATGGTGGAGGTAACAATAAAAAGAGAAGGAAATGAAATATCCATTTCGGTAAAAGACACGGGATATGGAATTCCAGAAATTGCAAAAGAAAAAATATTTTCAAAATTATATAGAGCCGATAATGTACGAGATAAGGAGGTTGATGGAAATGGGCTAGGACTCTATATTGTCAAAGCAATTATTGAGGAAATTGGGGGAAAAATATGGTTTGATTCAAAAGAAAATGAAGGGACGACATTCTATATTACTTTCTCCATCGAGGGAATGAAGAAAAAAGAGGGAGCAAAAGCACTTACCACAAAAATGGAACAAAAAACAGAGAAGACATTACTTATTGTCGAAGATGAAGTTCCCTTACTTACCGCCCTTGTTGAAAAATTTACTCGTGAGGGATTTCACATTTTACAGGCGCGAAATGGTGAAGAAGGTTTAGAATCTGCCCTTCGAAATCACCCTGATCTGATTTTACTTGATATTATTGTGCCCAAAATGGATGGGATAACTATGTTAGAAAAACTGAATAAAAGTACGGATCCGTGGGGAAAAAAGACAGAGGTTATTTTCCTCACAAATTTAAGTGATATCTCAAACATTGAAAAAGTTTCCCAACTTGGTGCAAATGAGTATCTCATAAAGAGCGACTGGAAGATTGATGATGTGGTAAAAAAAGTAAGAGAGAAACTTCATTTAGAATAATGAGAAGATAGAAACGCGCTTCGCCTTCTAAAAGGGCGATGGGTGTGTTAAGCTTTGTATATGAGAATAGACGTGTTAGGGAATAAATTAGATCTTACTTCGTCGATAAAAAAATATATAGACGAAAAGTTCATTCCCCTTGGAAAAATGCTTTCCAATTTTGAACACGAAGGAGAAACTATTCTTTTTGTTGAAATTGCGCGCTCGACAAAACATCATAAAAAGGGGGACGTGTTCTATGCAGAGGCGACATTAAAACTTCCCGGAAAAACACTCCGTGCTGAACACTTTGATGTAGATATAAGAACAAGTATTGATATGATACGGAGTGTTTTGCGTGAAGAAATAAAGAAATATAAAGAAAAAAAACAAGAAAAATATGGAAAAAAAAGAGAAAAAAATATTTAATAAAAAAAATAAAAAGTGGTTTATTATCTTGGGAATAGTTATCCTCATTGTTGTTTTATTTTTTGTTTTTAAAAAAGGGGGGAATAATGCAACAAATTTTGTTGAAGTGAAGAAGGGGGAAGTGGTTTCTGAAGTCAGTGTAACCGGAATTGTTGTTCCTTCAAAAAATGTCGATCTCGCATTTGAACGGGGAGGGAGGGTTACTCGGATTGCAGTGAAGGTGGGAGACAAGGTGGGGAGTGGACAAACACTGGTGCAACTTGAAAATTCAGATCTTTTTGCCCAGGTGGCACAAGCGCGAGCAAGTCTACAGACACAACAATCAAAACTCGACGAATTGAAAAGGGGAACTCGAGGGGAAGAAATAAAAATAAAAGAAGCTGAACTTGCAAAATCCGAACAAGACCTTCAGAACTATTACACAGGAATTTATGATGTATTAAATGATGCATATGCAAAAGCGGATGATGCGATAAGAACAAAGACCGATAGTTTATTTACAGAGGATGAAACACAAAATCCAAAATTAACGTTTACAACTTCAGATCTTCAATCGCAAATCGATGTTGTTGCTCTCCGTACGCGTGCGGGAAGTGAATTAACGACATGGAAGAAAGAATTGCAAGGAGTGAGTTATTCAACTCGAAGTGATGAACTGGAAAGAGTATTGCTTCTTGGAAAAAATCATCTCGGTATTATTCGCGATTATCTTTCTCGCGCAGCTGAGGCAGTTGACTCGTCAGTGGGTCTTTCCACAACAACTGTCGGTGAATATAAATTGAATATAAATACGGCAAGAACAAACTCAAATACAGCATTTACCTCACTTAGTAGTCAATCACAACTCATCGCATCTCAAAAGGTTGTGGTACAGAGAATAAAGAACGAACTTCTTCTCGCAAATGCGGGAGCAACACTAGAACAAATTGCAGGACAAAAAGCACAAATTGCCCAAGCAGAGGCGAATGTTCTCTATTATCAATCTCAGCTTGATAAAACATATATTCGGGCACCATTTTCAGGTATGGTAACAAAAATAGACGCAAAGCTCGGGGATATCATAAGTGCAAATACTTTAATGATATCGCTTATCGGATCAGGAAATTTTGAGATAGAGTCAAATATCACTGAATCTGATATCGCAAAAATAAAGCTTGGTGACAAAGCTCGAGTAACACTCGACGCATATGGAAATGATGTGGTGTTTACTGCGATAGTTTCAAAGAAAAATCTTTCGGAAACAATTATTGATGGAGTTTCAACATACAAAACAACACTCCAATTTGAGGATAATAATGAAAAAATTCTCTCAGGGCTTACTGCAAATGTAGATATACTTGCAGATAAAAGAGAAAATGTATTGTATATTCCGTCAAGAAATATTTTTTCAAATGATGGAAAGAAAATCGCAAAGATATTGGAAGGTAATGGAACAATTCGTGAGGTAGAAATAACAATAGGACTTCGGGGATCAGATGGACGAACAGAGATTCTCTCGGGACTCAAAGAAAACGAAAAAGTAACTACGGAATAATTATGGAGCTTATACGAACAGAAAAGCTCGAAAAGACGTATATTGACGAAGATGTACATACTCGGGCTTTTTTTGATGTAAATTTAAAAATCAATGAAGGAGAATTCGTAAGTATTGTGGGACCATCAGGATCTGGAAAATCGACACTCATGCAGGTGTTGGGATATCTTGATCGACCCACTGGAGGGAAATATTTTTTTGAAGGAAAAGAACTTAAAACATACAATGACGATGAACTCGCTTATATACGAAATGAAAAAATCGGTTTTGTATTTCAGGCATTTAATCTTCTTCCGCGGCTTAGCGTGCTAGAAAATGTTGCACTTCCACTCATGTATCGTGGAATTCCGGTAAAGGAACGAAATAAAAAAGCACGAGAACTCATTCATCTCGTTGAACTTGATGATCGGATTGATTTTCGGACATCAAAACTTTCTGGAGGGCAAAAACAGCGCGTTGCAATTGCACGAGCATTGGTGAATAATCCAAAAATAATTTTTGCCGATGAACCAACGGGAAATCTTGATTCAAAATCAGGTGGAATTATTCTTGAATTTCTCCAGAAATTAAACGAACAGGGACATACCATTGTCGTGGTAACTCATGAATCATACGTGGCACATGCAGGAGGAAGAATTCTTCATATTGTAGACGGAAGAATTGATAAAGACGAGCGAGTAGAAAAAAGAAGAATCGTCAAAGAAGAAGGATTTTCAAAATAATACCACCATGATACGTTTTTCAGATTCTCTCCGAATGGCACTTGGGGGAATATTTATACACAAAAGCCGTTCAATTCTCACCATCCTTGGAATTGTGGTGGGTATTACCTCTATTATGGCAGTGATGTCCGTGGGACAAAGTGCTGAGCAACTTGTGATCGGAGAAATACAACGATTTGGTCCTGCGAATATTTTTATTCTTCCAGGAAGACAACCAAGTGGCCCAATGGATGCTGCGGGAACCATATTAAATGACTCTCTGAAAGAAAAAGACTTCAATGATTTAAAAAAGAAATCAAATCTTCCAAATGCAAAAAATATTATTCCCTATGTTTTTGGATATGTGACCACCTCATTTGAATCGGAAGTATATGATGCAATGGTAATCGGGGGAAGTGAATATATGGAAAAGAATTTTGATCTTACGGTAGAGTCCGGAAGATTTTTTGATGCAGTGGATATTGAGCAAAAAGAAAGAGTGGTGATACTCGGGAACAAAATAAAAGAAGAATTATTTGGAAATAAAAATCCAATAGGAGAAAAAGTAAAACTGAAAGATGGGAAATTCAGAGTTATTGGAGTGCTTGCCCCCGAGGGGCAGGGTTCATTTGTGGATTTTAATAAATCAATTGTTGCTCCCTATACGTCAGTGCAACAAAACGTTCTTGGAGTTCATTATTTCAATAGAATTGTTGTTGAGGCCGACTCAATAGAATCCGTTCCAGGAACAATACGGGATATAAAAACTCTTCTTAGAAATAACCATACTATCGATGATCCGGAAAAAGACGATTTCTTCATTCAAACTCAAGAAGATATTGCTGAGAGAATAAAAACAATAACCGGAATTTTAACGGTACTTCTTACCTCAGTCGCGGCGATTTCCCTGATCGTCGGAGGAATTGGCATTATGAATATTATGCTTGTATCAGTCACCGAACGGACACGGGAAATAGGGCTTCGAAAAGCATTGGGAGCCACTAATAGAAATATTCTCACACAGTTCCTCTTTGAGGCATTATTACTCACCGTAATTGGTGGAATTATCGGCGTCATAGGAGGTAGTCTTCTTACGGGAATTCTTTCTTATGCTGCGCGCGTCCTTGCCGATCTTAACTTTCCGTATGTATTTTCGGTTCGCGGCGCCTTATGGGGAACTTGCGTTTCGTTTGTTATTGGACTTGCATTTGGTATTTTTCCGGCACGAAAGGCAGGACAAAGAAGTCCAATTGAATCACTACATTATGAATAACACATCATGATACACCCACGAGACATTTTAAAAACTTCAATACAGGCCCTCGTTACTCATAAAGGGAGGTCACTTCTCACGATACTCGGCATAGTAATCGGGGTAAGTGCCATTATGATTGTCATGTCTATTGGGGGAAGTGCGACGAAATTGATTGTAAAAGAAATACAATCATTTGGATCAGAAAACGTTTTTATCAATCCGGGAAAACCGTCAGAGAGTCTTCTAAGTTTCGGCAATCAATCGGCATCAATGCTTTTAAAGTCATTAACCGACGAAGATGTGAAGAGTTTGGAAAAGAAAACAAACATACCCGATGCGGTAATCGTAAATCCTACAGTTAATAGCTCAGTGACTATTTCATATGGACCAGAGGTGAGAACCACTATGGTACTCGGAACGGGAGCGTATGCATTTGAGGTATATAATATTTCCGTAAATACTGGAAGAAAATTTACAAGTGACGAGGTAAGTGAAAAAGCAAGTGTTGCAGTGATTGGAAAAAATGTAGCAAAAGATCTTTTTGGAACACAAAATCCGATAGGAGAAAAAATAAAAATAAAGGACCAAAAATTCAAAGTGATAGGAGTTCTCTCTACTTCAAACTCTTCGATGTTTGGCATTGATGATATCGCACTTGTGCCATATACCACGATGCAACAATATGTGTTGGGTATCCGCTATTTTCAAGAAATAGCAGTGAGAGCAAAATCAGCAGAAGCGGTTCCTGAAATGGTGATGGATATAAAAAGAATACTCAGAGAAAATCACGACATTGAAGATCCGGCAAAAGATAATTTTATTGTAAGTACTCAGGAGGATATTATAAAGAGCGTGGATAATATTTTGAATGCGGTAACAGTATTTCTTGCGTTTGTTGCAGCAATTTCCCTTCTTGTGGGAGGGATAGGGGTAATGAACATTATGTTTGTATCAGTCACCGAACGGACACGTGAAATAGGGCTTCGAAAGGCACTGGGAGCGACCAATGGTAATATCCTTTCCCAATTTCTCCTTGAATCAATTTTTCTTACATTTGTGGGGGGTCTATTAGGTGTTATTGTAGGATCATTCATAACGCTTCTCATCACAATTGCCGCTTCTTATTTTATGAATACCCAATTCCCATATTTCTTTTCAGTGGGCGGATTAATGCTCGGGATTATTGTATCGTGCGGAACGGGGATATTATTTGGTATTTTTCCGGCACGACAAGCGGCAATGAAAAGTCCAATGGATGCGTTACGTTCTGAATAATATGAAAATACATAGATTTTTTGGAAAATTTGTGATTGTGGATAATGGGATAAAGATTGAAGATAAGGAAATTGTCCACCAGATAAAAAACGTACTTCATTTAAAAATTGGAGAAAGGATCATATTATGCGATGAAAATAAAAACGAATGGACAGTGGAGATATTACATATGGAAAAAACAATAAAAACAAAAATCGTGTCGTCAGAGAAAAACAAGAACGAATCCAAAAGAAATATTCATCTCTATGTGAGTATTCTCAAAAAAGAAAATTTTGAACTCGCGGTGCAAAAAGCAGTTGAGGTCGGGGTGGATACTATAACCCCGCTTATTACCGACAGAACGGTAAAACTCAATATAAAAAGAGAACGTATATTAAAAATAATAAAAGAAGCTGCAGAACAATCGGAACGAGGAATTATTCCTGAATTAAAAGATGTTGCTCGATACATTGATATTATAAAAGAAAAAGGAATGAGCACTGCGTTTTTCTGTGATCGCAGCGGAGATCTAATTTCGCATGATTCAGTAAGAAAAATAAAGGGAGAAACAATTGACATTTTTATCGGACCAGAGGGAGGGTGGAGCGAAAGCGAATTGAAAAGCGCAAAAGAAAATAAATTTGTAATTGTAAGTCTCGGAAAGTTCACTTTGCGTGGCGAAACTGCGGCGATCATAGCTTCGTATATATTTTCGAATTCTTGATTTATTTACATAATCAAGAAATATATTAAATTTATGAAAGTTTTTTTTCAATATAATAAAGAAAAAGATATTTGGTCTTTGTTAAACAAGGGAAAGAACTCAAACAATTCACAGACTCCAACTAAACAATATGAACAGTTGGTGGCAACTTTTGGCGAAAATCCAACTAATAAAACAACTTCAGCTTTTATAGAAAAATATATTGGTGATAACAATTTTGATATTCAGAAGTATATTGAGAAATATCAAAAAGACTGGGATATCATTGCAAATGAATATCAAAAACGAGCTGAAATAATTTTCGGGCTGTCCCTTCCAAGTGATGTGACTGGATATCTCAGTATAAACAGCCGATGTCCATATAGTGTCGAGAATAATTACTTTTTCATTTCTTTTTCTTCTCTATTCCCGAGAGGAATAGTGATGCACGAATTATGGCATTTTTACACATGGTATAAGTTCGGTATTAACGAAGAACAAAAACTCGGAAAACAGAAATATAATGACCTCAAGGAAACACTCACTGTCCTACTTAATTTAGAGTGTATGGAACTATTTTCTGAAAGTCTATTTGATAAGGGTTACCCCCAACACCAAGAACTTCGTCAGGAAATCACGAAATTTTGGAAAAAAGAGAAAAATATTGTCAGACTTTGGGAACATCTCACTCAATAAAATACAAAGAACAATAAATATGGACAAACGAAGAGTGGAAAAAATTTTAAAAGAGCTCAAAAGAATTGTTCCTGATGCGGGAATGATGTTGAAGTATAAAAATAATTGGGAACTCCTTGTTGCAGTGATGCTTTCCGCACAATGTACTGACAAAAAAGTGAACGAGGTGATTGAAAAGTTGTTCAAAAAATATAAAAAACTCGGCGATTATATAAATGCAAAACCTAAAGAATTTGAAAAAGACATCTTTCCAACCGGGTTTTATAAAAACAAGACAAAAAATATACTTGCAGCTGCACAATATATAAAAAAAGAGTATAAGGGAAAAATTCCGAAAACAATGGAAAAGATGATTAAAATTCCCGGAGTGGGAAGAAAAACCGCAAATGTAGTGCTTGGAAACGCGTATGGAGTGGTAGAGGGGATTGCGGTAGATACACACGTGTTTCGACTCGCACGAGTCCTAAAATTAAGTAATGGAAAGACACCTAAAATAGTAGAGAAAGATTTGATGAATTTATTTCCCAAAAAAGAATGGTTTCCGCTCACATATTATTTGATTGAATATGGACGAAAATTTTGCCCCGCGCGAAAGCACGACCATATAAATTGCCCACTTTCATAATTTACGACATCGCAAGTCGTTATATATTTATATAAAATATCGAATTGACATGGTTTTTGGGTTTTGCTATATTTCTAAACAGCATTTATGGAGGGATGGCTATGAAGGACCTCCCGAAGGAAGCCTTCAGTCGTTGCATCCTTTGCTTCTTAGTCGCAAATCCCTCCACCATTTTTTTAAAAATTCAAACGGGCATAGCTCAGTTGGTAGAGCACAACCTTGCCAAGGTTGATGTCGCAGGTTCGAGTCCTGAGGCCCGTTCGCACTCGGGACTATAGCTCAGCTGGTAGAGCCGTCGGGTCAGAAAAACCCTTGGGTCGCAAGTTCGAGTCTTGCTAGTCCCACTAGCGGATGCTTCTTATATTTTTCTTTTGGTGTTACTTCGGCTGGGACACTGAAATGAAAAGATGTTTTAAGAAAACATCCGCTACCATTCATGTGGCGATGCAACTGAATAACAGTGAGTAAAGGTTTCTCAAATTTTATATAAACCGATACTTGGAGATTTTCTCCCGTCGCCCTATTTATTTTAATCCCGATTGTAATCGGGATTTTGTATAATGAAATAAGAATATTAAAGGATCGTGGTCGAGTGGTGAGGGCGCCACCCTGATAAGGTGGAAAGCGCGGGTTCAATCCCCGCCGATATTAAAAACCCCACGCAATGGGGTTTTATTTTGTGGGCGAGGAGAGATTCGAACTCTCATGACCTATTACGATCAATGGATTTTGAGTCCATCGCGTCTACCGTTCCGCCACTCGCCCCCACACAATATTAGTAAAATTTTTACCACAAAGGAGGGTTGTTATCAACAATATCACACCATAATGGCAACTGTAAATATTTATTGGTATACCATTTTTTCATCAAGAACCTGTTTATAGGCCTTAATAAACATTGTGCCAAAATTCTTGTTTGGGGCAACATAGTCCTTAAATTTATCACTTCCAATTTTTCTTTCGGCTCTTTTCCAAAAATCAGACCAATTAATATCGTGACCACCAAGTATTTCTTCATTCAACATTTTCAGTAGTGGCTCATTCACAAATTTTGTTCCGGTGCCCTTTGTCGATATTATATGAGCTTGTGGCGCGTGTTCAAGCACGTCTGAGAGATTTCTATATCCGCCACATGAACCTAGAGAGACAATTTTCGTGGAAGACGGTATTTTCTCAATGGTTTTTTGTGCATGATAACTATGTCCTCGATGCACCACCACGAGCGGTTGAATGTTTTGTTTTTCAAACTCTTTCATTATCTGTTCATGTGCAATGTCTTCTTTCTCAGGTTTATTCGCATATATTACTATTTCTCGATTACCGGCGCGTGCGCTTACCGTTATGTATGTTCCTGCGTCTTTAATTATCCATTCTTTATTATTTTTATATTCGGTAATAAAGTTTTTAAACGTGATGTGTCCGTCTTCGTCATCATAGAAAAAATATTCTTGTATGTTTTTCCCGTTGATATTAAAAAGTTCTTTTGAGGCCACTTCAGTAAGTGAGGAAATTTGATATTCTTTCTGGATTTCTTTTACCCATGCATCTCCGGATCCTCTGCCCATAAGCGTAGCGGCAATCAGTTTATATAAAATCTCAATCTCTTTTTTATTAACCTGTTCACTGTTGATTTGTCGTTTTATTTCTTCTCTTAGTATTTCAAGTATCTCGGGATTATTTGTTGTTCCTCCCGCTTCGGCAATTGAAACAGCTTCTCGAAGAGGATCTTTTGTTTTATCTAAATCTTGAACAAAGCGCTGGAATATTTCTTTTTGTTGATCCTTCGTCATAGTATCTAAAAAATCGCCAAGACGATTAAATTCGGTGCATGATCTAATAAGCGTCCTGAATTTTATATATCCAACCTGTTCGAGAAGTTGTGTTCCCGTGATGTGAGTCTGTTTTGTGCGTTCAATAAGCCGATTAAATATTCCATTAAATGAAGATGTAAAAATTTCTTCATCGCCATATACCAGAAATAAATAAAGATCTTGCGGGGATGAGTTTTCTATTGATTTAAAACGCGTACCGTCTGTTTCTTCGTGTAATCTATTTATTTCAAAAACTTTTCTTAAAATTTTTTCTTTCAAAAAATTATCTACCGATTCATCACCTAGATGGTCTGATCTCATTTTGATTTTTATGAGTTCTTCTAAGAATTGTTTATCGTCTTCTACTATACGGGCCGCATTTTCCAGTGTCAGATTATTATTAACGATTTCATCGGTCAACGCGCATATTTTTTCTTTGACATAATCGTTATATTTTGTTTTTTTTATTTTTGACAGCGTTTGTATAAATGGATCATTACTTTCTTGCAATACTTTTAGCGTCGCCTCATTTGAATAGAAGTCACTGAATTCAGTATATTCTTCCTGTATCATACCTAATGGAAATTTTTTTATGGAACGTTCAATCAATTCCGTAGCATAAGGCAACGGTGTAAGTCCATCGGCATATAGCAATACAGCACGTGGTTGAAATTCAGCTGCCTCTTCAATAATCTTTTTTCCCCACGGAACGTTCTTAAAATTTTCTGCACGCAGAATAATTATATTTTCTATGTCAAGATTGCCGGATGCCACAATTTTTTTAATTATTTTTTGTGCATAAGGTTGTGTAATAAAATGATTTACGAATTCAATTACATATCTCGGATTTTTCTCTGCAATTTTTTCTATAATTTCTTCAATGTATGGTTCATTTTGATAGCTGTCAACTACCTCCAACGCAATAGATGGATTTAATTCTGCTAATTTTGTGTAAGCTTGTTCATCTAAAAACCGGTTTTTCTTTAATTCTTGTTCATGAAGTTGTTCATAGGCAGTGCGATGATGTGGGTTTTGTTGGTCGGTAATTTCAGCGGTTGAAAGCATCCCGACAATTGCCAATCCTTTTGCAATTTTGCCCGTCTTTTTACGAAGTTTCGATAAAATGGTGGGAGAGACATCTCCTTTTAATTCGGGTTTTGTCGCCGGATCATTTTGTTCAGGAGACGTAGAAAAAGGCACTTTCTCTTGTTCCATAATTATTATTCTGTCATAATTTAATTTTTAAGTAAATAATATTGATGATATAATTACATGTACGATGGCGCGCGTTATCGCTGTTTTTAATCAAAAAGGGGGAGTGGGAAAAACAACCACCGCAATGAATGTGAGTGGCTATTTTGCGATACTCGGAAAAAAAACATTGCTGATCGATTTCGATCCACAATATAACAGTACAATTGGGTTAGGAGTAATCCATGAACCAAGTGAAACAATTTATCATGCGCTTCTTGCTGGTCAACAAACCGACCGGGTAATAAAACGAACATATCTCGCGCGTCTCGATGTGGTGCCCGCTTCACAAGATCTCGCGGGAGCACTTGTAGAACTTATTGAGGTTCCCGATCGAGAATCGCTTCTCAAGAAATTTATTGCACAAATCCGTGACCAATATGATTTTATACTCATTGATCTCGGACCAACGGTAAATTTGCTTACTGTAAACGGACTTATGGCGGCAGATGAAGTCGTAATTCCCGTACAATGCGAATATTATAGTCTTGAAGGAATTCCACAGCTTCTTGATACTGTTCATTTGATAAGAGAAAATCTTGGTCATCCATTAAAAATCAGCGGAGCACTACTTACTATGTATGATAAACGGGAAAAACTTTCGCGGGATATCGCAAGGGAGATACGAAAAAGATTTCCCTATAAAGTGTACGACGTTGAGATTCCTCGATCGGTAGCACTTGCAGAATCGCCTCGTTTTCAAAAACCGATTATGTTATATGCCCCACAAAGTCCCGGAGCAATTGCATATGAAGAACTCGCAAAAGAAATTATACGGGGAGATGAACACCAAAAAGAATATGTTATTCCGCCAAAAAGAGATGTATTTGAAACAATCTCATCGCATCCGTATGTAGAAAAAACATACGAATATGAGTACGGCACTTATGTCCCAGCTGTTGATACAAAAAAGGAAGAGAAAAAAGCAGAAATTATTAATGAAGAAGTGTCGTCTGAAAAAGGAGAACCATTAGTGCTGATGATACACGAAGAAGGAGACTTTAAAGATTTTTTTGACTCACTTTCACCAGAAAATAAATAATCCACGTATGTCTACTTCGGTTCTTGTTATTGCCCACAATGAGGAAAAATATATTAGGAAATGTCTTGATTCAATAAAAAATCAGACAAAAAAACCAGATGAGGTTGTACTTATTGCACATAACTGTTCGGACGATACCGCAAAAATTGCAAGGGAGTTTTCATTTGTTAAGGTGGTTGAATATTCCGGACCAGAAGGAACTATCTATGCACGTATAAAAGGCTTTGAATTGGCAATGGGGGATATTGTCGCCTGTATTGATGGCGACTCATATGCGTCCTCAAAATGGCTTCAGCGTATAAGCGAACCACTCGAAGATAAATTAATTACTGGAACCGGGGGGATGATATGGTTTTTTCATGGGTTTGTTAAAAATATATGGAGTATAAGTTTTTTCTTTCTTGATAAGTATTTTCGTCCTACTTATCGTTTTTATTTTTGGGGAGCGAATTTTGCATGTAGAGCAGAAGATTATAAAAAAATTGGGGGACTAACCCCACTTATTAAATTAAAAGATGATTTGGGTCTTCACCTTTTTCCCGATGATGCATATCTCTCTTGTGCCCTTTCAAAAATAGGAAACGTTTCTTTTATTTCGTCTGCTCACGTCACTGCCCATTTGAAATCTAAGGTCATTCCTGCGACATATTTGGCAAGATACCAGAATCAAGATCGTCTCACATTATTTTCATATTTTGGTTTCTTAAAACCGACTATCTCCAGAAAGACGCTTAAATAAATAAGTTTTCGGTTGTTGACCCCGTGTAATAATAGGAAATGTGCACATTTCCGTACGTCTTTTGTTTATATAATTTTCAGTAACGGGGTTGACATTCCCCTTGAGGAAAGTATTATTTTTATTGGTTCTTGTCGTGCGCGCTAGATAAACCATGGAGTGGAGTATCCGGCCGGTATGAAACCCCGTGGAATATTTTTCTCGTTCGATACAGGCCAACGTACGTGCGTTTTTACTAAGACAGAGGAATCTTATCTATTCCCCGAGTGAAATCTAGATATTTCGTCGTTTCGAATTGGTCTTTTTATTTATTACTCACATATTAGACCTCGAAATTAGTAACGAAAGAAAAATTTTGCAAAAGGGCGTACATAAGTACCTCTGTTTTGGTTTTCCCCGCACCTTTTCTTAATTTCAAAATTGCACTTCGCGGTTTTGTGATCACATCTCGTCTTCTTTATATAATCTACAAATTTATTCACAAAGGCTTGTATTTTCAACCAGTTTAATACTAATAAGAAAAAGTGCGGGGTTTTCATAAAAAGAAACATTTATAACTTTTATTCGTTTTAGAAACGTAATACAATATATCTATATGACCACTGGACATGGGATGCAATCACTCATCCCCCCAAAAAGAAATGACATTGAGATAAAAAAAGAAGAACGTATTCAAGATACCCCGAAGCCTATAACGGAAAATGTTTTTTTGGAAAATAAACGCATTCCAGAAAAAGAAGCGATTGAGCGAGTTGTGGAAAAAGAATATGTTCAAAAACAAAAACTCGATATAAAACCAGAATCGGTGTTTCAAATAGAAATAGAAAAAATAAAATCGAATCCATACCAACCACGGAAAACATTCAACAAAGAAGATCTTGAAGAACTTGCTCAGTCAATAAGCGAATTTGGAGTGATACAACCTATCACTGTATCAAAAATAATAAAGGAGAAACCAGGGGGGGCTGACGTTGAATATCAACTCATTGCGGGAGAGCGAAGACTCATGGCATCAAAGATTGCCGGATTGGAAAGGATCCCCGCAATCATAAAAAAAGTGGATACGGGAAAGGCGCGATTGGAAATGGCGCTTATCGAAAACATACAAAGAAGCGATCTGAACGCCTTGGATGCAGGAAAGGCATATGCACGTCTTCAAGATGAATTTGGTCTTACCCAAAGGGAAATTGCGGTACGTATGGGAAAAAGTAGAGAGGTGATTGCGAACACCTTGCGACTCCTAAATCTTCCCTCACATATACAAACCGCACTCGCGGAGGGAAAAATAACCGAATCGCAGGCTCGAGGACTTCTTTCTTTTGAGAATATAACCGAACAACAAAAGGCATTTGAGCAACTCTTAGAACGGAAAGCTTTTCCGCGAGCTCCACGTGAAAAAGGATCTCGAGAATATTCATCAGTCCAGAGTCCCGAAGAATTACACCTTGAAAGACAACTTGAGGAAAAACTCGGTGCCCCGGTAAAGATAATAAAAAATAAAGACAAGGGAAAAATTGTCATTGAATTTTATTCACGGGATGAATGGCAGTCAATCATTGATTCGCTCCTCCGAGATGAAATGAATTAAATGTAGTGATAACTTATCTCTTTTGTCCCTTCTATCTTTTTAATCTTCATCAGCAGTTTCGCAAGTTTTTGTTTTTGGATGATTCCGCATTTCACAATTACCGTTGAGAATGTGTTTCGTGGATCAGTTTGGCTGTTTAGAAAAAGAATATTAATATCCAGATCGCCAAACACATTCGTGATTTCTCTCAGATATCCGGAACGGTCAATGTTTGCAATTTTAAATTGAATCTCTTTCGGAGCGGAAATTTTTGTCTGTAATTTTCGATCTTTCGTGCGAAGAGAACTTCTCACATATTTTTTTGCCATTGAACTTTTAATGAATCGAAGCCAATCTTCGGATGGTTTTTTTCCCTTTTGCGTGGACACCTCAATAACATCGCCAGAATGGAGTTCATAATCGAGAGGAACAATTTTCCCATTTACTTTTGCCCCCGTACACTGGTTTCCTATTTCGCTGTGAATATGATATGCAAAATCAACTGGAGTGGATCGCGCAGGAAGATCAATCACATCGTTTTTTGGGGTCAGTACAAATATTCTCTCTTTAAAGAAATCAATTTTCAGTGATTCAAGGAAATCCTGCTGATCTGCAAATTTATTTTGCCAGTTTTGAAGTTGTTGCACCCATAATAATTCTTTTTTATTTTGCACCCCGCGCCATCCTTTTGTTTTTTGCGTGAGATCTTTTTTTGTTTGTTCATATGCCCAATGAGCCGCAATACCGAATTCATTCTCCCGATGCATCTCCTCGGTTTTTATCTGTATTTCTATTATTTTGTTTTCAAGTGCAGAAACAACGGTATGAAGACTTCTATACCCGTTAGATTTAGGGACTGCGATGTAATCCTTAAAACGCCTCGGAAGCGGGGACCAATGATTATGGATAACCCCCAATACTCCATAACACTCCTCAACGGTATTCACAATAACTCGGACAGCGACAAGATCGTATATCTTATCTAGATCCATATCATTTCTCATTAGTTTCCTATAGAGGCTGTAATATCGTTTTGCCCGAGAATCTATAGTAACCGGCGTGATATGCGCTTCCCCGAGAATTTTATAAAGAATTGATTTTAACCTTTCCGCATATAAGACACGCTCTTCGTGCCGCTCTTTCACGTTTTCAATAAGCCACCTATATTCCTCTTCATACAAAAAGGGGAACGAAAGATCTTCGAGTTCCCCGCTTAATTTCTGCATCCCTAGACGATATGCAATAGGAGCATATATTTCTATCGTCTCCCACGCAATTTCCTTTTGTTTCTCGGGAGATTTATATTTCAGCGTCATCATATTGTGATATCGATCCGCAAGTTTTATTAAGATAACGCGCAAATCTTTTCCAAAAGAAAGGATAAGTTTTCGTATATTTTCAGCATCGGGATTTTCTCCATATTTAAAATTGCGCAACTTTGTCATTCCATCGACAATTTCGGCAATCTCCGCTCCGAATATTTTTTCTAAATCCTTCTGTGTATAGGAAGTATCTTCAATCACGTCGTGTAAAAGTGCTGCTGCAATACTATTTTCATCAAGCCCCCATTCGCGAACAAAGTTTGCAACTGCAAGCGGATGAACAATATAAGGCTCTCCACTCGCCCGCGTGATATCTTTATGTGCATTTTCAGCAAACAAAAATGCGCGTCGCACGACACCCTCTTCTGGATATCTAGTAAGCCATGTGGTGTCCATATATTGACTATAGGATAAGATTGATAAGTCTGCAAAACTATAATTGACAATAAAGAGACGACGAATATAATCATATATGCATTAGCACCAAAAAGTCGTCAGTGCTAATATAAAAAACATTATGAATATAAAACCTTTATCAAACAATGTTCTTATCGAATATATCGAAGAAGAACAGAAAACAACAAAATCCGGTATTGTCCTTCCCGACAATGCCCAAAAAAAGGAGCGAATGCAGGGAATAATTGTCGCAACCGGCCCTGGGAAAACAAACGATAACGGAACAAAAATTTCCTTATCGGTGAAAACCGGTGACAAAGTTCTTTTTTCAAAGCCATGGTCCGATGAAAAAAAACTCGAAAATGATGGAAAAAAATATTTCATCATCTCCGAAGACGAAATACTTGCGATCATAGAATAGTCGAAAATAGTAATTTATATATATGGCAAAACAGATTAAATTTAATGAAGATGCCCGCGTGGCACTCAAAAAAGGAATTGACACGCTTGCTGAAGCGGTAAAAATGACGCTCGGTCCTCGTGGCCGTGCGGTAGTAATCGAAAAAGGATATGGAGCACCGCAAGTAACATTTGACGGAGTTACGGTTGCAAAAGAAATTGAACTTGAGGGAAAGTACGAAAATCTTGGTGCCGAATTTATTAAACAGGCGGCGGATAAAACAAACGATAATGTGGGAGACGGCACCACGACATCAGTAGTCCTTGCTCATGCATTAATTGAGGAGGGAGAAAAGGTAATTCGGGAAAAGGGATTTAATGTCATCCAACTTGCAGAAGAATTAAAAAAGGGAAGCGAGAAAATTATTAAGCTTCTGGAGAAACAGAAGGAGGAAATCAACGACAATAAAAAAATACAGGAAGTTGCGACCCTTTCGGCGAAAGATACGGAAATCGGAGCATTAATATCCGACGTGATGGCAAAAGTGGGGAAAGACGGAGTGGTTACTGTTGAAGATTCAAATACTATTGGAAATTCATACGAAATGGTGGAAGGAATGCAATTTGACCGCGGATATGTGTCTCCCTATATGATCACAAATCAGGAACGGATGGAGGCTTCACTCGATGATCCATATGTACTCGTAACCGATAAAAAAATCTCATCCATTAACGAATTACTTCCACTTCTTGAAAAAATTATCCAAAGCGGGAAAAAGGAATTGTTTATTGTTGCAGAAGATATTGACGGAGAAGCGCTCACTACACTTATTCTCAACAAACTAAGAGGGATATTCAGTGTGGTTGCAGTAAAAGCTCCGGGATTTGGAGATAGGAAAAAAGAAATGCTTCAGGATATTGCGGTGGTGACTGGTGCAGAATTTATTTCTGAAGATTTGGGGAAAAAAATGGAAAATGTTTCGCTCGAACAACTCGGTCATGCACACCGTGTTGTATCAAATAAAGACAATACGACAATCGTAGGAGGAAAAGGAGAAAAAAAGAGTATTGACGATCGAATTAGTCAAATCAAGAACCAATTAAAGAAAACTGAATCTGAATTTGATAAAGAAAAACTTCAGGAACGGCTCGGGAAACTTTCTGGTGGAGTTGCAGTCATAAAAGTGGGAGCACCAACTGAATCAGCACAAAAAGAATTAAAACAACGCGTTGATGATGCGGTACATGCAACACGTGCAGCAATGGAGGAGGGAATTGTCCCGGGAGGAGGGATTGCACTTTTTAATGTGCATCAGGTATATACAAAAGAATACACGGAAGAAAAGGATGAGATAAAAAAATCAGCAATGGGAATATTACTTGCCGCATTAAAAGCGCCACTCAGTGCAATTGTTGAAAATAGTGGAGAAACTCCAAAGGCGGTTATTGAGGAATTACAGGGAAAAAAGAACAACTGGATCGGATTCAATGCAGTAACAAATAAAGTGGCAGATCTAAAAGAAATAGGAATCATTGATCCATTGAAAGTATCAAAAACAGCGTTTCGAAATGCAATTTCAGTTGCCGCAAACTATCTTACAATCGGTGCGGCGGTTACCGAAATACCCGAAAAAAAGGAAAAGAATATGGGAGGAGGGATGCCAGGAGGAATGGACATGGGATATTAAAAGTAAGTTTTAAAGGGCCGATTACTTGTAAAAGTAATCGGTTTTTTGTTATCCTTGAGGTAGTTTTATTAACAAGAAAGAGGAGTGAATAATGGAAAGGAATGAAAGTAATTCCGCAGAAATAGCAAAATGGATCGAAAAGCCTATACTATGTCTCGACAAGGGATTTGTCCGCTTGGTGGATGTCATGGGCAGCGATTCTGCCATCGTTCAGGCAGCACGAGTTTCATATGGAAAGGGAACAAAAAAAATCAGCGAAGATAAGGGACTGATCCGCTATTTGATGCGTCACAAACACACGAGTCCATTTGAAATGGTGGAATTCAAATTTCACGTGAAAGTTCCGATGGATTGTTGGCGACAATGGATCCGGCATCGGACAGCGAATGTGAATGAATATTCCACACGATATTCTCTCGCTATTGATGAGAAGCAAGAAACTTCTTCTGAATATTGGCGTTTTCAGGCGCGTGACAATAAACAGGGGAGTAGTGGATTTTTGAGTGCTGAGTTGGGAAATAATTTTTCAGAAAAAGAAAAAGAATTTCACGAAATTGCCAGTAATTTGTATAAGGAAAGAATTAATGCCGGCATCGCAAAGGAACAAGCGAGAAAAGATCTCCCACTTTCCACGTACACGGAAGCATATTGGAAAATTGATTTACATAATCTTCTGCATTTCTTAAAACTTCGCCTTGATCGACACGCGCAGTATGAAATACGGGTGTATGCGGAAGCAATTGCACAAATTGTAAAAGATGTGTGCCCGTTATCATATGAAGCGTTTGAGGATTATTCACTCAACGCCGTTACGTTTTCCGCTCCAGAACTTCAATGGATAAAAAACAAATTGGAAGCAGTTCCGCTTTTTGTATCTGAAAAAGAAGAAATGAAAAACACTGTTTTTGGAGGAAATGGCCGCGAAACCGAAGAGTTTATGGAAAAACTCGCAAAATTGAATATACTGTCTACCCCATAAATGTAAAAAAGAGCCATACAAATTGGCTCTTTTTATTTTATTATTTTTGATATATAATATCGTCATAAAAGGTCTCCGCCATCCGTCAAGGCGGTATAAAACAAAAAGAGGGCGGATCAGCCTTTGGCTGAAATTATTTTATATATTATGAGTATTCTTACAATTGTATTGATCGTTGTTGCGCTTGTTATTATATGGCTTATTGCCGCATACAACGGGTTTGTCCGTCTTGTAAACCGCACAAAAGAGGCATGGGCGGATATTGAGGTGCAGTTAAAACGTCGATATGATCTTATCCCAAATCTTGTCGCAACAGTGAAGGGATATGCGACGCATGAAAATACGGCGTTTGAAAATGTCACAAAAGCTCGTGCACAAGCACTTGGAGCACAATCGATAAAAGAAAAAGAAACTGCGGATAACATGGTGAGCTCAGCACTTAAAAGTATTTTTGCAATTGCTGAAGCATATCCACAACTTCGCGCAGTAGAAAGTTTCACAAAACTTCAGGATGAACTCACTGACACGGAAGATAAAATCCAAGCAGCACGAAGGTTCTATAACGGAAATGTTCGTGACTTAAACACGAAAATTGAGATATTCCCATATAACCTTATTGCGGGAGTGTTTAAATTTGAGAAAAGAGAATTCTTTGAGGTAGAAAACGAAGAAGAAAAACAGCCAGTGAAAGTTCAGTTTTAAACGTTGTATGAAAAATTTTGAACTTAGCAGAGAGAAAAAGGCAGAAGATTTAAAACCTTGGAGGTATATTGAGTCCTTGGGTAAAAAAGCTCTTCTAGCTCTCCTAATATCTTTTGGTGCAACCGAAGCACTAGACGCGCAAATTCAAAATATAGAAAAGGACAAAAGAGAAAACGAAAAAGAGTTAATAATAAAAGCTCATACAATAAACCAAAAAATATATGAGAATTTAATAGAAAAAAATCCTATTCCATTTGGAATTGATGGAACTAGTTTTGAGAATACAGATATTAATGAAATAATTTATTTTCAGCGAGGATATACCGCGTCATCATTGGAAAAAAGAGAGGGAAAAGAGGATATTCTTTATGCAGATAATAATGGCGATGGGTCAATTGATAGAATAGTTTTAAGTGAGGAAAAATTTACAACAGAAGCTGAAAAGTTTAGTGAATTTTCCAATTTAGCATTCTTAAATGAAAAACTTCTCAATAATGACCTCAGTTTTAGCAAATTAGGAGGGATGATGAGTAAAAAAATTAAAGTGCTTGAGTTTAAAGATATTAATAAATCGCCTCGCTTTATTGTGTATGACTTCAATGTTGGGGAATATGGAGAAACTGATAAGGAGGGGGTTTATGATTTGTGGCTTAAATTTCAAGAAAAATACGTAAAATCATTAGAAAAATTTTCTGTGGAGATGGAACAATAAAACGAAGGTTTATTTTTAGAAATTATTATATGGATTTTGAATCAATAATTCCTAAAACATTTTTTATGAAATGGTGTTTTTTTGTTTTGATATTCACCCTTGTTTTTAATATTTCTGTATTAAAAACATTTGCACAAGAACGTTCTTATGAATACACTTCGATAAACACAAACATAGAAGTACATAACGATTCAACAATAAGAGTGGAAGAACACCAAAAGTTTTCCTTCTCCGGGACATATCACCAAGGATGGCGTGAAATTCCACTGAAAGATATCTCGGAGATTTCAAATATAAGTGTTTTTGATTCCAAGGATCAAAAACAACTTGAATATTCACACAAAAAATTAAACAAAGAAAATCCCTCAAGTTGGGGAAAATATACGACATTCAAAGAAAACGGGAAACAAATTATTGAATGGTACTATGATGCATCAAATGAAGAACATGAATGGGTTATCCGCTATACCGTTCATGGAAGCCTTCAATTTCTAAAAGATCAGACAAGATTATATTGGAATATTTTTACCAATTATGATGTTCCGATACGAAATTCAACAGTGATAGTGAAACTTCCGAATGAAACAGATGCCATACAAATTGTTTCGACTTCATATAGAAGTAGTGCTGTGCCTATAACAGAAAGCCGTATAGATAAACACACGCTCAAATTTCAATCCTCAAACTTTTTTGTAAATGAAGCCTTCACAATTGATCTGGGATGGCCGCGTGGCATTCCTTCATTTAGTTCATTTATAAAGGATTATATCAATTTAAGATTCGGATATATTGCCTCATTTTTCATTTTTCTTGCCGCTTTCATAGTTGGGTTTCTTCATTGGTTCAGGGGAAAAAAAAGAGAAAAGGGAAGAGGAGCGATTATTCCTGAATATGAACCACCAAAAGACATCCCCCCTATATATGCCGAGGGGATTATGAGAGAAAATATATCTCCAAAGGGTTTTGCAGCAACCATTGTTTCACTTGCGGTCAGAGGGTACATAAAAATAAATGAGGATCCGGAAAGTAAAATCGGTATATTTCTTGGAGTTCTGAAGGCAAAAAAATGGAGAATATTTATTATAATGGCGGCCTTAGGTCTTTTATTTGCATTCCTTTTTTTTAAAGATGGTGTTTTTTCCCTTGGGTTTATTGTTTTTGAGTTTGTTTTTGTCTTTTTCTTTGGTTTTATGTTACAGGCGTTACTCGCGACAAAAGGGAAACTTTATACCCTTGAGCTTATAAAACCCGCTGACGAGAGTCTCCATAACTTCGAAAAAAAATATATTGAAATAATATTCAGAGACAGTAAAAAGTTCTCATTTCAAGAATTGAAGAAAGACCAAGAAAAACAACGTGAATTTTCTAGAGAAATGATGGAGATAAAAGATGAAATATTGAGAGAACTTGATTTGGATACAAAAGCATTTTTGAATGGGGGAATACAGAAACAAAGCCTTATGGTTGGTTTTTTTATGGCAGCACTATTTGTTATGATTTTTGGAACTACACTGGGAGAAAACATATTTATTTCGAATGTGTCAGTACAATTATGGACAGTTTCTCTTTCTGTTTTGAGCGTCCTACTCGCACTATGGGGGTTTATAAAGTTCGAAGCCGAGCTTTCTGAAAATGGAATAGAAATGCGCCAAAAATTACTTGGATTTAAAATGTTTCTTTCTGTCACTGAAAAAGATCGGATGAAAAGTCTTACACCGGAAATGTTTGAAAAGTACCTTCCATACGCAATGATTTTTGGCGTAGAAAAACAGTGGTCGAAAGTTTTCGAAGGGATGCATGTGCCCCCACCTGAGTGGTATGGAGCAAGTCCAGTTATGGGTGCAATTTCTGGGACAATCAACGCAACATTTTCCCCCGTCTCGTTTAGTAACAGTTTTTCGTCCGCATTTACAAGCGCGTTTGCAAGTACTAGAGGTGCAGGTGGAGCAGGATCTGGAGGCGCGGGAGGAGGTGGGGGCGGTGGCGGAGGAGGGGCGAGTTAGCTTATACTAAAACACATGGAAAATAGTTATGAAAAAATAAATAACCAAGAAAAAAGTGAAAACATTTCAAAAAAAGTAGACAAAATTCTTGAGAAATTATTTAACGAATCTTTTGATGAAAGTCTTAATCTCCGTTTTGAAAAAATTCCACTTCTTTCTGCGGTGCTTGCCACAATTCCCCTGAATGAAAATGATGATATCAAAGTAAAGGAATTAGAGAAAAGTAAGCCACTAAAAGATTTGAGAATGTTAGAGGTTGGATTTGGTTCCCCTCAAGATGCTCATCTTTTTCTTCTTTCCCGTTTTGGAGCAGAAATGTATGGGATAGAAAAAAATGAGGAAAACGTTGAAAGAACAAGGAGATGGATAAACCCAGAAGATTATAAGGATGGAGAAAAACTTCTACTACAAAAAGAAAATATAAAAGAAGGAAATGCGACAAAGATTTCTGAATTTTTTCAAAATGTAGATTTTGACTATATTGTAAGTAGTCGTGTTTTTGAAGAATATCCTATGTGTGGTGCAGATGATGGAAATATTGGAATTAAAAAGACCATTGATATTTTGAAAGAAACAAATAAAAAATTAAAAAACGGGGGTTTTTCGGTACACACCACCACAGAACAATTTTTGTTACAGGATAAAAAAGAACTGGAAAAAATTGGATTTGAAATTCTCGCCCTAAACAAGAAATTTAATGAGGAATGTCCTGCCGACGTTTACTACTACACAATATTACAAAAAAACTAAATAAAAATGGCTACATTATATACACATAAAGATTCAAACATAAGAAAAACTTACTTCCTATTCACAATATTTTTCATCATTATTATCGGAATTGGGTGGGGATTTTCTTATATATATAAAAGCCCGGGGATACTGTTGTTTGCAGTTATTTTTTCGACTTTCATGAGTTATATAAGTTATTGGCATTCGGACCAAATAGTACTCCGAATGGCAAGTGCAATTCCCGTTACCAAAGAACAAGAACCGCAACTATGGAATATAGTGGAAAACCTTTCTATTACCGCCGGTCTGCCAATGCCAAAAATCTACGTCATTTATGAAGACGCACCAAATGCGTTTGCCACGGGACGCGATCCGGAACATGGAGTTATTGCGGTTACCCGAGGTCTTCTTGAGCAACTTAATAAAAATGAACTAGAAGGAGTGCTTGCGCATGAACTTTCCCACATTGGAAATCGCGATACGCTCATTTCAACTATCGTGGTAATTCTTGTTGGATTTATCTCGCTTATTTCAGATTTTTTTCTTCGTACTTCGCTCTTTTCGAGAGGGCGCGACAGAGATAGTGAAGGCGGACAAGGAGGAAATGTGTTAGTACTTGTAGGAATCGGACTCGCAATTCTCTCACCGATTGTTGCAATGCTTATGCAACTCGCAATTTCAAGAAAGAGAGAGTTTCTCGCCGATGCGTCAGGCGCGCTTCTTACTCGTTATCCAGAAGGACTCGCGAGTGCGCTCGAAAAAATTTCACGTGATACCACCCCACTTCCGGTCGCAAATAATACAACATCTCATCTATGGTTCGATGATCCGTTCGATAAAGAAAATGATGAGGGCGAACAACAAAAAGTTTCTCTTCTTCATAAATTGTTTATGACACATCCTCCGGTATATGAACGTATCGAAGCATTAAGAAATTCTCCAAAATAATTACCAAAGCAAAAATCCCCGAAATGTATCGGGGATTTTTTTATCAATTACCGGGAATTCTTTTTTGCAGTCTTTTCCTCTTTTTATATTTTTTTATACGGAAGATTATTGTCGTAACACCTAATACAAGAATAAGAGCATACGCGAGACTTGGATATCGAATATCAAAAAGAAATAATTTCAATTCATGATATCCAAGAATTCCAGCAAATTTTGAAAGCCAATTGAAAACAATAGGAAGACAGAAATAAATTCCAACAATACTAGCTTTTAAAGTCTCCTTTCTGTTTGAGAACATAAACACCATGGACACTACAATCGCACCGACCGGTGAAATCCAAGCAACCGATAGAAAATTCATAATTCCATCCACTCCATTTCCTGCAAGATAAGTATAAGGAAATGCGAATACACATCCCACAAGAAACCATATAAAAATGAGGATAACCATACTACCTCCATATTGTTAGTTACTCACTACATCTAAATATAAAAACAAATTGATGTCAATAAATAGGTCATGACACTGTCAAGAGTTACGGAGGAATGGTTATGAAATATAAAATATGATATAATAAACACATGCATAAAATACAAGAAGAACTACTTCGTGTCGCCCAAACGAAAAATCTCGGGCAACACACGCTCCGAGAAATCGGGTCATTTATCAATGAAAAATCCCCACAAAAGGTGAAACATCACCTCCTTCAACTTCAGAAGAAGGGGCTTATAAAAATTGATAAGGTAAGGGGGCTTATAAAGAAAACCAAGCAAGAATGGGAAACAATGTCGGGAAATGGAAAACTCCTCACTATACCGATTTTAGGGGCGGTAAATGCCGGTCCAGCGCAGATATTCGCCGAAACAAATATTGAAGGGTTTTTGAAAATATCGAGCTCACTCCTTATGCCCGCGCGCATTCGTGAAAAGAGATTATTTGCTCTGAAAGTAGTGGGGCCAAGTATGAATCGAGCGAAAATAGACGGGAAACGGATTGAAGACGGGGATTATGTCATCGTGGATGTCGATGATAAAAACGTAAAAAATGGCGATATCGTGCTTTCAATTATCGATGGAATGGCGAACATCAAAAAATTTCACTTTGATAAGGAAAACAATTATGTAGTCTTAATGTCTGAATCCACCAAAGAATTCCCCCCAATCTATATTCATGAAAATGATAACTTCATGATTAACGGGAAGGTGGTGCAGGTGATCAAAAAACCAAGGTTTAAATAAATTAAATGGTGGGTTATAATATAAATAATATATTAACACCATGGACACCATTTCATTTTTTAAGAGTTTAAAACCCGAAGATTGGGAAAAACCAGTCACTGAATTATGGCGAGTGAAGGATGTATTAGCCCACCTTGTTGGATGGGAAAGAGAAGTTGCGGAAAAACTTCCAATAGCATGGGAAAATAGTGAAGATCCATGGTTTATGGATACCGATAACTATGACGATTTTAATGCACAAATCTATGAAGAATATAAAGATTTTTCTCCTTCACAGCTCTTAGCCGAACTAAAAGAATGGCAAGATGTTCTGGATGAGGAAATTAATAGAATTGGCGAGGATGAGGTACGACAAAGTAATTATTCGGAGTGGGTGTTTGACGAGGGACGCGAACCGCATTCTGAACATCATATTAAACAGATAAGATTTGCACTTAGTTCATAATGTTATGAAAAAACAAATAGTAGTGATCCATGGCGGAGATAGTTTTGATACGCATGAAGAATATATCTCTTTTTTAAAAAGTTTTGAAATTGACAGTTTAAAATATTTCACTGGAAATAATTGGAAGACAACTCTGCAAGAAAGATTGGGAAGTGATTTTGAAGTCATTCTTCCAAGGATGCCAAATCCGTTTGACGCGCGATATGCCGAATGGAAAATTTGGTTTGATAAACTTGTTCCATTTTTAAACGACGGAGTGGTGCTTGTGGGACATTCACTTGGGGGAATATTTCTTGCAAAATATCTCTCGGAAAATGAATTTCAAAAAATTGTAACTGCCACCATTCTTATTTCGGCACCGTTTGATGGAGAGGGAGATGAAGAGTCACTTGTTGATTTCACACTCCCTTCTTCGCTCGAATTATTTGGAAAACAAGGAGGAAAAATTATTATTTATCACAGTAAAGACGACACTTCGGTACTTCCTATTCAGTGCGAGAAATACAAAAAAGCACTCCCAAATGCCCATATAATGATGCCTGAAGATAGGGGACACTTCACACAGGAAGAATTCCCCGAATTAGTGCAAAATATAAAGAACTTATCTTAAGCTATGAATCGTCTCATATGGAGCGATCGCTCCATATGAGACGACTATAAAATTCAGATTTTTATATCATTTCTTTTCACCGCTTCCGGCATACGGAAGGGGGAGGAGTTCTTTGAGAGATGTTCTTACAATTTTATCTTTTGAACTATTTGAACAAATAATCTGTATATCGCCACCATTTATGGTTATATATTCTTCCATAAATTGCCGACACACTCCACACGGCATAATCGGATCCTCTATAACTCCATCATCATCGGTGCCGATAACAGCAAGTGCAATAATATCACGATGCCCCTCGGCATTTGCAGCAGCAAATGCCGCCCGTTCGGCGCATAAATTTACTGTCGAGGAAACATTTGCAATATTTGAACCGGTAATTACCATACCCGATTTTGTCCGTACAGCGGCACCTATGCGAGATTGACTGTTATACGGATTATATGCGTCGGTGATTGCTTTTTCTGCCTCATTCATTAATTCCTTTTCTTCACTCGTGAGATCATTAAATATAAGATTCCTCATATAAATCATAATAACACATTTTTAATACATTCAATTTGGACTTACTTAAATTGACATAAATTCATTTAAAGTGGTATTTTATACTCAGATAGTATTAAAAAACAAAAGAGGTAAACATGGATAACCAAACCTTGTTTAAATATCTGAAAATTGGAGATGAATTTATTATGACTCCATCTACAAAGGAAGCGCTGAATTCAGAAAAACCATTCTATATCTTTCGAAAAACAAAAGAACATAAAATGGGAAGACTGCTTGAAAATAACGTGGAAAGACGGGTTGATGGAAAACCTTCTCATGTGCCAGACAACGTGTCAGTGATTTTATTGGAAAATATTCCAAAAGAAATTACGATTGTATAAAGAGAAAACCGCCTACTATAAGTTGGCGGTTTTTGTTACAAATCTTTCCCTCATCCATTTTAAGAAGATTCCGTAGAGTCCTCCAAAAAGGAAATTATCAAACAAATAAATGACTGAAATGAGGATTATCTTTTCTACGTTAATTCCAAAGATTATTGCACTCACAATATAGATAGGAACCTGATGAATTGACAGAGCAAGTCCGTCCGCAATCCATTCATAGAATTTATTTTGCGATGTTCTGAGGAATGTTGTCTTGAAATAGTCGTCCAATCTTGCAGGAACAAAAAATGTTAAATATTTTATCCCATTATACAAGAGGCGAATGAGACCCCATTCATTTTGCGCGATATGAAAAAGCGCTACCTCATAGACGAATGTTGAGGCACTCGAGAATAATCCCTGGACAATGAGAGCCATAAATTCTGCGGCCCGCATTTGTATCTTTTTCCGTATTCGAGTTATCAATCATCTCTCCTTTTTAAATTATTTAAGCACTAAAGCTTTTCTGTGTTTAAGACTAACACAGATATGCACTATCTGTCAAGTTTTTGTATAAATTTTGACGATTTACCAAACAAAAATATTGGGGTACACTACTCTCGCTATATGTTGTAAATTGTTTTTCGTTAGTTATTTTGGAGGGATCGCATAGTGGTCTAGTGCGCAGTCCTGGAAAGACTGTATGCCAGAAATGGCATCGAGGGTTCAAATCCCTCTCCCTCCGCAAATATAAATTAAGCATATCTTTATGGTATGCTTAATTTATATCTTTCGGATGAGGGGCTTGAACTAAAAATGCCTGATCATAAATTATTTAAAATAAATCAAAATGCGGTTCTTCGAAATGAAGATGGCTTAATTCTGATTTTGAAAAAGGATGGAAAATGGATGTTGGTGGGTGGAAGACTTGAACAGAACGAAACATGGCTAGAGGGACTACATCGAGAAGTAAGGGAAGAGACCGGAATTCAAGATTTTTCTGTTGAAAGAATCTTAAGTGTTGATACAAGTGATAGTCAAGAAACATACATTGTCACATTCCTATGCATAATGCGCAGGACTCACGAAATAAAAATAAGTGACGAACATCAAGACTATGCTTGGTTGAACATTGAAGATATTGATAAATATGAGTTTTGGCATAAGAAAATAGCGGAAAGGTTAAAATCTCTCTAAATTTTCCTCAACTTCTGTATATTTTTATCAAGTTTTGAGAAATTTAAGTGAATCGTCGGTTCAAAGTTCCGGCAATTGCTTCCACCAATAGGGATTGAATAAGGGATAAAATTATGTTTTATTGCTATAATTAATTTATGAAAATACAGAAAGTGTATATTGGAGGGTGGTTTCAGAGAACGACACTTCACCTCACGGAATTGTGGCATTTTTTCAAAAACGGAAAATCTGAAATTGATTTTTCTCCGAGTGACATTGAAACATACAGAAAACAACTTTCTATCATTGAACTATCGCGTGAAAGCGGCCCGCTTGAATATATTCTTGCAAAAACATCGGTGGGAATAACGTTCCGAATATACGAAGACGGACTTATAATTCTTGAAAAAGATTTTTCGTCATTTGAAGAAGATTTTTCCGCGATAAAAACATATTATGATGAAAAACTCTCAAAGAGCATTTCATTTATTTTCAGTAAAGGAGCACCAAATCCAAAAGAACTCGCCAATATAAAATCGATTCTCCCATATATCATCACCGCACAAGGACTCTCAGAGAGTGAAATAAAAGATGCATTTAAAAATATAAACGAGGAGGCTTACTCAACTACTTCAAGCAAAAAAATTGAGGTATTCCGCGGAAAAGAACTTATTGTTATAAATAATCTCGAAAATGAAAATTTGGCGAGAGAGATCATCGAATCGGAAATATTTTTTAGGGAATTTAAATCACAACTTCACCGATACCTCGCTATACATCGAGCGGTGTGGGAAAAAATACAAAAAATAAAAGAAAACGGAAATATAAAAGGAACAGATATCGACCCACTGAGAAACCAACTCGCGATATATCAAAAAACTATCAATCTTATCGGAGCAAGAATTCAACAAATGCCTGCATATGTTCGCACTCGTCAAAAAACCGCCGATCTCCAAAAAATAGACGAATATCTTAAACCGCTGTTTCAATTTAAATTTGAAACACTCCTTGATACGCACGAATACATAAAACATTTATGGACAATGACTCAAAACTATTTGGATTCTGCGGTGCAGCAATTTAACGAACTTCAAGCAAAAAGTACAAAGAGCACTATTTCTTCCTTACAACTCGTAACAACTATCGGAGTAGTTGCTGGAATTCTCGGATATCTTGGGAAGGATGCCCTTCCACAATTTACCATCATTGGAATATTCTATTTCTGTCTTCTTTTATTTATGACATGGATTATCAATACCGTAATTTCAAAGATTTATAAAAGCAAGAAATATACGGTAAAAAGTGAAGAATTAGAAAAAAATATAAAATAAATAGAAATCAAAAATCCCTCAATGAGAGGGATTTTTCTTTTTGAATGAAAACTTCAGTTCTGTCCCGTCTTGCACTCGCTTCAGATTTTTTCGGTGCGTCCAGAGAACAACAAGAAATACCGTTGAGGAAAAACAAAACACAGAAATGTGTAAGTCGTAGAATAAGCGCAACACAAACGATCCACACACTACAGAAACAACTGAAGAAATCGATGCAATAGACATATATTCGGTGGATATAAGAAATATCAGAAAGGCGGGAACTCCGATGAGAAGCACAATCGGTGCCATTCCTATGATTGCCCCAACCGCAGTCGCAATACCTTTTCCTCCAGTAAATTTGAAAAATGGAGAAAACACATTCCCAAGAACAACAGAGATTGCAAACGAGCATTTGAAAAAATCATATGAAATGTACGAGTTTGGAATGTATTCCAAAAAACTTACATACATAAGACCCGAAAGATACGCAACCGCAACAAATGATTTTGAGATGTCCATCACCAACGTAAACACTCCATATTTCCATCCAAGTACT
>Ga0172375_10001840_pt1 | contig 33797 bp, 20 predicted proteins | sample LakKiv1m_FD_114537 | JGI IMG/M metagenome (GOLD analysis project Ga0172375, IMG submission 114537) | Freshwater microbial communities from Kabuno Bay, South-Kivu, Congo - kab_092012_11.1m | ecosystem: Environmental > Aquatic > Freshwater > Lake | place: Democratic Republic of the Congo... | reverse complement strand
TACCTCTCGGTTTTCCTGCCGCAGGAGCTGTCCTACCTGGGGTCCAGCGGCCCGTGGAACGACGAGTTCGTCTGGGTCGTGCGGGGCTACTCCTCCTGGCCGCGGGCCAACCGCTTCCCGGCAGCCCTCTACCAGTGGGTGAGTGAAGGGCTGGAAGTGAGCCAGGAGAGCATGGCCAGCTTCGCCACCGACGGCCGCCATCTCCTCTACTCGACCCTGCGGCCCCCCGCGGGAGAGGCCGGTGCCCTGCGTCTTCGGGCCATCCGGGACCTGCTGTTGCAGAGCGTGGTGGTCCTGGTTGGCCTTGTGGTCGGTCTGGCCCTTCTGCGGTCGGGGTTGGTGAGACGCGCGCAGGTGCTTGGCCTGGCCGCCATCGGGCTGCTGCTCCTGGCTGTCTTCCTGCCGAGCCTGGTCCGGGCCCTGGTCACCAACGCCACGGTCGCCGCCGCCCTGGCCGTGCTCATCGCCTGGCTCCTCTGGTACGTGGTCGTCACCCGGCCCCGCGACCCTCTGGTCCGTGAGCGGCAGCGCCAGCGCGAGGAGGCCCGTCGCCGCCAGGCGGCCGTGGCCGCCGCCGGCGTGACTCGCACGGTCCTGGCCGCCCCCCCCGTAGCCCCGCCGGTACCACCGCCGCCTCCCGGAGACGCCGGCGACCAGGGCCAGAAGTGAAGGAGGGTGTCGCCATGTGCCGCTTCCTCTCTGAGCTTCCCGGGGCCTGGCCGAAGGGCCTCCGGAGTGTGCCGATCCGCTGGGCGGTGTGCGGGCTGATGCTGCTCGCGCTCGCCCTGGTGAGCGGGGACGAGCCAGCCCTGGTGCGCGAGATCCGGGTCCCGTTCGAGGCGATCCCCGTCCTGTTCGAGAGAGAGTCCGACCGCGTCCTGCTGCCCCGCGGCCAGTTCGAGGAGCTCCAGGCCCTGGCCCGCCGGCGCGAGGCCATGGTGCCGCCGGTGCCGGCCCTGCTATCGGCGGCTCAGTACCACCTGGCCGTCGGCCAGGACCGGGCCGTGATCACGGGTGAACTCAAGGTCAGCGTCCTCGGCGAAGGACTGCAGTCCGTACCCCTGGGTTTCTCCGGCCTGGGACTGCGGAACGCGACCCTGGACAGCCGGCCTGCGCCGCTGGGCCGTCGCGACGATGGCCACCTGGCGCTGTTCGTCGAGGGCCAGAGCGACCACACCCTCGCCATCGAGGCCGTGGCGCCGCTGCAGACCACGGCCGCGCGCCAGGTCCTCGACGTGGCGCTCCCCCTGCCGCCAGGAAGCCGCATCACCCTGGCAGTCCCCGGCGATGTCGAGTTGCGCAGCGGCGCTGCCGTGGCCTCCCGCACCTGGGACGAGAAGGCGGGAGAGACCCGCTTCGAACTGGTCCCGGCCGGCGAGCATCTCGCCCTGGTCCTGACCCTCAACAGCCGGCTCAAGCGCAAAGACCGCGTCGTCGTGGTCCGCAGTGTCCTCATCGCCGAGGTGACCCAGGCCTACGAGCGCCTGCATGCCACCGTGTCCCTGGACGTGCTGCACCGCGCCGTCGACGAGTTCCGCTTCCAGGTGCCCACAGGCTTCGAGGTCACGGAGGTCCAGTCGCCCCTGCTCAGCCGCTGGGCGGTGACCCCCGTCGCCGGCGGCTCCCAGGTGCAGGTCTTCCTGCGCGAGGAGACGACCGGCACCGTGGTCCTGGCCCTATCGGCGCTGCGGACCCGTCCGGACCTATCGGCCTGGCAGTGCCCCCGCTTGGCGGCGCAGGACGTCGTCGGCCAGGTGGCCGTGGTTGGGGTCCTGCTCGAGGACCGCCTGCAACTCGAGGCGGTCAGCGCCAGCGGCCTGATGGACATCGACAGCTCCGTCATCCTCAACGCCCTGCCACCCTCGGCGCGGCTGGAGGACCCGGGGCGGCCACCTCTGCGCGCGGCCCTCGCCTATTACGCGCCCGCGGGCGACTACGCGCTCTCGGGTCGCTTCGCGAAACCGCCCCCGGGCCTGCGCGTCACCAGCAACCTGGTGCTGACCGTGGGCAAAGGTGGCCTGGCGCTCCGCGGCGGCTTCGCGCTGCTGGCGGAGAACGAGACCCTCTTCAGCGTCGAGATCGACGCCCCGGCGGGCTGGGATGTGACCCGCGTCAGCGATGCCGCCGGGACGGCACTGGCCTTCGAGCGCTATGGCGAGGCGGGACAGCCCGGACGCCTGCTGGTGCGCTTCCCCAAGGGCTTCGCCCCCGGCACCCAGCAGACCGTGGTGTTGGAGGCGGTGCATGTGCCGCCCGCGTGGCTCGACCCGTGGACCGCCCAGACGGTGACCTATCCAGCCTTCGCCGTCCGCCACGCCAGCCGCGACATCGGTGCCCTTGCCGCCAGCGGCGTCGATGACGTGCGCGTGCGTCCCGAGACCCTTCAGGGGCTCACCGCTCTGAACGCCAACGAGAAGGCCCGCTATGGCCTGGCAGGCGTTGAGACGACATTGGCCTACCGCTACGACAGTCCTCCCTATGCCGCCACCCTCGCCGTGGATCGCATCGATCCGCGCCTGACCGCCGAGAGCTTCTCCTTCTTCCGGGTGGAACAGGACGCCCTCGTCTGCCACGCCGAGATCGCCTACGACGTCGAGGAGGCTAGCGCCGCGCGGCTGGAGGTATTCCTGCCGGCCAGCACTCCCACGGCCCTGGCGATCCGGGGAGTGGGTGACACGGCCGTCAAGGAGTTCTCCAGCCAGGAGGCCGGCGAATGGCGGCGCTGGACCGTCGACCTGGCCCAACCTGCCGCCGGCACACGCAAGCTCGCGGTGGACTTCCAGATGCCGCTGGACGGGGGCGAGTCCGCCTCGGTGCCGCTGCCGATCGTCCGTGCGGGCGGGGTTGCCTACCAATCCGGCTTCCTGGCCGTCGAAGGCCACCCGGAACTGGAGGTACGGGTCCCCCAGCCGCCCCGCAAGGTGGACATCGGCGAACTGGTTGAGGCGGAGTACCAGCCCGGCCCGCGCCTGCTGGGTGCCTACAGCTTCGTGGGCGAGCCGCCGGAGGTCAGGCTGAGCGTGCTGCGCGCGCAAGGCTGCGGCCTGCCACCAGCGATCATCCGGGAGGCCCAGATCATCAGCGTGCTCGCAGCCAACGGCACAGTCCAGTCTCAGGCCGCCTTTGCCCTCCACACCAAGGCCGTCTACCTCGAGATCGGGCTGCCTCAGGCCGCGCAGCTCTGGTCCGTGACTCTGGACGGGGAGCCCGTGCGACCGCAACAGGAGGGTCCCCGGATCCTCGTCGACCTGCCCGCCAGCCAGGTGGCCGCGGTCCGGGAACTGGTGCTGGTGTATGAGGCGATGGCTCCACCCTTGTCGGCCTTGGCCCGGACGCGCCTGGAGGCCCCGCGGCTGGTCCTGCACGACGGCGACGGCACGGCCGGGACGGAAGTCCCCGCGACGGACCTGCACTGGCGTGTGTACCTTCCCAGCGGCGTCACCGTGCTCTCGACCTCGGGGAGCGTGGTGGCAGGCCGTTTCGCCAGGCCTGGCCTGGCCGCGGTGGAACTGTTCCGGGCGCTCTACCGTCTCAGCGGCGGCCTGCACTTCGGCCATGGGCTCCTAGGCGGCTGCATGGCAGCCCTGGCTCCGGCAGCCCGGGCCCGGGTGGCTCTCGGCCGTACCCTGAGCGAGGCCAAGACAGAGACCGCCGCGGCCCCCACCGACGAAGCGGACTATGCCGGAGTTGCTGCCGCCAAGGCTCCCGCGGCCACACCGCCGCCGGCCGCGGTCCCCAGCAAAACAGAGCGGCTCTTCCGCGCCGCCGGCCGCGAGCGGCGCGACGGCGTCCAGGTGGCTGCCGGCGAACCGGTGCAGCCGGCGCCGCCGGACCAGGCGCAGCCCCAACCGGCGACCCCGACCCCCGAACCCACAGCCCCTGGGCAGGGAGCTGTCGAAGGCGCCCGCAGCCTCACCATCGACCTCGCGGCCGAGGGGACCAGCCTCTTGTTCCGCAGTCTCGGTGACCGCCCGACGCTGCGTCTGCTGACGGCCAGCAGCGCTCGGCTCGAAGCCCTGAACTGGGCCGCGGTTGCGGGGGTCCTCCTGGGGGGCGTCTGGCTCACCCGGCGCAGTCTCCGGTCCCGCACCGCCTACCTGGCGGCCTTGCTCGGGGCTGCCACCGCGCTGCCGGTCCTGCCGGGCGTCGCTGGGCTGACCGGGCTCTTCAACGCCGTGTTCTACGCCGCTGCAGCTCTGCTGCCGTACTACCTGGTTGTGGGCGTCGCGACCCGTGCCTGGCGCGAAGCGACGCGGGTGGGGCGCGCGCGCCGGCCGGCCTCGCCGAGCGTCCTGGCGTCCCTCCTGGCGGCAGCGGTGCTGGGGTTGTCGCTGTCGGCAGGTCACGTCCGGGCCGCCGAGGCGACGCCGCCGGCGACGTGGCCGGTGATCATCCAGGGTCTGCCCGTGGTCGAGCCCGTGTCGGTGCCCAGGGATGCGCTCATCGTGCCCTATGCTCCTGGTCAGGAGGGCCAGCCCGGGGAGGTCCTGCTGGTGTCGCGGGAGCGCTTTGCGGCCCTCTGGGAGGCGGCCTATCCCGACCCGACCCGCCGCGCGCCTCCCGCGCCCTGGGCCCTGGCGGGGATGACGCTCACCGGCACCCTCGGCCAGGCGGAGTTCCTGGTGCTCGAGGGCCAGGTGGAGGTGGACGTCTTCACCGAGGACTTTGCCGACGTGTCCCTGCCGCTGGGGAATGTGGTCCTGACCCGGGCCGTGCTCGATGGGCAACCGGCGCGCCTGCGGGTGGTCCAGCCGGCGCCGGTCCCCGATGCGGCCGCCCAGCAGGCCGCACCGGTCCAGCCCGCGGTCCCCGACACGCTTATTTCCTTGCCGGTGCTGGGGCGTGGCCGGCACCGGCTCGAGGTGACCGCCCGGCTGCGGCTCGAACGGCAGGGCGGCTGGCGCGTGGCTGCCGGGCGTCTGCCGCCCGTGCCCGCCGCCAGCCTGGAGCTGACGGTGGCCGAGGCTGGCACCGAAGTGCGCTTCAGCGGCCTGCCCGACCGCACCGTCTACGACGCGAGCGCTGCCGGGGACGTGATCCGTACCGCCCTGCCCGAGTCGGGGGCCCTGCGTCTGCAGTGGCGTCCGAAAATCAGCGAGGGGCAGGTGGACCAGAGCCTGACCGTGACTGCCAATGCCACCTTCGACATCCTCGAAGACAGGCTGCAGACGGCCTGGGCCATGGAACTGGCCTTTCGCCATGGCGACCGGGAGGTCTTCACCGTGGACCTGCCCCCCGGCTATCAGGTCGAGAAGGTCGAGGGAACCAACGTCCGCGGCTGGGAAGTCCGCCCGGAAGGCACCACGCAGCACCTCGATATCAGTCTCCTCAAGCAGGCCCGCAACAGCGAGAGCCTGACCCTCCATGCCTGGCGTCAGGGAGCCATCGGCAGTGCCGGGGAGACGACCGTGCAGGTGCCGGTTCTGCAGGTGGCCGGGGCCGTCCGTCACAGCGGGCGGATCCTGGTGCGGCACAGCCCCGCCCTGACGGTCCGCGCCGGCGACCAGGATAGCCTGCGGCGGGTTGACTTGCGGGATGAGCCCGCGCCGGCCGTGCGGGAGAGTCCTCTGGGCGTGCGCCCGTTCCAGGCCTACGAGTTCGTCCGGGTGCCCTTTGTGCTGGCCTTCGCGGTCGGTCCGGCCCTGCCGGACGTCACCGCCCGGGTGCAGACCATCCTGCGCATCGCCGAACGCGAACGGGACCTGGAGAGCCGGGTGGTGCTCCAGGTGCAGCAGAGCCCGTTGCACCGGGTCCGCATCGAGGTCCCCGCGGATCTCGATGTGGATCGTGTCACCGCGCCCGGGCAGTTCGAGTGGGGCACGGCGAAAGCGGATGGGCAGCAGGTCATCACCGTCTACCTGGCCCATGGTGTCCAGGGCGAAGTCCCTATTGTGCTGACGGGTCGTCTGGGACCCGTTGCCGTGGTCACGGACGTTTCCCTGCCGCGGCTGTGGGTGCTGGACATCGGCCGGCAGGAGGGGCTCCTCGCGGTCCAGGTGGACCCGCTCTACGACCTGGTCCCGCGGACCCCCGTGAACCTGGAGGCGGTGCCGCTGGGCCAGGTCTGGGACTGGCTGACAGAGGCGCAGAAGCCCCTCACGCGGTTGGCGTTCCGCTACACTCAGGCGGACCACTCCGGGGCGGTGGCGCTGCAGCCCCTGTCGCCTGGGGTCCGCTGCCATACGGTCACCAACGTCCGTGTCACCGATCGGGCCATCGAAGAGACCGCCCTGCTGTACTTCGGGATCTACCGGGCCGGGGTTCAGGAGCTCCGTTTCCGCCTGCCCGCGTCTCTGGCGGACGCCCGCATCACGGTACCGCACCTGCGCCAGAAGACGGTCCAGCCGGTGCCGGACAGCGGTACCGTGGCGGTGCGGCTCGAGCTTCAGGACATCGTGAGCGACGATGTCCGCGTCCTCATCGAGCATGACCGGTTGCTGAGCGACGCCGAGCAGACCGTCACGCTCCCGGTCGTCGAAACCGGCCGCTCGGACCGTCAGTACCTGGCCATCGAGAATGCCGGCCGCGACGAGGTCCTGGTGGACCCTGGCGACGGCTTCGACCCGCTGACGCCCCAGCAGAAGGAATGGTCAGCGGTCTCGGCGCTCTTCCAGGGCGGCTCGACGCAGGCTTACCTGGCCCGCTCCGGGGTCGCGGCCCCGCGGCTGACCTTCCGCACCAAGGCCCGGGTGACGGTCGAGACCGCCGGAGCCCGCATCGGCCTGGCGGAGACCCTGATGATCATCGACGACAGCGGTGCCTATCGGGCCTCGCAGACCTACCGCATTGACAACCGTACCGAGCAGTTCCTTGAGCTGCACCTGCCTCCGGGCGCGCAGGCGTGGACAGTGCGGGTTGGCGATGAGCTGGCCAAGCCGGTCCTGCCCGACCCGGCCGACCCGCAGCGCCTCCAGGTCCCCCTGGTGAAGACCGCCGCCGGCGACCTGGACTACACCGTCGTGCTGAAGTACGCCGGGACCCTCCGCGTGCCCGGGCCGGTGGCGGCGTCGGACCTGCCCTTCGTGCTGACGGCGAACATCAACGTGGAGCAGAGCCAGGTGGAGTTGTGGCTACCGGCCACCCGGCGTTGGTTCGGCTTCGGCGGCACCCTGCGGCAGGTGCGGGAGGGCGGCGAGTTCGAGGCCGGTTACCTGGCTTACCAGAACAAGCTCGCGAAGCGCCTCATGGAGACCCTTCAGTACGGGAACGTCTTCGAGAAGGCGCGGGCCGTGAGCAACCTGAAGCAGGTCAACGTGCAGATGCTGGAGTCCCAGCAGTTGCTCAGTGCCGGAGAGGGGCTGTTGCGCAACGAGGCCCTCCAGGTCCAGATGGAGCAATCCCAGAAGCTGGTCCAGGACGCCGACGTGCAACTGCGCGAAGCCGAGTCGGCGCAGGGGGCAGTCGTTGCCGCGGACAACCGCGGACGCATGAACCAGGCCTTCGGCGAGCAGGCCACCGGGCTGGCGCGGAACCGGGTCGTCGAGGCGGGCGCCAACTGGGACGTGGAAGAGGTCCGCAAGGGCACCGGCACAGCGGCTGTGGACCACTTCCGCCAGGACTGGTTGTACAGCAACTCCCTGAGTGTCGAGGGCAAGCCGGCGGTGGGAGAGAAGGCGGATCAGCAGGGGGAAGAGGCCCCCACGGACGCCGCCAAGAAGGCCCCGGCAAGACGGCCTTCCGTGGCCCCTGGGATGGCCGGCCAGCCGCCCGCCGTCCCTGAGGAGCCCCAGGCGGTGCAGATCGACAAGCTACAGGCCGGCAAGCAGGCCGGACAGCCTGCACCCCAGTCGCCCGCCAAGAGCGCCGCCGGGCGCCGCGGAGTGCAGAGCCGGGCCGCTCAGTACCAGGCGAAACTGGCAGAAGCCCGCGGCAAGACGGTTGCCGGCGATGTGACCCAGGCCGTGGAACTGGGGGTCCCCCTCATGCCGGGGATGCCGGCGGGCGGCGCCCAGGCCGCGACTGCGGCGCCCACCCCAGTACAGGCCGACAACCACGCCCGCCTCGGCGATCTGGCGCAGGGCGGGCAACTCGGCCGCGGAGCCTTCAGCATGGGCGGGCATGCGCTCCTGGGCTCTGGCCAGGCGGCCGGCGGGGCCTACCTGAATGCGGAGCCTGGTGGCGGCGCTGTGCCGACCGGTCTGGCCAGCCTTGACGTCGCCTTCCCCGGCTTCGATCCCGAACGCTGGACGCGTCACGGGTTCACCACCCCGCGCGGTTCGGTGGCGCTGAGCGCGCGGGCCCTTTCCGTGCGGGCGGTGGACCGGTTGCAGCGGTTTGGGGTGGCGGTGCTGGTGGTCCTCGCGGTCCTGGCTCTGCGCCGCACCTGGTCGGCGCGGGCGCTGGAGCCGCGCCACCAGCGCTCGTTGGCGACCGTGCTCATCCTCGCCGGGGTTGTCAGCCTGCTGGCGGGCGTGTTTCCCATCGCCGGGCTGGCGGCGCTGCTGGCCGGTGGGGCCTGGCGGCTTGGCCTGGCGCTCTGCCGGCGATCGGTGGCCTGAGACCCGTCTCAGGTCGGCCATAGAGCCATGGCCAGGTCCTGACTGCACTTGGTAACGCAGCATCCGCACGGTCGAGGCAGGTTCCCGGCCACGCCGGCAACGCCTGGTGGGCGGGTTCTCCGTAACCCGCCGCCGGGATGCGGAGATCCCGGCCTCCAGACCGCTGGGAGCTCTTGGCGGTTTGAGGCGGAGCTTCGCCGGCCGTCAGCCCTGCGTGGCTGCGTGCCAAGACCGCGATTCCGGTATACTGTGTTCCAGGTGCAGGGGTCGACAGCACGGGAGCACAGCTTGTGAGGCACGTCGGCATGCGGGACCTGGCAAGGGTGGCGGCGGCTCTGCTGGCGTTCTGCGCCGGGGCGGTTGGCGCGATCACCGAACAGGAGGTCGAGGAGGACCAGAGCTTGTCCTCCCGGCTGATCACCCCTCATCGCCCCTGGGCTACCGAGTATGCCGGGGGGCCGGTTCGCGCCCTCTTCTTCGTCAATCCCGGGGGCTATGGCGGCGAGTGGTTCGCTCCGGAGACACGCCTGCGGGAAGTGGTTGAGTTGGGCCAGCGTGTAGACCTGCAGGCAGACGCCATCTTCTTCGGCGGCGCTCAGGGCAACGAGTTCTTCGGCATGGAGCTCGGCCGGCGGCGGGCAGAAAGGCTCCTGGCGACCCCCTACCAGGTCTACGTGTTCGCCAACGCCCAGCTCGGCAACCTGCCGCCGCGCTTCCAGTACCTGATCATGGAGCAGGTCGCCAAGGGGGCCGGGTTGCTCTGTTGCGGACCGGCCGCGGCGGACTACATGACGGAACGGCGCCGACTCCCGGCGCCGGTGCCCTGGCTCATGGACGGTCTGCCAGAACTGGACGGCAAGGTGCCCGCCGACGTGATCCGCGCCTACCGCCTCGGGGCCGGGCGCGGGGCCTGGCTGGACTACCCGACGGCAGCCCTGGTCCCGCAGCATGAGTTCAGTTACAAGGGCTTGGCCGAGTATGACTACCGCTTGCTATGGGTGGTTCGCAGCCTGCTCTGGGCCGCCGGTCGGGAGGGGGATGTATCGGTGTGCTTCCGGGCGCGGGCGCAGGGCGGCCCGGTGCCGCAGCGGCCGTCGTGGGTGCTCGAACTGGGGCGCCGCGAGGTGGCGCCGGCCCGGCTGCACGTCGACGTCAACGTGCGGTGCCGTGGCGATGGCTGGGTGCTGGCCCTGGACGAGGAGAGCGAGTGGGTCTACACCGACCGCCCCGGCGTCATACCGGTCGACCTTCCCCCTCTGCGGGCCGGAGCCTACGTCCTCGACGCCATCGTGCGCAGCCGGCGGGGGGTGGAGGCCTGCGCTGCGACCACCTTCGAGGTCGAGTCGCCCTTCGGCATCGAGGCGCTGGCCCTCGATGCCTCGTTTGCTGAACCGGGCGAGCGCCTGACCGGCCGGGTCACGCTGCGGGGGGCGGTGCCGGCGGGCAGCGTCCTGCGGCTGCGTTTCCGCGATGCCTTCGACCGGGTCCTTCACCAGGTCGATCTGGCGGCGCCCATGGCCGAGGGCGCGGCGGTGCCGTTTGAGTACTCGCCGGGGCCTCATGACACCATTCTGATGCGCTGCGAGGCCGTGATCCTCTCAGAGGACGCCGAGATGGACGCCCGGGAGGCGTCCTTCCAGGTACCCAAGCGCCGCCGTGGGCAGTTCAACTTCCTGCAATGGGATACGCCCACGGACGTGCTGGGGGGCTACGCCTGGCAGCAGTTGCGGCAGGCGGGGATGAGCCTCTGCCTCCTGGGCAGCTTCAGCGAGACGAAGCCGGTCCCGGCCCTTGCCGCCAGCGATATCTCGGTAGTGCCCTATGTGACGCGCATCCAGGACCCCAAGGACGCCCAGGGCGTCATGCAGGTGCGCCAGGAGGACGGCACCAACACCACCCTCTGCTGGAACGACGAGCCCGCCATCGACGACTATGTGTACCGGCTGGTGCGCCACCAGCAGCAGCGCCGCGAGCATGGGGTTTTCTGTTACTCTCTGGGTGACGAGGGCGTCACCCTGGGCTGCTGCGTCCACCCAAAGTGCCTCGACACCTACCGCCGCTACCTCAACGACCAGTATGCCGGCATCGACCCGCTCAATGCCTCCTGGGGCACTGCCTACGCCTCTTTCGATGAGGTCGCCCTTCTCGACCCCAAGGACCCCATGGAGGAGGGCGCCAAGGCCAAGGGCCAGTTCGCCCGCTGGTTCGACCGGCAGGCCTTCGCCCGCTGGAATCTCATGCATTTCGCGGGCCGTTTCGGCCGGGCGTTCAGGACCCTCGACCCCCAGGCCGTGACCGGTTTCGAGGGCACGGGCGGGTTCGGCGATGACTTCGATGCCATCCTCGGTACCAACGGCTTCTACTCGCCCTACCCAGGGATCGGCGACGAGATCATCCGCTCGGCGGCCCCGCGTGGCCTGATCCGGGCCAACTGGATGGGCTACAGCAAGACTGCGGACGCCCTCTCGGACGCGGCCTGGCGCATGGTCATGCACTCCATGGACAGTGTCTGGTTCTGGATGTGGACTGGCATCGGCAGCTATCGCGGGTACCTGACGCCCACCCTGGACCTCTATCCGGCCACGGCCGAACTGGCTGCCGAGATGCGCCCGGTGCGCCGCGGGCTGGGGGACCTGCTGCTGCAATCGCGTCCGGTGCACAGCGGCATCGCCGTGTTCTACTCTCTGCCGTCGGCCCTGTCCCATGGGCTGGAGGAGAGTGCCGGCTACGTGGGTCCGGAGGCCACTCATCAGACCTGGACGCGCCTGACCTCTGAGCTCGGGCTGGACTACCGCTATGTCACCCAGGCCATGCTGCGCCAGGGGGCCCTGCGGCCCGATGAGTTCCGCGTGCTGCTGCTGCCCATGACGCAGGCGGTGGGCCCCGATGAGGCGCTTCTGCTGCTGGGCTTCGTCGAAGCGGGCGGCACGGTCATCGCGGATGTCCGGCCAGGCCTCTTCGACGGCCACTGCAAGCCGGCGGAGCCCGGGACCCTGGACGCCCTGTTCGGGATCCGTCGGAGCCAGCGTGTCGGTCCTGTGCAGAAGCCCCTGGCTCTGCAGGCCCGCCTGGGGGGCGAGGAGCTTTCCCTGCGGACGCTTCTGTCCCGCGTCGACCCGGGGGTCGAGGCCGGCAACGCGCATGCCCTGGGCAAGGTCGAGGGCGTGCCGGTGATGCTGGTGAACACGGTGGGCCGCGGCCGAGCCATCCTGCTGAACTTCCAGCTCCTCTCGGACCCGGTCGATGAGAGCCAGTGCGCGGCGGCACGCGCCTTCCTGCGGGCTCTCTACGACAGTGTCCGGGTAGCAGCCCCCGTGAGCGTCTCGTCGCCAGGAGATGAGCCGCTGCCGCTCACGGAGACCCGGGTCTGGCGTACCGGGGACGCCTTGGTTTTCGGCCTCTGGCGACAGATGCAGTGCGCCTGGTTCGCGCCGGCCGCCGGGACCGTAGCGGGGGCTCCCGTGCCGGCGCGCATCGCCCTGCCCGAAGCCCGCTACGTCTACGACCTGCGCCGGGGGAGGTCCCTCGGTCGGGTGGCCGAGGTGGAGACCGAACTGCGCTGGGGCCGCGCCAACTTCTTCCTGGCCGTCCCGGAACGGATTGGGGGCCTCGAACTGCAGCTCAGTTCCGCGGCGCCCCAGCCTGGCAGCCCTCTGCGGGCGGAGATCGAGTTGGCCGGGCTCGGCGGGTCGGGCGCACGGCAGGCGGTCTTTGCCCAAGTGCTCGATCCTGCCGGGCAGCCCGTGCCCTGGGGGGACCAGGTCGTGGTCCTGAAGGACGGCCGAGGTGGCTTGGACCTGCCCGTGGCCCACAACGCTGCCCCAGGTCGCTGGCGGCTGCGCGTCACCGAGCTGTTCAGTCAGGAAGCCGCCGAGGCCACCTGGACCGTCCGCTGAGGGGCCTGGGGACCGCGGGCGACCCGCCGGACCGGCCAGATCGGTCGGATCGGTCGGATCAGCTCCCCGGCCGGAAGGCTCTGCGTCTGCGGGCGCCGTCGCGGGTCGTGGACCTGGCCACGGGGGGCGTGGTGTCGGCAGACGCCGCGGCGGTCGTCGTCGAGATGCGGCGGGGCGAGACGCGCTGATTCTGGCTGGAGCCCGTGGCTCGCTGAGGCGGAGCTCCAGGGTCGCGCGGCCGGCGGTCGCAGGCTCGCAGAGAGCCCGGCGAGACCCCGAAGTGGGCGCGGAAGAGCCGGCAGAGCGAGTGCTCGTCCCCCAGGCCGCAACGCTCGGCGATGGACTTCAGCGGCAGTGTACTCGAGACCAGCAGGTCGCGGGCGTGCTCCAGGCGCAGCAGCCGCACGTAGGCCATAGGCGTCCGTCCCGCCAGGCGGTGGAATTCGCGGACGAAATGGAAACGGCTCAGGCCTGCCACCCGGGCCAGGTCTGCCAGCCGCAAGGGGACCGTGAGGTGCTCGCGCACATGCTGCCGGAGGCGCTCGACCAGGTCGTGGTCCCGCGTCTGGAACGTCTCCAGGAACTCCGCCAGCAGCGCCCCCAGCAACGCATCGCGCAGATGGCCTGCCGTGGGCGAGAGCGATTGCCGTTCGGAGTGCAGCCACTCGCCCATCAGGCGGATGCGTCCCGTGCGGTCATGCCCGCGGCCCGGCAACGGCTCGCCGTCGACCAGCTCGAATGCCAGGCAGAGCCACTCGGTATGCGCCTCCATCGCCGTGTGCTCCCGATGCCGCTGCCCCGGGCTGAACAGCAGCACGTCCCCCGGCCCCGACCAGACGTCGCGGCCGTCCAGGTCGGCCCAGTGCCGACCCGCCGCAAAGATGAGCATCTCCCAGTAGGGGTGCGCATGCGCCTGCATGGTCCACTGCCGGTCCGTGCGCAGCCGACTGATGCTCAGCAGATCCACGTTCATGGTGCCCGCCCGCAATCCCTGGCAACAGAAAAGCAATACCAGCCAACTGTGCGGCCTTCTCTGCTTGCCGGTTCCAGCGTACTTTGTAGCGACACGCGTGTGAGACAAGCGGTTGTGCCTGTCCCTGGCGGAAGGCAATTCCTGCCAAGGAAGGGCAGCCCACCGGGTGGTATTCGAGGATGACGCATCGCGAGCGGCTACTCCGGACTCTGCGTGGGGAGTCCACGGACCGGGTTCCCCTGCCCATGTGGCTGGGCTTCGCCCCGTGGGGGGATGCGCTGCAGCGCTGGCGTAAGGAGTCTGGCATCGCGGACCTGGATCTCCAGCGCGAGTTCGGCTTCGATCCGTTCTTTCTGGTGGTGCCGGTGGAGTACGGTCCGTTTCCCGGCTTCCCGGCGACCGTGCTCTCAGCGGACGACGAGTTCGTGGTCTCGACCGACAGCCGTGGCATCACGGTCCGCAACCGGCGCGACGGGGCCAGCATGCCGGAGTTCCTGGCTCACCCCGTACGCACGACGGCGGACTGGGAGCGCTACAAGGCCGAGCGTCTGCAGCCGCGCTTTGCCGAGCGCCTGGCGCGCGTGGACGAGTTTGCGCAGCAGGCCGCCGTCACGGACGCACCGGTGCAGTTCGGCAGTTTCCCCTGGGGGGTGTTCGGCACGGCGCGGGACCTGCTCGGGGTCGAGGGACTCCTCTTCGCCTTCTACGATGCGCCGGACCTGGTCCGCGACATCATGAACACCCACGTCGACCTGTGGTTGGCGCTGCTCGAGCGCGTGGTCCGGCGGGTGCACGTGGACCATGTCCACATCTGGGAGGACATGTCCGGCCGGCAGGGGTCCCTGATCTCGCCGGCCATGGTGGAGTCGTTCATGATGCCGTGCTACGACCGCATCGCGGAGCGCGCCCGTGGGCTCGGTGTCGAGTTTGTCTCGGTCGACACGGACGGCGACTGCTCCGAACTGGTGGCGGTGATGACGGGGCACGGCGTGAACGCGTTCTTCCCCTTCGAGGTGCAGGCAGGGAATGACATCCTGCAGTACCGTAAGCGGTATCCGGGCCTGGCGATCCTGGGCGGCCTGGACAAGCGCTGCCTGGCCGGCAGCAGGGCCGACGTGGACCGCGAACTGGCGAGGGCGGCGGAGATGATCCGGTACAGCCGGTACATCCCCGGTTTCGACCACCTGATCCCGCCCGATGCCGCCTGGGCCAACTACCGCTATGCCGTCGAGGGACTCCAGGAGATTTGTGGGAAAGCGAGGTAGATCATGCCACTGAAATGGCGTCGGCAGTGGATCGCGGACGAGACCTACGAGTCGGCGGGTGTCTTCGATGTCAATGGCGATGGGGTACCGGACATCGTCTCGGGCGCCTTCTGGTACCAGGGACCCGACTTCCGCAATAAGCACTTCATCGGCGAGGTCAAGGCTGCCGGCGAGTACTTCGACGACTTCTCCACCATCGCCATGGACGTCAATGGGGATGGCCGCATGGACTTCGTCACCGGCGGCTGGTGGGGCAACACGCTCCGCTGGCGGGAGAACCCGGCAGACCCCACCAAGCCCTGGCCCGAACATATCATCGGCGAAACCGGCAATGTCGAGACGACCCGCGCCTGGGATCTCGACGGCTGCGGCGTGCCCGAGCTCGTCGCCAACACCCCCGGCCGCCGCGAGGTCACGGTCTTCAAGCTCAAGACCCAGGGCGGCAAGGGCACTGGCGCCTTCGAGCGCTTCACGGTCCACGAGTTCCCCGAGAAGGAGAGCCAGGGGCATGGGCTGGGCTGCGGCGACATCGCCGGCCGGGGCCGCATGGACATCGTTCTGGCCCGCGGCTGGCTCGAGTGCCCGGCCAACCCCTGGCGCGATGCCTGGACCTGGCATCCGGGTCTCACGCTCGACTGGGGCGGTGCCAGCGTCCCGATGCTGGTGGTCGATGTGAACGGCGACGGCCGCAACGAGCTGATCGTCGGCAATGGCCACGGCTACGGCCTGACCTGGTATGAACCGCGCCGGGCCGCCGGCGGCGCCATCGCCTGGCAGCCGCACCCCATCGACCCGTTCAACGCCCAGTACCACGACCTGATGTGGGTCGACATCGATGGCGACGGCAAGCCCGAGCTCGTCACCGGCAAGCGCCACCGGGCCCACTGCGGTCACGAGGCCGGCGAGTGGGACGACCTGGGGATCTACTACTTCAAGTGGACCGGCGAAGGCTTCGCCAAACAGATCATCGACTACGGCCCCATCGGCGAGAGCAAGGGCTGCGGCATCCACTTCGCCGTGGCGGACCTGCGGGGCAGCGGCCGGCTGGACCTGGTGGCGCCGGGGAAAGACGGGCTCTACGTCTACTACAATGAGGGGATGTGAGTGATCTGGCGGATCTGACGGGTCTGACGGATCCGATGGATCCGACGGATCTGGCCGCTCCCCCAGACCAAGGAGGCACTGCCATGCCGAAGATCGCGATGATTGGTGCCGGCAGCCTGGTGTTCTGCAAGACGCTGGTGATGGACATTCTCGCCACGGAGGCGCTCCGTGACTGCGAGATCTGCCTGATGAACCGCACCAAGCCCAAGCTCGACCAGATGGCCGCCTTCGTGCGCCGCGTGGTCAAGGCCAACCGCCTGCCTACCCGCATCACGGCGACCCTCGACCGCCGGGAGGCCCTGCGCGGGGCCGACTACGTCATCATCATGATCCAGGTGGGCGGCGTCGAGACCTTCCGGCAGGACTATGAGATCCCGCTGAAGTACGGGGTCGACCAGTGCATCGGCGACTCCCTCGGGCCAGGTGGCGTCATGCGGGGCCTGCGGACGATCCCGGTGCTGGCCGACATCGCCCGGGACATGGCTGAGCTCTGTCCCAACGCGCTGTTGCTCAACTACGCCAATCCCATGGCGGCCTGCTGTCTGGCCCTGGGCCGGGTCGCTGGCCCGGTGCAGTTCATCGGCCTCTGCCACGGGGTCCAGACGACGCTTGACCTCATCAGCCGCTATGTCGAGGTGCCCAAGGACCAGATCGACTATCTGTGTGCCGGCATCAACCACATGGCCTGGTTCCTGTCGCTGAAGGACAAGCGCGACGGGCGCGATCTCAACCCCATCCTCCGGGCCAACCTCGAGAAGCCGGAGTACTACGCCAACGAGAAGGTGCGCGGTGAGGTCATGCGGCATTTCGGCTACTTCATGACCGAGTCCACCGGGCACCTCTCCGAGTACCTGCCCTGGTTCCGCTCCAGCGCACGGGCCCTGAAGGCCTACTGCGACGAGCCGGCCTTTGGCGGCGAGAGCGGCGCCTACTACAAGTACTGCGCCATGCTGGCGGACAAGTACAAGGGCGTCAACTACCTCGATACCGAGAGCGACACGCTCAGTCAGCGCAGCGTCGAGTACTGCTCCTACATCCTCGAGGCGCACCGGACGGACCGTCCCTTCCGCCTCAATGGCAACGTGCGCAACGACGGTTACGTGACCAACCTGCCGGCAGGCTGCTGCGTCGAGGTCCCGGTCTACGTCGACCGCCGGGGCCTGCACCCGCTGCGGGTGGGCGACCTGCCGCCGCAGTGCGCGGCCCTGAACCAGAGCAACGTCACCGTGCAGACGCTGGCTGTCGAGGCGGGCTTGCGGGGTGACCCGGAACTGGCCATGCAGGCCATCGCCCTGGATCCCTTGACTAGCGCCTGCTGCACCCTCAACGAAGTTCGCCAGATGACCGCCGAGCTGATTGCCGCCAACCGCGAGTTCCTGCCCCAGTTCGAGGGCCGGTCGCTGCAGGCGACCCCGGCGGTGAAGGTGCCGCGGCGGGTGAAGCGGGTCGAGGTGCCGCTGGATCCGGCTCTGGCCATCGCCAACCGCTTTGGCGAGCTGGCGACGCGGACGCTACAGCGGACTCGAGGCTGACGCCGCCGGCGGCAGCGCCAGCGGGCAGATCGGACGGATCGGACAGATCGGACAGATCGGGCAGATCGGAAGGGCCCCCATGCGCAGGTTATCTCTTGCCGGCTACCTCGCCTTCTGCGCCCTGGCCGTACTGGCGGCCGAGACGCGCTTCGAGAAGCGCCAACTCGACCCGCGCTTCCGCAGTGAGGGCGTTGCGGTCGCCGACTTCAACAACGACGGCCGTCCGGATGTCGCCACCGGCAACCTGCTGTACCTCGGCCCGGACTGGCAGGCAAAGCCCATGCTCGGGGAGGCCAAGGAGTTCGACCCCAAGGGCTACAGCAGCTCCTTCCTGTGCTTCGCGGAAGACGTGAGTCGCGACGGCTGGATGGATCTGGTCGTGGTCGGCTTTCCCGGGCAGGAGACGGCCTGGCTGCAGAACCCCGGTGCCGCCGGGGGGGCCTGGGTCCGGCAGGTGGCCATCGGCCAGACGGGGAACGAGAGCCCGCTCTGGGTGGACGTGGACCGCGACGGTCGTCACGAGCTGCTCTTCACGTCGGGACAGGGCATCGCGGTGGCCCGGCCGCGCGCCGATCTCGCCCAGCCGTGGGAGGTGTTTGCCCTCGGCGCTGCCGGTGACCCGGCTCCCGGGCATGGGCTGGGCTTCGGCGATGTGAACGGCGACGGCTATGAGGACGTGCTCTGCCCGGAAGGGTGGTGGGAGGGATGCGGCAACCCCGCGACCACCCCGTGGCCATTCCATCGCGCCAAGCTCTCCGAGTCCTGCGCCCAACTGGCCGTGCTGGACGCCGACGGCGACGGTGACGCCGACATCCTCAGCAGCAGTGCCCATGCCTACGGCGTCTGGTGGACCGAGCAGACCCCCGGAGGCTGGGTCCTGCACGAGCTCGACAAGAGCGTCTCACAGACCCATGCCCTGCACCTGGCTGACCTCAACCGCGATGGCCTGACCGACTTCGTCACCGGCAAGCGCTTCTGGGCTCACACCCAGGGTGATCCCGGTATCGATGAGCCCGCGATGCTGTGCTGGTTTGAGCTGCAGCGCCGCGAGGGCAAGCCGGTGTGGACACGACACGTCATCGATGAGAACAGCGGGGTCGGGCTCCACGCCCAGGTCGTGGATGTCAACCTCGATGGCCGCCTCGACGTCGTCAGCTCCAACAAGAAGGGCGTCCACGTCTTCCTGCAGATGCCGTAGAGCACGAGCACGAGTACGAGCACGTTTGCCATAGAGGGACTGACCGACGATGGATCCATCTCCCATGACCCGCAGGAGCTTCCTGCGGCACGGCACCCGCACGGCCTGCGCGGTCGCCGCCGCGCCTTACCTCATCCCTGCCTCAGCCCTCGGTCGCGACGGGCACACGGCCCCCAGCGAGCGCGTGACCGTCGGCTTCATCGGGGTCGGGGGCCAGGGACGCGGACACCTCCTTGGCGGGGGCTGGACCTACATCGCCGGGGGCTATGCCGCCCGGGAGGATGTCCAGCTCCTCGCCATCTGCGATGTCGTCCGCGACCGCCGCGAGGAGGCCTGCCGCACCGTCAACGGCCACTATGCCAACCGTACGGGGTCTGCCGCATACCGTTGCTGCGAGCCCGTCAACGACTTCCGCAACCTCCTGGCGCGCAGCGATATCGATGCAGTCCTGATCGCCACTCCCATCCACTGGCACGAGATCATGACGGCCATGGCGGCGCGGGCCGGCAAGGATGTCTACTGCGAGAAACCGATCGCCATCACCATCCGTTCCAGCCGGGCCATGGCCGACACCGTGAAGCGCTACGGCCGCGTCTTCCAGGGCGGCACGCAGCAGCGCTCGGAGTATGGTGGCACCTTCCGCACCGCCTGCACCATCGTGCGCAGCGGCATGATCGGCGAGGTGAAGGAGGTCTACGCCTGGCGCCCGGGCGGGACCTTCTCCTGGCAGGCCGGTCGGGGGAACCCGATGCCGGTGCCGGAGGGACTGGACTGGGACCTCTTCCTCGGGCCGGCGCCGTGTATGCCCTATGACGGCGTCGCCCATGCGCACCGCTTCTGCGGCCTGGGGGACATCAACTGGGGACCCCACCACTACGACTTCATCCAGTGGGTCCTCGGCATGGACCAGAGCGGGCCGACGGAGGTGTTCATCGAGGGGGACGTCCTGCGGTACCGCTATGCCAATGGCGTCGTCGTCCATGCCTGCCCCTGCCCGCAGGGCGGGCCGGGCGGCAATGGCGGCGCCCGCTTCATCGGCACGAAGGGATGGGTGGCTGCTGACCGCGATGGCATCGCGGCCGACCCGCCCGGCCTCCTGCGCAGTGTGCCGGACCCACGCAGCGTGGGCGTCTACCACAGCACCAGCCATTCGGGCAACTTTCTCGAGTGCGTCCGCACCCGCCAGCCCACGATCTGTGGTCCGGAGAGCTCCCACCGGGCGGCGACCGCGGTGATTCTCGGCGGTCTGGCCCTGGAGCTGAAGCGGCCACTGAAGTGGGACCCGGTCAGGGAGACCTTCCCCGGCGATGACGAGGCCAATCGCCTCCTGAGCACCGCCTTTCGCGCTCCGTGGTGTGTGTGAGTTTCCCCTTTCCCTCGAGGATACCGACGATGCGACGTGCGCTGATCATGGCCTTGGGACTGACCCTCCTGCCCGGCGGCGGCTCCCTTCTGGCGCAGGCCCCGGCGGACGAGCCCGCCTGGATCGCCGCTCTGCACTCCGCAGCCGCTCGCCCCGCCAAGGAGGTCGCCTGCCGCAACCTCAAACTCCGCGGGACGGCCGCTGCCGTGCCGACCTTGGCGGGGTTGCTGGAAGACGCTGAGCTCGGCAGCGATGCCCGGGATGCGCTCGAGTCCATGCCTTGTCCGGAGGCCGGGCAGGCGCTGCTTGCGGCTCTGGACACGACCACGGGCCGGGTCCAGGCCGGCGTCATCGGGTCGTTGGCCGTGCGTCAGGAGGCAGCGGCGGTGCCTCGTCTGGTACCCTTGCTCCAGGCCCCGGACGCCGGCATTGTCGCGGCGGCCGCCCTGGCCCTTGGCACCCTCGGCGGCAGCGTCGCCTGCGATGCCCTTTCGCGTGCTCATGACTCCTGTCCGGCCGCCCTGCGGCCGGCCTGCGCCGAAGGGCTCCTGCGCTGCACGGTTCCCCTGCGCGCCGCCGGCGACCGCGCGGCTGCCGATGCCATCTGTCAGCGGCTCGTAGGAGCCGGCGAACCCGCGCCTGTCCGCGCCGCGGCGTGGACCGCGCTGCTGAGCCCGGGAGACCAGGCGGCATCCCGCTTTGCCGCCGCCCTGGACAGCGGTGACCTCGTGGCCCAGCAGGCCGCGGTGTCGGCAGCCGCGACCCTCGAAGGAGCGACCGTGACGCAGGCGGCGGTGGAACGGCTGCCTGGCCTTGCCATGCCACTTCTCCGCGTGGGTCTCCTGGCGTCTCTCGCGCGTCGGGGTGACCCGGCCGCGACCCCGGCTGTGGTGGCGGCCTGCGGAGACGCTGACGAGCGCGTCCGCGTGGTGGCCCTGAGCGCCCTGGCCGAGCTGGGGGACGCGTCCCATGCAGCCTTCCTGGCCGAGTGGGCGGCCAAGGCTGCGGCCGGCGAGAGGGATGCCGCCCGGGACGCCCTGTGCCGTCTGCACCGGGGCGAGGTGACGGCCAGTCTGCTGAAGCTCCTCAAGGATGGGTCGCCCGCGGCCAAGACGGAGGCCATGGCGGCGCTCTCGCGGCGCGGCGACGCGGCGGCCTGCGATGCTCTCCTGGCGCTGGCGGCTGGGACCGACGAGAGGGCGGCGGCCAGCGCCTGCGAGGCCTTGGCCGAGCTGGGGGCCCAGGCGCAGGTGGCGCCGCTGGCCCAGTGCGCCCTGCGCACCCCCGCCAAGCCCGTGCGTGACGCCGCCGCGGCCGCCTGCGTGAGCGCGGGACGGCGCGGCGGTCAGGTTGATGCCGCGACGGCCGCCGTGCTCCAGGCGCTCGATGGTGCCGGGTCCGAGGCCAAGGCGGCGCTTCTGCGGGCCGCCGGCGAACTGGGCGGGGCAGGGGCCCTGGATCGGCTGCGCGCCGCCCTTACCGACACGGACGCCGGCGTGCGGACGGCCGCCGTCCGGGCCCTGGCCGACGTGGCTGGCCCGGACGCACTCCCGGAGTTGTTGCGTCTGGCCAAGGAGTCCCAGGAGCCCAATCACCGGGTCTTGGCCCTACGCGGCTATTGGCGCCTGGTGGGCCTCGTCGCCAACCGTCCGGCCGAGGAGCGCCTGGGGCTCTGTCGCGATGGCCTTGCCGCCTGCGAGCGACCCGAGGAGCGCCGTCTGGGCCTCGGCGAGCTGGGCAAGGTCCCGCTTGCCGGCGCTCTGGAGCTGGCCCTGGCCGCCGAGAAAGAGGAGGCCATCCGGGCTGAGGCCCAGTTGGCCGTAGTCCGGATCTGTGGACAGACCATGGCCGGCGACCGGGCTGCCGCTGCCGCCCAGTTCCAGCGTCTGGCTACCGAGGGGGCTGCCGAGCAGGTGAAGACCGAGGCCAGGAGTGCCATGGAGGCCCTCCACCGCCTGGCTTCCTACATCATGCCCTGGCTCGCGGCTGGACCCTACCGCCAGCAGGGCAAAGAGTGCCAGCAGCTCTTCGACGTCGCCTTCCCCCCCGAAGAGGGCCCGGACAAGGTCGAATGGAAGCCCGCGGCCACGCCCCCTGACCCAGCCCTGGCTTGGCAGGTCGACCTGGCCTCCGTCGTCGCCGGAAACCATGCCGTCGCCTACATCCGGACCCGCGTGTTCTCACCGCGCGAACAGCCCGTCGCGCTGGCCTTGGGCGTCGATGATGGCGTCAAGCTCTGGATCAACGGACAGCTCGTGCACGCCAACAACGCGGTGCGTGGGCTGGTCCCCGACCAGGACAAGGCCCAGGCCGCCCTACGGCAGGGCTGGAATGACCTCCTGGCCAAGGTCACGCAGCACACCGCCGGCTGCGGACTGTGCCTGCGGGTGACAACCCCGGACGGGGCCCTGGTCGAAGGCCTGCGGGTGGACCCGGCCGGCAAGGACTGAAGCACCGGGCGGTCCGGGGGGCCATGGAGCGACCGCGCCAAGGAGATCGCGTCATGTCGAACAGCAAGGTCCGCATCGGTTTCGTCGGCGTCGGTGGCATGGGCCAGTGTGCCCACCTCAAGAACTACGCCACGCTGACCGACCAGTGTGAGGTGGTGGCCATCGCCGAGCTGCGTGCCGATATGGCCCGTGCGGTGGCGGCTCGCTATGGCATCCCCAAGGTCTACCGGAGCCACGCGGAACTCCTGGCCAACGAGAAGGTCGACGGCATCGTCGCCTCGCAGCCCTTCACCCGCCATGGGGTCCTGGTGCCGCAGTTGCTCAAGGCCGGGGTCCCGGTCTTCACCGAGAAGCCGTTGGCCGGAGCGGCAGCCGTGGGCGAGATGATCGTGAAGGCCGTGGCCGGCAGCGGCACCTTCATGATGATCGGCTACCACAAGCGTAGCGATCCGGCCACGATGTATGCGGTCGAGCAGATCAAGGCCCTGCGCCAGTCCGGTGAGATCGGCGCCATGACCTATGTACGCATCCTCATGCCCGCCGGCGACTGGGTCGCCAACGGCTTCACCGATCTGGTTCGCGGCACCGACCCTGCCCCGGCCCTCGAGTGGGACCCTCCCGCGCCTGACATGGATGCGGACACCTTCAAGGAGTACATCAACTTCGTCAACTACTACATCCACCAGGTCAACCTGATGCGCCACCTGCTGGGCGAGGACTATGCGGTGAAGTACGTGGACCCGCACGGCCGGATCCTGGTGGCCCAGAGCGCCAGCGGGCTGCCCTGCACCATCGAGATGTCGCCCTATGTGACGACCGTCGATTGGCAGGAGGAGGCCCTGGTGACCTTCGAGCGCGGCTATGTCCGGGTGACGCTGCCGGCGCCCCTGGCCAGCAACCGGCCCGGCGCGGTCGAGGTGTTCAAGGACCCCGGCAAGGGCGCCACCCCGACGCGTCTGGTACCGCAACTGCCCTGGGTCCACGCCATGCGCCAGCAGGCCATGAACTTCGTGGCGGCGATCCGGGGCGAACGGCCCCCCACCTGCGATGCGGCCACCGCCCTCAAGGACCTGCAGACCGCCCGCGAGGTCATCCGCCTGCGGTTCGGGAAGTGAGCTCCGGTCCTGCCCGCGGGCCAGGCCTCCCCATCCCAACGGGAAGCGACTGCCTCCGGCGGCGGCGCCTGAGGCGCGAAGGGCCTCGGAGTCAGTCCACGCAGACGCCCTGGGCCCGCAGGTACGCGCTCACCTGGCGGAAGTCTGTCATACCCTCCTCGAGGAAGGCTTTGTAGATCCACATGCCGCTGAATCGTGGTGTGCGGCCCTCCGGCGTCAGGATGGAGAGCTTGTAGGTCACGATCTGTTCCCGCAGGCTGGGAGTCAACCGGGACCGGAAGCGCCGCATGGGTGCCATCTTCTCCGCGATCAGGACGGGATCGAGGAACCAGATGTCGACCTTCCACGGGCGTCCCCAGGAGCCATACTCGATCGTCGGTTTGAGGTAGAGGCCCCCCGGCACCTGGTCAGCCCGGGCCTTCCCTCCCGGCATCGTCGGCCTCGCTTTCTCGAAGAAGACCTCCGTCACCAGAGGGTGCTCCGCCAGCTGCCCCGCGATCCGGAGTACCTCGCCGACCGGCACGGATCCGGCAAACAGGTCGATGTCAGGGTAGGCCATGGCGTCCAGGAAGTAGCTGCCCGATGCCTGGACCTCCCCGCAGGGCTCCAGAGCCTCCAGCAGCCCGGTCTGCAGAAGCAGCCTCTCGCCCTCCCGCTTCAGCTCCTCGGCACGCTCGATGGCCGTCATCTGGGATCCCTCCGATCACCGTGGGCCTGTCGCCGAGCGCCTGCCTGGGCCCGGTGGCTGCCCGGCGCGGCCGGTGGCATCAGGGCATGGGGCCACGAGATGGACTATAGCACCGCCAGTGGAAAACCGGGGTCCGGCCCGCGACCCGCGCGCCGCCGCAGCCACGGAGCGACGCCCTCCGGCGGGCCGGCCGGGGAGAGGCTGTCCCAGGACAGCCCAGCACCGCCGCGCATCCCCGCCCGGCGGCGGACCCCGAAACGGCCAGGGCTGTTCCGTTTTCGGCACTCCGGCTTTGGGGCGAGCTGCCAGAAGAAGGTGGAGCGGCCGCGGCCTCGCGGCCAGATGCCCGCGAGGCCGCGGGCGGTCCAGGGGAAGGGGGGCCGGCGCTCGATCTTGGAACAGCCCTGCGAAACGGCCCCTGAGCATTGCCCGGCATCGGAGACGGGGGTACATTTGGCTGCTACGGCGACGGTCGTCTGGCAGCCGGAGAAGGGCCATGCAGGGAGCATCTCCCGGCCTGGCTGCCGGGCACGTGGGTACGCCGCGGGACCCGTGCATGCAGACACCCTATTACCTGATCGATGAGTCCAGACTGCTCCGCAACCTGGAGACCATCCGGCACGTGCGGGAGGTGTCCGGCGCGAAGTTCGTGCTGGCGCTGAAGTGCTTCTCCACCTGGGCCGTGTTCCCGCTCATGCGTCAGTACATGGACGGGACCACCAGCAGCTCACTCTTCGAGGCCAGGCTGGGACATGAGGAGTTCGGCAAAGAGGTCCATGCCTACAGCGTGGCCTGGTCCCGCTCGGACATCCTGGCGGTGCGGCGCTTCGCCAGCAAGATCATCTTCAACTCCGTGTCCCAGCTCGAGCGCTTCGCGGGGGAGGTCCTCGGTCTGAAGATGGGCCTGCGGGTGAATCCGGGGGTGAGCTATTCGCACTTTGACCTGGCGGACCCGGCCCGGCGCTTCTCGCGGCTCGGGGTGTCCGACAAGGCGGCCCTGATGGCCGTGGCGCCGCGCCTCAGCGGCGTCATGTTCCACTTCAACTGCGAGAACGATGACCTGGGCAGCCTGCGGGCGCTCCTGGACCGCATCAGCGCGGACTATGGCGACCTGTTGGCACGGTTGGAGTGGGTCAGTCTGGGCGGCGGCATTTACTTCACCAAGGCAGGGTACCCGGTCGACGAGTTCGCCGCTCTGCTGAAGGAGTTCTCGAGCCGGCACGGGGTGCAGCTCTACCTGGAGCCCGGGGAGTCGGCCATCACCCAGGCTGCGGAACTGGTGACTACGGTGTTGGATGTAGTTCACAACGAGGTGGATGTCGCCATCGTGGATGCCTCCATCGAGGCCCACATGCTGGACCTGCTGATCTACCGGTTGGAGGCCAAGGTGGGGTCTCCCGGCCCCGGTCCGCACAGGGTGATGATCGCGGGCCGTTCCTGCCTGGCGGGGGATATCTTCGGCACCTTCAGCTTGGAGAAGCCCCTGGTTCCCGGCTGCGAGGTGCGTTTCGCGGACGCCGCCGGGTATACCCTGGTGAAGAAGAACTGGTTCAACGGCGTGGCCATGCCCGCCATCGCCGTGCGTCGGCTGGATGGCACGGTGGACGTGGTCCGCACATTCTCCTACAGGGACTTCAAGAAGGGCCTGTCGTAAGGAGGGTACCTCGCGATGAAGAAGAACGTGATGATCATCGGCGCCGGCGGCGTGGCGCACGTGGCGGCCCACAAGGCGGCCATGAACAACGATGTGCTGGGCGACCTCTGCATCGCCTCGCGCACCCAGGCCAAGTGCGATGAGATCATCGCCAGCGTGCGCCGCAAGGGCCACGTCAAGGACCCGTCGAAACGGCTCTACTCGCGGTCCCTCGACGCCCTCGACATCCCCGCCACGGTGAAGCTGATCCGCGAGACCGGTACCGAGATTGTCGTCAACCTCGGCAATGCCTTCGTCAACATGTCCGTCCTGGAGGCCTGCCTGGAGACCGGTGCGGTCTACATGGATACCGCCATCCACGAAGACCCCGACAAGGTCTGCGAACAGCCGCCCTGGTACGCCAATTACGAGTGGAAACGCCGCGACCGCTGCAAGGCCAAGGGGCTGTCGGCGATCCTGGGTGTCGGCTTCGACCCCGGTGTCGTCAACGCCTATTGCGCCCTGGCGGTGAAGCACTACTTCGACACCATTGACACCATCGACATCCTCGACGTCAACGCCGGCAGCCACGGCAAGTACTTCGCCACCAACTTCGATCCCGAGATCAACTTCCGCGAGTTCATCAAGGTCTGGACCTGGATCGACCGGCAGTGGCGGGAGTACCCGACGCACTCGGTGAAGCGCGTCTACGACTTCCCGGTGGCCGGGCGGTGCCCGATCTACCTCAACGGTCACGATGAGTTGCACTCGCTGTCGCAGAACATCAACGCCAACAGCATCCGCTTCTGGATGGGCTTCGGCAACCACTACATCAACGTCTTCACGGTCCTGCGCACCCTCGGCTTCCTCTCGCACCTGCCGGTGACCCTGACCACGGGGCAGGAAGTGGTGCCGCTGAAGGTCGTGAAGGCCCTTCTGCCCGACCCGAAGACCCTCGCCCCCGGCTACACGGGCAAGACCTGCATCGGCAACTTCGTCAAGGGCATCAAGGCCGGCAAGCCGCGGGAAGTCTTCATCTACCAGGTCTCGGACCACCACGCCTGCTACGAAGAGGTCGAGGCGCAGGGCATCAGCTACACCGCCGGCGTGCCGCCGGTGGCCGCCGCGATGCTGGTGGCTCAGGGCATCTGGGACCCGAAGACGATGGTGAACGTCGAGCAGCTTGACCCGGATCCCTTCATCGACCTGCTCAACCGCATCGGCCTGCCCACGGACGTCAAGGAGATCGTGCCCGGCAGTAAGGACTCCTTCGACGGCACCGTCCGCGATCTGGCCACCGAGCTGGCCGAGTCCACCGCCACGGTCACGGTCTCCGCCGCCAACCCGCTGATCGCCCTCGACAAGCAGGCCCAGCAGGCGGCCCTGGAACGCATCGCCGCCAGCTTCTGCCAGAAGCCGTAGCCGCGGCCCCAGCCAGGGCCGGTCGCGGTCGCGCGGCCACCGACAGGATCTGGGGCGGCCACGGCTGCCCAGGGACACTCTGCCGCGAAGCGCGCCGGCTGTGCCGGCAGGCCGTGTGGGCGCCCCTCGTGCCGCATGGTCATGGCCAGCGTCTGAGCCGTACCCCCGTGGGCCGTGCGCCCGATGCCCGTGGGAGCCGGGATCTCCGCATCCCAGCCGCGGCATACGGTCCGTCCGGCCGCAGCCCGCAGGGCGACGGCGGAAGATGCCGCGTTCCGGGGGGTCTGGGCTCATTCGACGGCCTCAGGCCAAGCCCCGCTGGCCCGCTGTGCCACGCCGTTATTGTGGTTACATTGGACAATGTAGTCACAAAGGAGTCTTCATATGGCCGCCGTCGGTATCCGGGAGTTCAAGGCCCGGGCCAGCTACTACGTGGAACTGGCCTCCCGTGGCGAGCAGGTCACCATCACGAAGCGGGGCAAGTCCATCGCGCGGTTGGTGGGTGAGCCTCGGAGGAAGACGTCGTTGCGGGACCGGTTGGCGCCACTCGCCGCGGAGGGGCTTATCCGCCTCCCGCCGTCTGGGACGGCTGCCCGTCTACCGGAACCGGTTGTGGTCGCGGGGTTGCCGGTCTCCGAGGTGATCATGGAGGAGCGCCGGTGATCCTCTACTGCGACACCAGCGCCCTGGCGAAGTGCTACTTCCGCGAGGCCCATTCTGAGACCATGCTGGACCTTTGTCAGCAGGCGGAGGCGACGGCTGTCTGCGTGATCGGGTATGCGGAGTTCCATTCCGCCCTGCAGCGCAAGCGTCGCGAGGGGGCGCTGACGGGGGCTGACTGCGCCAGGCTCCTGGCTGGCTTCGAGGAGGACTGGGACCGCTTCGTGCAGGTCGAGGTGACGCCTGAGCTGAACCGGGCTGCAGCAGGACTGTTGGGGCGGCACGCGCTGCGGCCGTTCGATGCCCTTCACCTGGCCGCGGCGCTGCTGTTGCCGCACCGTGTGCCGCAGGTCGACCTCGTGTTCGCCGGCCTCGATGACCGGCAACTCCAGGTCGCGTTGGCCGAGGGTCTCGGTGTGCCGCCTGCACTGGCCGGGCGTCTCCCTGCAACGTCGGGGTAGTTCGATCCCAGCCCCGGCCGTCGGCGCGCGCCGCAGCGCTACCGGGCCGCGTCGGTGGCGTGGATGTCGCGATCCGAGCCGGTACCGCCCAGGCGGCCGTCTTTGCCGAGGGAGAACACGTCGGGGCGTCTGTCCGGCTCTGCTGCCGGGCGGTAGAGGTACGGCCGCCCCCAGGGGTCGGTCAGGTCCTGGGCCCGTTCGAGGTAGGGGCCGTCCCACTGCCCGATCCCGGGCCCGGCGACGAGCTCGTCCAGGGCCGCGGGGAATCTGCCGACGTCCATGCAGAAGTCGATGCAGGCGCCCTGCAGTAGACGGACAGCGTGCTGCGCGCGGGTGTAGGGGCCATCCGCATGGTGCCGTCCCAGTCTGAACCCGCTCCGGCGCAGAAGCTCGCTCCCGACGAAGAGCACCGCAACCAGATCCGTGATGACCAGCAGGGCCAGCACCACTCGGTGCGCAGTTCGCCGGCGTGGTTTCAGAGCTGTGTGCACCGTCTCCCCCGCCTTCCGATGCCGCCTCTCCCCTGCCGCCCGCGCGGGCCATCACCCCAGCAGTTCGCGCACCATGCGGGCGTTCTCCGCGACCTGGTCGCGGTGTTTCTGGAACATGCCGACATCGACGCCGTCGGTGGGCTTGATGTGGTCGAAGGCGAACTGGAAGGCGGCGCGGGTCGTTTCGGGGGTGGTGCAGTTGCGGCTGGCGGCCATGAGTTTGAAGGCGATGCAGGGCTTCTTCACGGCCCGCAGGACCTTGGCCATGGCCGCGGGGTCCTCCTTGGGGAAGTGGTCCCGGGCATAGGCGTCCTGCTCGGCCGCAGGGGCGCTCTTGTACTGCCGGGCCAGGTTGTAGAGGCAACCCATGTAGAAGTCGGTCTCCCAACCGTGCTCCTCGGCGTACTCGATGACGGCGGGGATATGGGTTCCGATGCCGGCGGGGAAGCCCTGGTCCTTGATGAACTTCACCAGGTCGCGGACCTGGTCGATGCGACCGGTATGCCAGCAGTTGTCGGTGTGGGTGCCATGGTTGTAGATGGCAATGGGCTCATAGCGGCAGATCTCGAGGATGTTGGCGCGGTGGTCGGCGAACTCGCTGGCGGTCTGCGCGATCCACTGGATGGTGCCGCCCTTGAGCCGGTGCTCAAGGACCATCCGCATCTGGTGGCGGTCACCGCGCGACTGGAACGCATTGATGCCGTTCTGCAGGCACTCGTCGAGGGTCGCCTGCAGGGCCGGCATGGTGTAGAACTCGATCATCTCGCGGTCGAGGGCTCCGCTGACGTGCGAGAAGCCGCTGAACGGGTTGCCGCCGCAGATGAGGCGGGTGATGCGCTTGCCGCAGATCTCGAAGGTGGGGAGGAGGGGCAGGGCCATGGGGGTTCCTCTGGGTTAGCGGGTTCCGCGTCGTCTCCCCGCGCTCAGACGATCGTGAAGACGGCGCGCAGACGAAGGTCCTCAGCCGAGGCGCCGACGAGGAGGTCGAAGGCGCCCGGCTCGACGACACGCTGCATGGCGGCGTTCCACAGGGCCAACTCCGCCATGGGCAACCCGAACTCGAGGGTCCGGCTCTCGCCCGGCTCCAGCTCGGGTTTCGCGAAGCGCACCAGGCGCAACACCGGCGTGGTGGTCGAGCTGACCTGGTCCCGGACATAGACCTGGGCCACCTCCTTGCCGGTGCGGCTGCCGGTGTTGGTCAGCCGGAAGCCGAACTGGAGCGTGCCACCCCGTGATACCGTGGGCCGGTCAATGACCAAGTCGCTGTACTGGAATGTGCTATAGCTCAGGCCAAAGCCGAACGGCCACAACGGATCCGGCGAGGAGAACACGTAGTCGCGACCGGGGGTGTCTGGCGTGCCGGGCTGGTGGTAACAGCCCCGGCCGCTCGGCTTGTGGTCGTAGACCGTCGGGATGTGTCCCGCGCTCTGGGCGATCGATACCGGCAGCCGCCCCGACGGATTCACCGTGCCGAAGAGGACGCCAGCGATGGCGTTGCCCTGCTGTTCGCCGGGGTAGAAGGCGTCGAGGATGGCCGGGATGTGGGCCCTGATCCAGGGGACGCTGTAGGGTCGCCCATGAAGGAACACGACGACGACGGGCCTGCCCGTGGCGTGGATGGCCTGCACGAGCTCCTGCTGGACCCCCGGCGGCACCGGGTCGGTGACATCGTAGCCCTCGCCGACGGTGCCGCTGGCCGGCACGGTCGGATCCTCCCAGCCCACGCCGCTGAGGATCATGCTGGTATCGCCGAGGACGACGATGGCCACATCGCTCTGCGCCGCCGCCGCGACCGCCTCGGCGAAGCCGTCCCGTGAGCGCCCTACCAGCGAGCAGCCTTTGGCGTGCCGGAGCTGCACGCGGTTACCGACCAGGCCGCGGATCCCCTGCAGGACGGTCACCCCATCGGCGTTGCTCTTGCTGGGGGAGTAGTCGCCGAACTGCACCTGGTCCGCATTGGGCCCGATCACGGCCAGGGACCGGACCTTGGCAGGGTCCAGGGGAAGCAGTCTACCCTCGTTGCGCAGCAGGATGATGGACTCCTCCGCCAGGCGCCGGGCGAGGGCGATGTGCGCCGGTGTATGGACGCCTGCCGCGAGCCGTTCGGGCGGCAGACCACGGCGTTCGTCGAAGAGCCCTGCCAGGAACTTGGCGCGCAGGACGCGGGCCACGGCCTGGTCCAGCCGCGCCGCGGAGACCAGCCCACGCCGCACCAGGTCCGCCAGGTTCGCGAAACCCCAGACGCCCGGGGCTTCCAGGTCCAGGCCGGCCTCGAAGGCCATCCGCCCGGCCGCGTCGGCATCGGCTGCCACCCGATGGAAGCCCTGCAGCATCTGCACCGCGCCGTAGTCGGCGAAGGTGTAGCCCTGGAAGCCCCACTCCTCGCGCAGGACCGTCGTCAGCAGCCAGCGGTTGGCGTGCGCCGGGACACCGTCCACCTCGTTGTAGGAGGGCATGACCACCTGGATGTCCGCCTCCTTCACCGCCGCCTCGAAGGGCACCAGGTGCAGCGCGCGCATCTCCCGCTCGCCCAGCGACGAGGGTCCCAGGTTGATGCCGTTGTTGGGGACGCTGTAACCGGCGAAGTGCTTCGCCGTGGCCAGGAGCCGGTCGGTGGCCAGGGGACGCTGGTCAGGTGGGCCCTGCAACCCGGTGACGAAGGCGACCCCCATCCGCGATACCAGGTATGGGCATTCGCCGTAGCACTCCTCCACGCGGCCGTAGCGCGGGTCCCGCGCCAGGTCGAAGAGCGGCGAGAGCGCCTGCGCCACACCCATGGCACTGGACTCGGCCGCGATGGCCTGGGCCATGGCGCGGATCAGCTCGGGGTCCCAGGTGGCGCCCTGGGCGATGGCCTGCGGGAAGATCGTGGCCCCGTGCGCCAACGGGCCGTGCAGGCACTCCTGGATCGGCAGGGCCGGGATGCCCAGACGCGTGTGCGCCACCAGGTAGTCCTGCGTTGCCTGGACCTTGAGCGCGACCTCTGCCACGGGTCGGCCCAAGGGACTCTCGATGGTCCCCACGCTCACGCCGCCGAACACTCGGGCCAACGACTCCGGCGTGACCCGGCCATCCTCGACCTCGAGGTCCTTGAGGGTTTGCTGGTGCAGTTGCGCGACCTTCTCCTCCAGCGCCATGCGCCCCAGCAGGTCACGGACCCGGTCCGCGATGGACAGGGCCCGGTCGCGGTAGGGGGCATCCGCCGGCGGGGTGTGGGTTACGTCGCTCATGGCTCGTGCCTCGCATACTGGATGGCTGGCCACGCTGGGGTGTCGGGCCGACTCTGCCGGATGCCAGGCCTCTGGGCCGGCCTCCCCGCAACATAGCGCCACCGAGCCTGGCCGCGCGGCCGGCGTCCTCGGCGGCGAGGGGTTCGCGGTGACGCCTTCGAGCGTTTCCCCCCACGCGGGGAAGAGCTTCCGCCTGCGGCGGGCCTGACTCCGGCGGGGAGACCCTCACTACGAGCCTCCGATGCCGCGCGGCGCCGCGGACCCCAGTCCGCTACCACCGCAGGGGTAGCCAACAAGCACACCATCCACCCGCGGCAAGCCCGTGTGGCGGCAGCCCCTACGGAACTGACTTGCGTCGTTCCCGGCGATCCCGACTTGACACCCCTGCATGGTGTGCAGTACAGTACTTTGTCAGACAAAGCATGCGGCACCGCAGGAGACGGCACCATGGACCGCGAGGAAGCGTTGGCCCGGATAGCGGAGATCCAGAGGGTCATGGAGCGGGCGACGCGCTACACGCTGTTGCCTGGGGGTGCGGCGGTCGCGGGGGGGGCCTTGGTGCTGGGCGGGTGTGCCGTCAGCTACGGGATGCTGGGGTCGCTGGACTTTGCGGACATGCTGCGGCTGCCGGTAGGGCAGCAGGTAGGGTTCTGTCTGATGTGGCTGGCTGTCGGGGCTACGGGGATCGCTCTGGAGGCCGTGCTCACCGCCCGGGCAGCGCAGCGCGAGGGGCTCTCCACTGGCGGGCGTTCCACGCGTATGGCGCTGGTGTCGCTGAGCCCCAGCGTGATCGTGGCGATGCTGCTGACCTACAAGTTCCTGCTGCCGATCGAGCCCCGGCCGGAAGAGGTCCAGTACATCGTGCCCGTGTGGATGATGCTTTACGGGGTAGGGGTCTCAACCGTCGGCCAGTTCTCGATCCGTGCGCCGCGCCTCCTGGGGGTGGCCTTCATCGGCGCCGGGGCCCTGGCGCTGCTCCTCTTCCCGGCCTATGGCGTGATCGCTGCGGCGTTCTCCTTCGGCCTGCTGCACATCTCCTTCGGCCTCTATATCATCGCCATGCGACGCAGGGGAGCGCCATGAGCCAGCCGGTCAGACCGGAGGACTTCGACGCGGTCATCCACGAGCGCGTCCGGCTGGCCATCGTGGCCGCCCTGGCGTCGACCCCGGAGATGAGCTTCTCGGAGCTGAAGGCGGCCCTCGCGGTCACCGACGGCAATCTCAGCGCCCACACCCGGGCCCTGGAGGACGCCGGCTACGTCGCCGTTCGCAAGACCTTCCGGGAGCGCAAACCCCACACCAGCCTGCGCCTGACCCCCGGCGGTCGGGAGGCCTTCACGCGCTACCTGGAGGCCCTGCGCCGGGTGGTCGAGCAGGGAGCGTCCCTGGACACCCGAAACCCCTGATACGCTGTCGTCAAGGCCAAGGGATGTGTGCATGCTTTTAACTCTGCCACGCAAAGTACGCTGTGATACAGGAATTCCAGCGCCGGTCGCAGCGGGGAGGGAGTCCCCCATGCCAGCAGACTCTGGCGGTTCGGATGTGGGTCTCAAGTCCGTTGGGACCAAAGGCAAGGAGGTCGCAGTCGGAGCTGGAGCTCACAGGACCGGGTCACGGCCATGCCTGAGGCAGGGCTGTTTCAAGATCGCGGTTCGCGGGGTGCCGTCCCCGCGCTTCGGCGGGCCGGGCGAGGACGCGATCCTGCTGTACCGCAGGACGTTCTGGAGTCGCGTCTCGCCCGCACGCGGGCGGGTGGCAGCCGCGACCTACCGGGGGCCCCATCGCAAGGCTGCCAACGGTTTCTTGAAACAGCCCTGT
>Ga0172375_10001839_pt1 | contig 33797 bp, 38 predicted proteins | sample LakKiv1m_FD_114537 | JGI IMG/M metagenome (GOLD analysis project Ga0172375, IMG submission 114537) | Freshwater microbial communities from Kabuno Bay, South-Kivu, Congo - kab_092012_11.1m | ecosystem: Environmental > Aquatic > Freshwater > Lake | place: Democratic Republic of the Congo... | reverse complement strand
TGCAGGGCGTGCCGTGCCGGATGGACGATATCCGCCGGGTGGCGCGAGAACACAACCTCATCGTCATCGAGGACTGCTGCCAGGCGGTGGGCAGCCGGTACCGCGGCCGCCCCACCGGCGCCGAAAGGCGCGCCCATCAATCCGACGTCCGCGCTGGCGGCCGAATTCTGGGAACACGGCCGTAGCGAGAGCTGTCCCGTCTACGACATGCACGGCCATATGGGCGAGTGGCACTCGATCTGGTTCCCGCGCGCCCGGACGACCGACATGATCCGCAGCATGGACGGCGCCAACGTCAAGCTGCTCTGCTTTGCGCCACATGCCTCGCTGTTCGCGCCGCAGATCGGCAATACCGCCGCCATCGAGGCCGTCCGCCGCTTCCCCACCCGTCTGCGGGCGTACCTGTCGGTCAATCCGCACTATGGCGACCAGCTCCAACACGACCTGGGGGAATTCGACGGCCTGCGCGATGTCTACATCGGCCTCAAGCTCCTCGCGGACTATCATGCCGTGCCGCTGACGGACGAGCGCTACCGACCCGCGTGGGAGTTTGCCAACCAGCGGCGCCTGCCCGTGCTCAGTCACACGTGGGGCGGCAGCACGTTCAACGGTCCCCATGAGCTGCGCCGGATCGCCGCGCAGTACCCCGACGTGAAGCTGTTCCTTGGTCATTGCCTGAACGACCACTGGCACGAAGCGGCGGCGCTCTGCGCAGACTTCCCGAATCTGTATTGCGAACTCACCAGCGTGCTGGGCATACGCGGCGTGCTGGAATATTTCGTGGAAAAGGTCGGCAGCCGCCGGATGCTTTTCGGCACCGACCTGCCCTGGTTCGACGAACATCACGGCATCGGCTCCGTGCTCGCCGCCGACATGTCCGACGCTGACCGGCACAATATTCTGCACCGCAATGCCGAGAAGATCCTTCGAGACGCTGGTGTGAACCTCGAATTGTGAACACAGGAACCCGCCGCACCATCGAGACCCCGATGGGCCATGTGAAGCAGCGGGCCTCCCGTCACTCGGCCCGATAGAACCAGATGGCTCCGCTGCGTGGCGCAAGCGCGAACGTGAATCCGTCGCGAATCAACGTCTTCCCCGCGATGCGTTTAGTCTCGCCCGTTTCTGTGTTCTCGAAGACGTAGTTGGCGTCTTCGCGAAGCGCCTTGGGATGGATGGTGAGCGTCTCTTCCGGTGTGGCCGGAAGCCGGATTCCCTGGATCAGTCCGCGCCCGGTTTCCGGATCAACGAACTGCCAGGCGACCCACTTCTCCGCGCCCTTGTGGAAGGGCGTGTGAGAGTAGTAGTCCCCATAGAGAATGAGGTCTGAAGCCTTCCGCCACAGGGCGATCAGCTTTGCAGCCAGCGCGAAGTCGTAGTCGTCCCGCCGGATGTCCAGCGTGGCGAACAGCATCGGCGCCATGCCGCAATGGAAGGAGTAGCTGTCCACGTCGTGGTCGAAACGCGAATTGCCCTTGAGGTCCCACGAGAGGGTGAACTCCTTGAAGTAGGGAATCCACTCGTACAGCGTATGGTGGAAGGCCAGCTTCACCGGAGCATCTCCGTATCCATAGTCAGTATAGTGCAGCGGCACGGAGCGGCGCATGGTCTCCAGATCGTTGCGGCGTCCACCGCTCGCGCACGAATCGATCCACAGGCCGGGGTTTCGCGCCAGCAGATCGTCCCAATAGCGGAGGTAGCCCTGGACGTGCAGGTTTTCGTTGATCCCCTGGCGATCCTCGGCCTCGTTCTTACGCCAGTGTTCCAGTGGCGCGAAGTTGTAGTCCTGCCGGTAGATCTTGATGCCGTTATCCTTGATCAGCTTGCACACGTGGTCGGTGAGCCACTGACGGCATTCCGGGTTGCCCAAGTTCAGCAGGCTGTTGTCGTCCGGCCGGGTTCTCAGCAGCCATTCCAGGCGGATCGGAGCGATGTCGGCCTCCGGCTGAATTCGCTCCGGCTCGAACCAGACCAGCAGGTCGGCGCCTGCGCGTGCGGCGTAATCGGACACCGGCTTCATACCGCGCGGAAACCGTTCCGGATCGGGCTTCCAGTTGCCGGTGATCCACCATTTCCGTTCGTGGCCTTTGTTGTAGCAGGGATACCACCCGGCATCGATCCACCAGACGTCGGGATGAATGCCGCGTTCGTTGAACTTCTTGATGAACCGGATCTGGTTCTCTTCCGTCGCGGCGGTAAATTCCTCGCCTTCGTCCGTGGCCGCGCAGGCCAGGTGCGGTCTCATCGGCTTCCCGTCGGGCCGGGGCAGGATGTGGGCAAGGTACCACCGGCGCCACAGGTTCACGGCTCGTGAACCGTCGCCCGACCAGGACAACACGGTCATGCGCGGCGTGCGAATCGTCTCGCCCGGCATGAGACGTAGATGGGTCTTCTCCTAGCCGGCCTGAACCTGCGCACCGTCCGCGAGCCCACTGAAGCTCGCCGCCCACTGGGCCGGCCAGCCGATGGCGAGGGAGAGGCCCCCGTCCGCGAATCGGACGCGGTAGTACGGGAACGCGCCGTCGCACGGCCGGCCCCCGTTGGGCGCGAAATTGAGGGTGTGCCCGGCGGGCAAAGGAGTCTCCACGGGGGTGTATCCTTCGGCACTGTAGAAGTCGCCATTGCAGTGATACACGACGGGCGAGGAACCCGTGAACGTGACATCCATGGCGAGAACATCACGGATCACCGGCGTAGGCTCCTGGCCCTTGTTGGTGAACCAAGCCACCCATTCCACAACCGGGTAATCCTGATACTCCGTACATTCCACCCGGAGTTTCAATCCGGTCTTGGGGTCCGCACCTTCGAAGATTGTCTCGGTGATCCGGGCGTCAATGCGGCGTCGGCTCGTGACCGGCTTCCAGTCTTGCGGGATCCTGCGCACGGGCTTCCCGTCTAGCACGAAGGAAACGGGAAGAGCGGCGGCACTGGACAGGAACGTCTTCGCCCATGTCTGGCTCTTCGCCATATCCTCGGCCGTGACGTTCGATGTCGTGCGTTTTGCTTTCGTTGCGGATTGCTTCTTTTGCATAACGGATGCTTCTCCTCTTCTTCCCTCGCTGTAATTCGGACTTTCTGGACATCCCAAGGTGGCCGCCAACCCGATCAGGAGCGCCCCCGTGGCACTCACCCGACTCAGGCCCCGTTGTCGCTTGCTGAACACTGCCTGCCCACCGAAGCCTTGGCGAAGGCGGGACACCTGCATCCTACACCAGCCCTTCTGCGTAACGAATAAAGTTCAGCAGCAACCGATCGGCCGCCGGGTGTTTCTCCAGCTGGTCAAGGACGTTCAGCGTGTTGAGCACCATTGAGCCGGCGCCGAGCTTGAATCGCCCCACCATGATGCCGACGTCATACCCGCCCGGACAGCAATAACCGGCGGCAAAAGCCGCGACCACCGTTTCATCCGGCGTATCCTGCCCCTGGTAGATCTCGTGGCCGATCAGCTGATCGTAGTAGTCCCAGTCCAGGATCGCGCCGGCCTGCAGCCCGTCGAAGACGGCGTGCCGCTTGGCGACGCAGTCCTTGTGATAGAGCCAGTCGTGAAACGTCTTGCATACCCCTTTCTTCTCCAGCGGCAGCCAATGCGTGCTGGCATCCCCGAGAGCAAACGCCTTGGGCTGAAGGAAGACGGCCGCGCAACCCCGAGCCACCTCGTCGCGCAACACCGCCCACTCGGCCTCTTTCGAATCGGCAGGCAGTCCCACCACAATGACACGGTTCTTCTTGTGCGCCGGATCGTCCCAGGCGAGGCACTTGACGCCATGGGCCGCCAGCCACTGAATCGTCCGGGCATCCAGCCCCCAGGCCGTCACGGTCGCACTGACCTTCGGAAGGTCCTGCGCGTCGGACAAACGGAACTTCATCCGGTCGCCCGCCGGGCACCCGCCTTGATCGAGCCGCGCGGCCAGTTCGTAGGCTCCGGCCGGGCCGTCGAGAACGACCTCCTCGTTCAAGACCGGTACGGACAGCGGCGCCTCACGGCCGGAAACCGGCCCGGGCATCTGGAAGGAGACTGTCTTCTCCCAGGCAATGCCCCGCGGCCCCAGGATGCGAAACGTGGCGGAGTAGGCTCCCGGAGGAAGAACATCCTCGCTGGCGAGTACCGCCTCCACGTGCAGCGGCCGCCCCGCGTACCCGTGAAACGGGTTGACGAACAGGCACCAGCGCAGTGGCGCCCAGCCGTCCCGCAGAACATCGGCGCAACCCGGCTTCCACTCGCGCCAGAAGGTCCACATCCCCTCCCCCGTGATGCCGTGATCCAGCATGCCGGTGAGGTTGTAGCCGCAGAGATTCGGATTGGAGCGGATCAGGTCGAAGCCCATCCGGCGCTGACGCATACTGAGCCGCTGGCTGTCCCGCAGCATGTCCTCGGGGAACGGGTAGACACCGTCGAACCCGAGGCGCGCCCAGTCCGCCTGGAGCCTGTCCGCCATGGACTTGATGAACGCCGCATCCGACAGCTGCATCGAACAGCCGGCCTCTTCGTATTTTCGGCTTTCGTCAATAACATCCATCAGGCTGCCAATGCCGTATTCCGACAAGAGCACCGGCTTCGTTCCGTGCCCGAGATTGCGGATGAGCGCGCTCATCTCGGCTGTCTGAGGCATCATGGGATACACGTGCGCATCGCCGGCCTTCTCGACGTAGCCGCCCGGCATCCATCCAAGATTGGCCTTTATGGGAACGGCATCGGCCGCTTCGGTGCCCCACTCATGTTCCCATCTCCGGCTGCCGGGATTGCTGACTGAGCCGATATTCCACTGCCCGTCCCAGCGTCCACTGTGGAGAAGAACCAGTCGGGTCGGGTCCAGATCGCGTACAAGCGGAAGCGTCTCGACAGCGTGGCGGAAGACGGGTCCGTCGAAGGTCTCGTTCAGCATACCCCAGATCGCCACCGAGGGATGATTACGATCCCGCAGGATCATCTCGCGCGTCGACAGGTCGGCGCGCCGCGCCATGTCCGGCGAGTCGGCGAGGCACCAGCCGGCCAGGTTCTCCTCGTAGACCAGCAGGCCCAGTTCGTCGCAGAGATCAAGCTGGTCCGGCCAGGCCACTCCGGAGATGAATCGGACGCAGTTGTAGCCGCATGCCTTGGCATAGACCAGGTCGCGCCGCAGCAGGTCCAGTTGTCCCGGCACGACCCAGCCCACGGGTATATGGTTCCCGGTGTGCGTGGATCGGAGGAACAGCCGTTTGCCGTTGAGCTTGAACCAGCCGTTCTCGACGCGGAAGTCGCGGAACCCGAAGCGCACGGACAACTCGTGTTGCGAAGCTTTTTTTCCGCCGGCCGTCAGACGAACCGTCGCGCGGTACAGATACGGGTCCACCGTGCTCCAGAGATGCGGCTGAGAAACTTTCACCACAACCGTGTGCTTCGACTCGCCGACCGGAAAAGAGCCTTTCGTCTTCCCGGCAACCATCGTATCGCTCCAGAGCTGGGACGATACCAGACTGTCCAGTTCCCCCTGGGCCGAAGCGGACCCGTCGTTCCTGACCGTGATGTGAAGCTGCACCGAGCCTGTCTTTGCATCGGGCTCGACAAAGACGTCCGTAACCCACACGGAGGGGACCGAGATCAGATCGACGGGCAGCAGGATGCCTCCGTAGTTGTAGCTGCTTCCGACGGAGTAAGGAACGACCTTGTTCCGGTGCGGAGTTTCCGGGAGACAGATGCCATCAATTCGTTCATTGGTGGGATTGAGAACGCGCACCGCGAGAAGATTCGTGACGCCCGCCTTGATGGCCGACGTTGCGTCCAGCACGAACGGCGTCTCGCCGCCTTCGTGACTTCCTACGGGCTGGCCGTTGATCCAGACATCGGCCAGGTAGTCTACGGCCCCGAATCTCAGCAGAAGTCGCTGCCCGGGAACGGCGGGCGCCAAGGGAGTGAACTCGTGGTAGTACCAGAAGACGCCGAACTTGTCGGGAAACACCTGTTGGACAATTCCCGGCACCGGCGCGGGCGCCGCCTCCGGCCGAACCCGCTCAAACCACCGCTGCGCCTTCCCCTCATTCTTCGAATCCCATGCCAGACACCAACCGTCACCGAGCACTTGAGTGGTCATGCCATGCCCTCCGCTGCGATGGTGCACACGTTCCCCGGCCCAACCATGCCATAAGTGCCAATCAGGCCAAGAAGAGATTCTTCACTTTCACGCGGTTCAGCATGCAACAGACGGGTTTCCATTGGAATGGACAGGGAAACCGTTTTCATGCCAGATTGTACTGCTAGAAGGGCACTATGTCCGAAACCGACCTGAATTTGGAGAGCCTGATCGAGCAGTCGCTACGTTTCGACCATGTGGAAAGCGACGTTTCGCAGGTGGACTTCCCTTTCACAACAGGCTGGCGAAGTCTGCCGTGCGGCGTCTTCAATCAGTGGCACCACGTCAAGATGCTCGTGGAAATTGAGAACGGGCCCCGCGTCACCGCGCAGGACAGCCAGGGAATCCTGATCGGTCCTGCCATCCGCCACCGCCTGACCGTGTCCACCCCGGGACACGCCACCTGCCGCTGGTCCCACGTGCAGTTCAATGTACTCGATTCCCTCGACGCCTTCTCCCTGCTGGACATGCCCCTGCTCATCGATCGCGCGGCAGCCGACAAAATGGGCGACGTGAGCGAGGAACTCTCCTCGCTTCAACCGATGAAAGGGAATCTCTCGCTCGGCGTCATCGCGCAACGCAAGGAGCTGGCATTCCGGCTCCTCACGCTGATCTGTTCTGTCTCGTCGCCCCGCGCCGCCAGCCTCGAGACGATCCGGAACGCCCGACGCGTGCTTCCGTGCCTGCGGTACGTCCAGCACCACCTGGCCGGCCCCATCACCCGCAAGGCCCTGGCAACGCAGATGGGCCTGTCCCCCACGCGCTTTCACGTGGTCTTCAGCAACGCCACCGGCAGGGCACCGATGGACTATGTTCGTCAGTTACGCGTCCAAAACGCGCAACGGCTGCTGTTGGAGACCACCCTGAGCGTGAAGGAGATCGGCGAACGAATCGGTTTCCACGATCCATTCCATTTCAGCCGGATGTTCAAGTCGGCCGTCGGACAGAGTCCGGCGGGCTATCGCCGGCAAACCCAGAGCAGTATCTTCGCGGGTCGAAAATAACGTCAGCGCCGCAATCACGCCTTGCCGATCAGTTTGCGCTTCTTTTCCAGGTAATAGCAGTAGTTCTTGTAGGAGATGTCCGGCGGGACCAGGTGGTCCAGGTGCGGGATGACGCCGCCCTGCTCCATCAGGGGGCGAATCCGCTCGAGTTCCTTGTCGATCGCCGCGCCGCCCTGGACCAGCGGCTGCTTGCCGATGGCGCCCTTGAGCCGCAACTCCTTGCCGAACTCCTTGCGCCAAGCGTACGGATCCACACCGGCCGTGACCTCGAGCGGGAACATGATGTTGACGCCTTCCTCCAGCCAGTTCCGGACAATGTCGTGCGGATTGCCGTCGCAGTCCACAATGCCGAGCGCGCAGCCGCGCTTCTTGGCTACCTGCATGACGCGATGGTAGCCCGGCTGCAGGAAATCGCGGAAGAAGGCCGGACTGCACAGCGGGCCGTTCTTACTGGCCATGTCCTCCCACCAACTCACGCAGTCGACCGGAATATCTGCCGGCAGCTTCTCCATCTGCCGCGCGCAGAGTTCTGCCCAGTGCTCCACCATGTCATGAACCATGTCCGGCTGTTCGTAGAACGCATAGGACAGGTTTTCCATCCCCATCCAGTTCCGAAGCTGTCCGTAGAAACCGCAGAACCACATATTCACCATTTGCCCTGCGCGCGCACCTTTCTTCAGGTTCTCGATATCCTGTTGCGGGATGGCGCGGATCGGATCGTCGAACCGGAACCGGTTCTTCATGTCGGCCCAATCGTCCGGCGTTTCGACCGGGAACTTCAGAAAATGAGGGATCGAGCTTTCGTCCACGTCGTTCTGGTAACGTTCCGCGGTGGTGCCGCTGGAGTCCTTCAAAATCACCGAATGGTCCTTCTTCTCGATGATCTTCTCTTCAAACACCGGGTTCATGCCCAGCCGCAGGTCGATCCCCGTCTGGTTCCAGCCGTCGAACCCGAAGAACGCGTCCAGCTTGCCGGAGAACATCTGGTTCTTTTCCGATTCCATGTCGGCGGGAAGCCCTTCCTTGAGCCAGCGACGTATCGTCTGGGGCCAGTACCCGAATTCGCAGTCCAGGATCCGGTCTACCGGCTGATAGGTGTAAATCTTGTAGAACCGGTCGTTCACTTCCTTGCGCACGTTGTTCGCTTTGGTCATGTCTCGTTCCTCTCTATTGACGACATCGGAATGCTTTCATTCTTTTTCGATCTTGTCAGCCCAAAAGAGACACGTGCCGCCATGTAGCGGAAAGGGAGGCGGGGATGTCTGACTATTGGATAGCGATGCAGATCACGGCTCCGTGGCCTGCCAGGGACCCGCCACGGCGACGGCTTCCCCCTCGCCCGGCCAGGGCGGCATGGTGACCGCCACCACCGATACGGCCTCCGTTGCCGAGGCGCGAAACTGGAAATGCGTGCCCAACGGGATGGTAAGGCAGGCGCCCGGAACCAGCGCAACGGTTTCCTCGTGCTTCCCTTGCTTGCGCCACATCTCGCCCCGGCCCGAGATTACGTACCAGATTTCCTCGACTGTCCGATGCGTGACGGCCTTCGACGTCTTCCCGGCCGCCAACTCAAAGTGCGCCATGCCGCCACCGGCCAACCCCAGAAGAACCCGAACATCCGAACCATCCGGCGCGACAACCGTAGGCCGGCGCGGAAGTTGTGATGTGGCGAATGTGTTCATGGTGCCTTTCCACACGAGCGGTTGACTCCATAGGTCCGAGCCCGGCTCGGCCTCGTTGGGATTTCGACGCCGGCCAAGGAATCAGTAGCGGTAGCTTTCCAGCTTGAAGGGGCCGCGGGTGTCCACGTCGAGATAGGCGGCCTGCTTCGGGGTCAGCTTGTCCAGCTTGACGCCGAGCTTGCCCAGGTGAAGCCGCGCCACGCGCTCGTCGAGGATCTTGGGCAGCACGTACACGCCGACCGGATACTTCTCCGGATGCGTGTACAACTCGATCTGCGCCATGACCTGGCAGGTGAAGCTGTTCGACATGACGAAGCTGGGATGGCCTGTGGCGCAGCCCAGGTTCACGAGGCGGCCCTTGGCCAGCAGGATCAGGCTCTTGCCGTTCGGGAACGTCACCTGGTCCACCTGCGGCTTGATTTCCTTCCAGCGGTACTTGCCGAGCTTCTCGACCTCGATCTCGCTGTCGAAGTGCCCGATGTTGCAGACGATGGCCATGTTCTTCATCCGGCGCATATGCGCCTCGGTGATGATGTCGCAGCAGCCGGTGCAGGTGACGAAGATGTCGCCGAGCGTGCACGCCTTGCTCATCGGCATGACCTCGTATCCTTCCATCGACGCCTGGAGCGCGCAGATAGGATCGATTTCCGTGACAATGACCCGCGCGCCCTGCCCGCGCATGGACTGGCACACGCCCTTGCCGACGTCGCCGTACCCCGCGACGACCACCACCTTGCCGGCGATCATCACATCGGTCGCACGCATGATTCCATCAATGCCCGAGTGGCGGCAACCGTACAGGTTGTCGAACTTGGACTTGGTGACCGCATCGTTCACGTTGAACGCCGGGAAGAGCAGCTCCTTGCGTGCGTGCATCCGGTACAGCCGGTGAACGCCCGTGGTGGTCTCCTCCGAGACACCGCGAACGCCCTTGGCAATCCGGTGAAAGCGCTTGGGATCCTTCTTTAGCGATTTCCGGATCTGGGCAAACAGGATGGCTTCCTCCTCGCTGCCCGGCTTCGTGCGGAGTACGCGGGGATCTTCCTCGGCCTTGTAGCCCAGGTGGATCAGCAACGTGGCGTCGCCGCCGTCGTCGACGATCATGTTGGGCCCCTGCCCGTTCCCCCAGTCGAGGATCCGGTCCGTGTAGGCCCAGTAGTCCTCCAGCGACTCGCCCTTGCGGGCGAACACGGGCGTACCCGTGGCGGCAATGGCCGCCGCCGCGTGGTCCTGCGTGGAGAAGATGTTGCAGCTCGCCCAGCGCACCTTGGCGCCCAGCGCCTTCAGGCTCTCGATGAGCACGGCCGTCTGGATCGTCATGTGCAGCGACCCGGTGATCCGCGCGCCTTTCAGCGGCTGGGCCCGTCCGAATTCCTTCCGGAGCATCATCAGGCCCGGCATCTCGATCTCGGCCAGGTCGATTTCCTTCCGGCCAAAATCGGCCAGGCTCATGTCGGTCACCACGTAATCCCTGAATCCCCTGGGAGGTCTCTGCATACGATGTTGTCCTTGTCTGATGTTGAGTACGGGCCCTAGATCGCGTTCCGCAGCGCCTTGGCCTTGTCCGTGCGTTCCCACGTGAACGTGTCGAGCTCGGTTGTGCGGCCGAAGTGACCGTAGGACGACGTCGCCTCGTAGATCGGGCGCAGCAGTCTCAGCGAGCTGATGATCTCCGCCGGCTTGAGGCCGAACACGCGCCGCACCGCCTTCTCGATCTTCTCTTCCCGCACGGTCGCGGTCCCGAACGTTTCGACGAGCACCGAGACGGGATCCGCGTAGCCAATCGCGTAGGCGAGCTGGATCTCGCACCGGCTGGCCAGCCCGGCCGCAACAATGTTCTTGGCAATGTAGCGCGCCATGTAGGCGGCGCTGCGATCGACCTTCGACGGATCCTTGCCCGAGAAGCAGCCGCCGCCGTGCCGGCCCATGCCGCCGTAGGTATCGACGATGATCTTGCGGCCGGTGAGCCCGGAATCGCCCTGGGGTCCGCCCACCACGAAACGGCCCGTGGGGTTGACCAGATACAATGTATCGCGCGTCAGCCAGCGGGCGGGAATAACCTTCTTGATGACTTCCTTGACCACCGCGTTCATGACCTGCTTGTGGGTGGCGTCCGGCTCGTGCTGGGTGGAGACCACGACCGTGCTCACCTTCACCGGCTTGCCGTTCTCGTACACCACCGACACCTGCGACTTGCCGTCCGGGCGGAGGAAGGGAATCTTGCCGTTGCGCCTGACCTTGGCCAGCTGCCGCACGAGGTGATGGGCAAACATGATGGGCATGGGCATGAGCTCCGGGGTTTCGTCACAGGCATAACCGAACATCATGCCCTGGTCGCCGGCGCCCTGTTCCTTGAAAAGCCCCTTGCCCGCCGTAACGCCCTGGGAGATATCGGGCGACTGGCGGTCCAAGGCCACCAGCACGGTGCACGTGTCGTAACCGAAGCCCGCGCGGGAGTCCGTGTAGCCGATCCTCTTGATCTTGTCGCGGGCGACGTCCGCGTAGGCCACTTTCGCCTTGCTGGTGATCTCGCCGGCCACGACCACCATGCCGGTGGAGACCAGCGTTTCGCACGCCACCCGCGAGAGCTTGTCGCCCGCCAGGTGCGCGTCCAGGATGGCATCCGAGATGCCATCTGCCACTTTATCCGGATGTCCTTCGGTTACCGACTCAGAAGTAAAGACGTATCGTTTCCCTGACATGTCGCCTCCTCGGTCCCTGATTCAAACAGGGCCATGATTTCCTGTTTTCACTCTCTGCTGCGATCCGGGCAGCACGGCTGCTTCCCGGCGAGCTAAGGACTATGGACTATTCGCCGCGTTAAATCAACTCCAGCAATTCGGGAGCCACTTCCATGGTCAACTTCCGGCAATGGCTCAACACTTCCACCGCCGTCTTGCAGGACAGCGCCACCTTGGCCAACTCCTGGGCCCGCGAGTATTTCAGGCTCCGAACCACGTCCTTGACCAGCGGCACCGCCAGCGGCGCCACGCTGAGCTCATCCACGCCCATGCCCAGCAGCAGCGGGGTCATCAGGGGGTCCGCCCCCATTTCCCCGCACACGCCCACCCAGATGCCGTGGCGATGCGCCGCCTCGATCGTCATCTGGATCAGTCTCAGCACGGCCGGATGAGTGGGCTCATAAAGGTAGGCAACCCGTTCGTTGACCCGGTCCACGGCCAGCGTGTACTGGATGAGGTCGTTGGTGCCGATACTGAAGAATTTCACGTGCTCGGCGATCACGTCGGCCGTCAGGGCGGCGCCGGGTATTTCGATCATGACGCCGACATCGATGGCCTGCTGGAACGGCACGCCGGCGGCGGCCAGCTCCTGCTTCGATTCCTCGAGCAGTTCGTTGGCCCGGATCACCTCCGTGGAATTGCTGATCATGGGGTACATGATCTTCACGTTGCCGTGGGCGCTGGCCCGCAGGATGGCCCTCAACTGGGCCTTGAACTGATCCGGATAGCGCAGGGAAAGCCGGATGGAGCGACAGCCCAGGAAAGGATTCGCCTCCCGCTGCGCCTGTTCGTCGGGCAGATACTTGTCGCCCCCGATATCCAGTGTCCTGATGATGACCGGCGCGGGCGTCAGGCGGGACGCCACTTCGGTGTAGATCTCGGCCTGCTCGTCTTCGCTGACCACGCGGTCGCGAGAGAGATAGAGGTATTCCGAGCGAAACAGCCCGATCCCCTCCGCCCCGTGTTGAAGAATGGTCTCGATCTCCTCCAGCCCCTCCGCGTTGGCCGCCAGGATAATTCGATGGCCGTCGGTGGTCTCGGCCGGCTTGTGCTGAAGGGTCGTCAGGTTGCGCTCGATGTTCTTCCGGACCTCCGCCACCTTCCCGTACTTCTCGAGCTGCGCGGGGGAAGGATGGAGAATCAGGATGCCCTTGTTCCCGTCGATGAGCACCTCGTCGCCGGTGGCCACCCGTTCACTGATGTCGTGGAGGCCGACGATCGCCGGGATCTCCAGCGCGCGGGCCATGACCGCCGTGTGGGACGTCGGGCTGCCCAGGTCCGTGGCGAACCCGATGACCCGGTCCTTCCTTAACCCCGCGGTTTCCGACGGCGCGAGGTCCACGGCCACGATGATGTGCTTCTGGGGCAATTCCGACAGGTTGACCTCGGCGGCGCCGCTCAGGTTCCGGATGATCCTTCGCGCCACATCTTTGACATCCACCACGCGTTCACGGAGATAGTCATCGTCCACGGACGCCAGTACCGTGGAGTAGTGGTCCGCCACTTCCTTGATGATCGACTCGACATTCTTGTGCTTGCTGCGGACCTCCTGGATGACTTCCTCGATAAAAGCCCGGTCGTCCAGCACCATCAGATGGGCATCGAGAACGCTGGCATCGGACATGGTAGCCCGGCTCTCCATGTCCTTCTGGATTCTACGGATCTGGCGGCGGGTTTCGATGAGGGCGCTTTCGAGCCGGCCAATCTCCCGATGAATCTGGTCCGGATGGACCTCCTGCTCGACAACCTGCATGGCCTCGCTGGCAAGAAGGAAGACGGGGCCGATGACAACGCCGGGAGACACCCCGATGCCGCGCAACACGATTTCCTGGGGTTCCTTCTTGCCTTTTGCCGTCATGGCCGGGTTACTCCTCGCCGAACTTGCTCTCGATCAGGGCCTGGAGTTCCGCCATGGCCGCTTCGGCGTCTGGCCCCTCGATGGTGATGATGATGCGGGCACCGAACGACGCCTCGAGGGTCATCATGCCCATGATACTCTTGCCTGAGACTCGATTGCCGTCCTTCTCCACAAAAACATCCGAATCGAAACGGGAGGCCGCCTTGACGAACAAAGCGGCCGGTCTCGCATGGACACCATACTGGTTCTGAATCACGAATTCCCGTGTCAGAACCCTTTTCTGGCTTCCGCTCTCACTCACTGACATTTCGCCCTTCGCTCATGGACGCCACGAGTTTTTCGTCCAATTCCTTGGCGGCGTCATGCCCCAGGCGTCTCAGCTTCTCGTCCAGGGCCGCCGTCTCGATCACATTCGCCAGGTCACGTCCCGGCGCCACCGGAACGAAAATGCGGGGAACCTTGATCCCCAGCAGTTTCACCGTCCGGTTCCCGGCCGCGCTCCGGTCCTCGTCGTCCCGCGTCTCCGGCACGCACAGGGTGACCACGAAATCCAATTTCTTTTCGCTGCGCACGGAAGAGACGCCGAACAGACTCGGCACGTGGATCACGCCCAGCCCCCGGATTTCCATGTGGTAGCGCGTCACGTTGACGGGGGATCCGATCACGGCCCCCGACGAATCGAGCCGCAGCGCCGTGACGTCGTCGGACACCAGGGCGTGCCCCTTCTTGATCAAGCTCAGTGCCGTCTCGCTTTTGCCCATGCCGGCCTTACCCTCGATGAGCACGCCGATACCCATGATTTCCACCATGGTCCCCTGCGCCATCATCCGCGGCGCCATGAGATTCTCCATGATAATGGTCGCGGCGTTGATGAAATGCTTGGTAATCATCTGGGTCCGCAGCACCGGGGTGTGGAACTCCTCGGCCAGCCGGATGATCTCGGGGAACACCTTCTTGTGGCGGGTAACGATCACGCAAGGCACTCGCTTCTCGAAGAAAGCCCGCAACCGCTTGTCTCGCTCTTCGCTATTCAGCGAGCGCAGGTATTCGTGCTCCGCCAGCCCCAGCACCTGGATCCGGCGGTGGGCAAAATACTGGAAGAAGCCCGACAGCGCCAAGCCCGGCCGGTTGATGGCGGCTTCGATGATCCGGTGCTCCAATGCCCCGGCGCCGGCCATGAGCTCCAGTTGCAGGGCTTCTTTCCCGGTTGCCACGAACGAAGCCACCGATACCGGCACGAGCCTCCCGCTGCTGTTCTTGAGATCCAACATGCGAGCTAGACTCCTTTTCCCCGCCCGGACTCAATGTCCTTCGTCCCGGGCTTGTGATCCTGCACCTTCTCGCACAGCTTGCCGACCTGCCGCTGGGCTTTTTCGAACGCCAGATCGATCGATGTCCGGAGGTTGTCCGACAATCCCGTGGCTTCCATGGTACCATGCCGCTTCACCTGAAGCACGACCTCCGCAATGTGCCGTTTCCCGTGCTTCTCGATGTCCAGAACGACATGAATATGCTCGAGAACGGGAAAGTCCTCAAGGATTTCCTTCGCCTTCTGCCTGGCATAGGCCTGTAAATCGTCGGTTGCGTGCATATGACGTGCTGTCACCTCAATGGGCATCATGACCTCCTTACATTCTGAATTCCGGCCCCAGATACAGTTTCCGGCTCACCTCGTCGTTGATCAGAAATGAGCTCTTCCCTTCCCTCAACACTTTCCCATCATGCATCAAATAAGCCCGGTCGACAACCGATAGTGTCTCGCGCACATTGTGATCCGTGATCAGGATCCCCAGCCCGCGGTTCCGCAGTCCCACGATAATCTGCTGGATTTCGGTAACCGCCAGGGGATCCACCCCGCTGAAGGGCTCGTCCAGCATCAGCATGGACGGGCTCGTCACCAGCGCCCGCGTGATCTCGAGTTTCCGCCGTTCGCCTCCGCTCAAGGTATAAGCCTTCTGCGAGGACAGCCGAGTCATGTCGAGTTCCGCCAGCAGGACCCGGAGCCTTGACTGGCGCTCCAGGAGCGTCAGGTTCAGGGTCTCGAGAATCGCCATAACGTTCTCGGCCACCGTCAGCTTGCGAAACACCGACGGTTCCTGGGCCAGGTACCCGATGCCCATGCGAGCCCGCTTGTACACCGGCACCCGCGTAATGTCATGGCCCTGGAAATGAATGTGCCCGGCATCCGGCCGCACCAGCCCCACGATCATGTAGAATGTCGTGGTCTTGCCCGCCCCGTTCGGCCCCAGCAGGCCGACGATCTCGCCCCGGTTGACTTCCAGGTTGACGCGATTGACCACCTGGCGGCCGCGGTAGGCTTTCATCACCTCTTCGACCTGCATCAACTTGTCGTCCGTCGCCGCCATGGTGTCTTTCTCTGCGAACCGGAGCCTCGTCAGCGCTTCGGCGTCGGTGCTTTCGGTTCCTTCGGCCCTTTCAGCAGTTTCCTCTGCCCCCCCTCTTCAGGGAATATCACCAACCGGGTCGATCCTTGAACCACCACCCGATCCTCGTCCCGGTAGAACACGATGCTGTTCCCCGTGACGGTGTTCTTGCCCTGGGTCAGCCGGGCATTCCCGGTCAGCGTTATTTCCTCCGTGTCGCCCAGGTACACGGCCCGCTCGCACGTGGCGTTCTTGTCCTCGCTCTTCATCCGCACGTTCCCGATGGCCGTCACCGATTTGACATTGTTGGTCTTCCCGAAGACCAGCCTGATCTCGTCCGACTCGATCGTCATCCGCGGATCCACGACGACGACATGACCTTCGAAGATCGCCGTCGCCTTCTTGTAGTCATAGCTGAGCCGGTCCGACGTGATCACCGTCTTGTTCGTTCCCTCGTCCTGCGCCAGCGCCAGACCGGCGCACCCGGACACCAGAAACGCCAGGACAATCCCTATGGCTCTATTCCGCATTCTTCTTGCCCTTCCCCTTGTCCTTCTTCGGACGATCCAGGACCACCTTGACGTTGCCAAGAATCTTTACGGTCTGATCCTGCACACTGCATTCAAACCCCATCCCCGTGATCAGAACCCCCGCCTGTTCGATTCGGACCGGCGAGTCCGATGTCGCGGTCCCCTTCGTCCGGTCATACCGGCACTCCTCCGTGACCATCATGGCGTCGACGTGGTCATCCTTGTAGAACTCCAGCCGAACCTTCTTCGCCACAATGTCGCCTTCGGCCGGCACCCGGGCCCGGGCGGCCACCAGCTGGGTCTTGATCTTCCCGTCGTCGTAGCGCTCGAGAGGCAGCCGCATGTCCTTGATGGGCATGTCGTCGTCGCCGGCCGACGTCGGCCTTGCGCACGTCAGCGCCAATCCCATCAGCACCGCGCTAGTCCACAATTTCATCGATCTTCCTCAACCAAGCATCGGTACAGGCCTGAACACTATGCCACTCTCAGATGTCTCGCCATACCCGCACTCCAAAGACCCCCTGAAACCATCTATCCATAACTACCTCCACACAAGATACGAGGTACGACGCGATCTATTTTTGAAATGGATCCATAACCTGTAGCCCCCTGATATTCCTGAAGTCGTCTGTATTACGGGTTGCCAGCTTGGCATTCATCGTCAAGGCGCTCGCTGCTATAATCGCATCAGGAATCTTGATGCGCCGCCTTTCTCGGCGTATCGCTATGGCCCGGTCGACCACTTCGGCGGTGACGCCCAGTTCCGAGAAACAGTCCAGCAGGTCTTTAAGCTTCCCCTCATCTTCCTCCTTCAAATCAGGAAACCCAAATAGCTCGAGACGGGAGATCGTCGAGTAACCGGCCCATTCCGCTTCTATGGCTGAGTCGAGAAAGGCGACGGCGAGACTCTCCTTCGCGGCGGCATAGAGGAACAGATTGGAGTCGATGAGATATCTCATGAGCGACTATTCCACTCATCGCGAACAGCGCGCTGCCACTTCACGGGAGCCAAGGAAGACTGTAACCAACCCAGCCGGCTCCGGACCGCTCTCCAGTTGTTCTTCTTTGCCGGTTGTTCGAGAATAACAAGCAGCGCGTGCCCCGACTTCGGCAACCGCTCTGGCTCCAGAAGCACGACTCGCCCCTTCCTAATGTCAGCTTCCAAGGTCGCGTACATGATCTCTTCCTCTCCTTCTATTTTTCAGAATAGCACTCGCGAGCTACCGGCGCAATCGTCGTCTTCTATCGGCAGCCCCGTCGCGTAGCGGCATCCAGGAAGCGGCTAGTCCACAATCTCATCGATCTTCCTCAGCATTCGCCATAGGGCCTTCAGCTCCGAAAAACGAATGGAATTGTCCTTGTCCGACAACGCCTTCTCGGGCGCCACGTGCGTCTCGACAAAGACGGCGTCGCAACCGGTCGCCACGGCGGCCCGCGCCAGGGCCGGCGCCCACTTCCCGTCGCCGCTCGACCGGTCGCCCCCGCCGCCGGGCCGTTGCACGCTATGCGTGGCGTCGAACACCACCGGGTAGCCCATCTCGCGAAGGATGAGCAGGCTTCGCATGTCGGACACGAGGTTGTTGTACCCGAAACACGCCCCGCGCTCCGTGATCAGGATCTGCCGGTTCCCCGTGCTCTCGATCTTGGCCACCACGTGCTCCACGTCCCACGGCGCCAGGAACTGGCCCTTCTTGATGTTCACGGGCTTGCCGCTTTCCCCGGCCGCCAGCAGCAGGTCCGTCTGCCGGCATAGAAACGCGGGAATCTGGAGAATATCCACGACGTTGGCGACGGGGCCCACCTCCGCCTCGCTGTGCACGTCCGTCAGCACCGGCAGCCGGCAGGTCTCCCGGACTTCGGCCAGGATCTCGAGGCCGCGCGAAAGGCCCGGCCCCCGCCAGGACTTGTGCGACGAACGGTTGGCCTTGTCGTAGGATGCCTTGAAAATCAGCGGTACTTTCTCGGCGGCGGCAAACGCCGCCAGCCGCTTGGCCAGGTCGAGGCAGCTTCGGCGCGTCTCGATCACACAGGGCCCCGCGATCAGGACCAGCGGATATTTCCCGCCGACCTTGACCCGCCCCACTGTCACCACTCTCGCCATAATCCCCGCTTCTCCCCGCTACGTGCGATTCCCTGGGCCGCGCCCCATCGCCTTCTCAACATATGGCACGTCGGCGGGCGTGTCAACGCCGATGGCGGCGTCCTTGGCCTCCAGGACAACCATCCGGGCGCCCAGATACAGCGCCCGAAGCTGTTCCAGCTTCTCCGCCTTTTCCAGCAGACAGGGCGGCGTTCGGACCAGCCGCTCCAGAAACGCCTTTCGATAAGCATAGATGCCGATATGACGCCAATGGAGCACCGGCCCGTCATCCTGGTCGTTGTCCCGCACGAAGGGAATTATCGAACGGGAGAAGTACAGCGCCTGCCGCTTCTCGCCCCAGACGACTTTCACCACGGACAGGTTCTTGAGATCCGTCTCGGTCACGATCGGGCTGGCCGCCGTGCCCATGTCCCAGGACGGATCCTGGAGCATGGCATCCGCCAACCGGTCGATCAGCCCCGGATCGATCAGCGGCTCGTCGCCCTGGATATTGATCACGATCTGCGCGTCAATTCCCGCTACGGCTTCCGCCACGCGGTCCGTGCCGGACGGATGATCGGGCCGTGTCATGACGGCCTTGATACCGAGTCCCTTCACCGCGTCCACGATACGCTCATCGTCCGTGGCCACGATCAGGGCCTCCAGCTCCCGGGCCTTCCGCGCGCCTTCCACGACCCACTGGATCAGCGGTTTGCCGCAGATGGCGATCAGGCTCTTTCCTGGAAAGCGGGTGGACCCCCACCGCGCCGGTATCACTCCCACCACATTCATGGCCTTACTCCTCTCGAGAATAACCACGGATTACACGGATGGCACGGATACCATCCCGCGCAACGCGGGATTCACTTCACCACCCGTTTCCATTGCAATTTCGCGTACTTGAAATTCAGCAGCAATGCGAGTCGCAACCCCGTCAAAGCCAGATAGCCCGTCATTTGCGCCACGTGCGTTTCATTGAAGGCCGTCACGACCTTCGGATCAGCAATCACAAGATCATCGATAATGAGATCCGGGATCAGTCTGCCAATCTCATGTCCCTTGTATTTGACTTTGAACAGCCTCTGCTGATTGACCTCGTGCCCACGCTCACGTAATTCAATGACGAGTGCATTTTCGTAGAGCTTCTCGTCAAGCCCCGGCTTCAACTCGTTCAGAACCGTCATCGCGGAGCCGATAATCTCCTCGCTCAGTTTCTCGTGAATCAATTCCCCCATATCCGTGCCATCCGTGTAATCCGTGGTCAATAGGGCTCACGGCTCCGTTCCCTGTTCCATATACTCGATCAGCTCGTTCGGCATGCAGGTGGCCGTGCCCAGCTTGCCCACCACAACGCCCGCCGCGTAGTTGGCGAGCGACGCCGCATCATAGTGGCTGGCACCCCCCACCAGGGAAAGGAAGGCGGCCGAGATCACCGTGTCGCCCGCCCCGGATACGTCGAACACCTCGCGCGCCCGGGTGGGAATGATCTGCGGCTCCACCTGCTTCGCCACGAGGTACATGCCATGGGCCCCCAGGGTGATGATCAGCAGCTTGGGGTCCCACTTCTCGAGAAGAATCTCACCGGCTTCTTTCAGGATCGGATCCGCTTCCGGTTCGCGACGAAGCACGGCCTCCTTCAGACCGGCCGCGGCGCACGCTTCCTTGTAGTTGGGCGTCGCCAGGATGATCCCCTTCATCTTCAGCGTCTCGTTCTCCTTGGGATCGAATCCCACCGGGATTCTCGACCCGCGCGCCGCCGACATCACCGAATCCACCACGCCCTGCGAAATCACGCCTTTCCCGTAGTCCTCGATGATCACCCCGTCGACAGTGCCGATCAGGCCGGCAATCTTCCGGCACAGGTCCTTGAGGACATCGGACGAAGGCTCGAGCAGGTCTTCGCGATCCACGCGCACGATCTGCTGGCGTTCGGCCATGACGCGCGTCTTGACGGTCGTCTGGAAGGAGTCATACGACAGAATGCCGTCGGTCTGAATCTTTCGCTCCTTGAGAATCGACACGAGATCGTCGGCCGCCCGGTCCTTCCCCACCACGCCGGCCACGACGGCCTGGCCTCCGAGCGATTGAATGTTCAGGGCCACATTGGTGGCGCCGCCGGGCAGCGCCCGCTCGCCCGTCACCAGCACCACCGGCACCGGCGCCTCCGGCGATATCCGGTTCACCACGCCGGTCACGTACCGGTCCAACATGAGATCGCCCACCACGAGGATCCGCTTGCCGGCGAACGCCTTGACGATATCCTGCACTTTCTTCACGCTGATCATTCCGTGATCTCCCAGAACTGGCGGCCGGAATCCGGTATCGGCTTTCCGGACCGGTTAATCTCGATGTAATCCTTGCTATCCGACGACAGCCATTCCCGCTCCACATCGTGAACGCGCATGCCATCCACGCCGAGCATGTTGTACACCACCAAGTGATGGTAGTACAGCGTTCGCTCGGGGATACTCGCCGGCAGGACATCGAACGAAATGCCGTAGGCCGAGGCGATTTCCAGCTCCGTCTTGTCCAGCCATGCAATCGAACCTTCGGTGAGATGAAACGTCATTTCCTTCCGGAAGGTACGGGTCACCCGCGATACTTCCGTGAGATTCCGCAGGGGAATATCGCCCAGACGGCTGAAGCCGGTTGGCGTCCAGGTGCCGTCCTCGCCGCGCACCAGCGTCAGCTCTCCCCGAAGCACGGAGACGTGGGTTGGCGAGAACAGCCGCGGCGAGATGCGAATCTCACTGGCCTTGAACCCCGGCTTGATCCCGAATTGAAAGCCCTTGGACTCGACGCGGTCCATGACGATCTCGAACGGCAAGGCCAGGCTCGTCGCCTCAATCTCCAGCTCCAGGCCGAGCTGTTTCTCCATCCAGCCCCGGATGAAGTTCCGGCCCACGTCCATCCTCGCCAGCACGAAGGCGGTGGTATACAGGATGAACCAGACGATGAGAAGGGCCGCGAGAAGCCGGCCCAAGGCGCCTTTTTTGGTTTTGCCCTTTTCTTCCTCACCACTCATGGCGCATTCCCCATATCGTCCTCGGCCGCCGGCCTTCGGGGCCTGTCCCCGAACAGCAGCGTTCCCACCCGTACCCACGTGGCGCCTTCCTCCACCGCCACCTCGAAATCATGCGACATCCCGAGGGACAACTCGCGAAGCGACAGGCCGTGCCGGTCCCGCCATTCGTCCCTCAGCTCCCGCAGTCGCCTGAAGAACGGCCGCGCCTCCTGCGGATCCTCCGTGAACGGCGGCATCGTCATCAGGCCGACCACCTCCACGTTCACCAGCGACCCGCACCGCTCCAGCACGGTCGGCGTGTCCTCGGGCGAGAGCCCGTACTTGCTCCGCTCGCCCGACACGTTCACCTCCAGGCACACGGGCATCACGCGGCCGAGAGTCTGGCACGCGCCATGGACCGTTTCCAGCAGTTTCCAGGAGTCGACGGAATGGATCATGGTGAACAGCGGCGCCGCATCCTTTACCTTGTTCCGCTGCAGGTGCCCCACGAGGTGCCACTCCAGGTGCCCGGGACACAGCGGAATCTTCTGCCGGGCCTCCTGTACGCGGCTTTCGCCGAACACCGTCAGGCCGCACTCCGCCGCTTCCCGCACGTTGTCCGGGCCGAAGGTCTTGGACACCGCCAGGATCTTGACCGTCGCCGGATCTCGGCCCGCGCGGCCGCACGCGGCCTCGATCCGCTTGCGAATCCCGTCCAGCCTTTCTGCAACACCGCTCATGTCGACCTGATTCTGAAACGCCCTGCAACCATGGACAAAGACGACTCTCGGGTTTCCTGACCTCTGATCTCTGACTTCTGACCTCTGGCCATCACCGCTCCGCGGTACGCCCTTTGAAGGCGCGCTCCAGCGTCACCGGATCGGAGTATCCGATCCCGCTGCCGGCCGGCAGCCCGAAAGCCAGGCGGCTGATCTTCACGTTCTTGCCGTGCAGCATCTCCGTCACGAAGCTTGCCGTCGAGTCGCCTTCCACATCGGTGCTCAGCGCCAGGATGATCTCTTCGAACTTCTCCCGTTCGACGCGTTCGAGCAGGGACTTCACGCGCAGGTTGTCCGGTCCCATCCCCTTCGTCGGCGACAGGCGGCCGCCGAGCGCGTGGTAGCGCCCGTGGAAGCTTCCGGCCTTTTCGATCAGCTCGATATCCGACGCGTCCTCCACCACGCACAACAGCGTCGCGTCGCGATGGGGACTGGTGCACAGGCGGCAGGGATTGTCGGTCACGGCGGTCACGCTCCCGCACCGTGAGCAACCGGCCAGCGTCTTGCCGGCCGTATCGATCGCGAGGGAGAGGTCTTTCATCAGGCCGGGATCCCGCACGAGCTTCATCGCCATCCGTTCGGCGGAACGCCGGCCGATGCCGGGCAGCCGGGCCAGGCAGGAAGCCAGCCTTTCGAGGGAGTCGAATGTACTCATAACACGCCGGGGAAAACCGCCGAGAACCTAGGAGCCCATGAGAGAGCCGAGGCCCGTGCCCTTGGTCAGCTCCGACATCGCGGCGCCCGCCTGCTTTTTGGCCGCGTTCAAGGCGCCGTTGACCGCCGAGGTGACCAAGCCTTCCAGCTTCACCTTCTTGGTCGGATCGATGATGGCCGGATCGAGCGTGATGCTGGCGATGCTCATGTCGCCCTTGGCCACCACTTTCACGCCGCCGCTGGTAAAATCGATGGTCTGGCGTTCCAGCTCCTTCTGGATCTGCTTCATCTGCCGTTGCATGGAAACCGCTTCCTTCATCATCTGAAACATGTTGGCCATGGCCTGTCTCTTCTCCTCTCTCGAGCCCCCGCGGCGAGTCGCGCCGCGGTCGGTTATTCTCTTACATCCACAATACTGCCTTCAAACACGTCGAGTGCTTTCTGCACGGCAGGATCCTTCATCAGGTCCTGCTTTGACTTGCCTTTCTTGCCTTTGGGGCCCGCCTGCTGCGGCGGGGGCCCCGCCTGAGGAACCACCGGTTCCCCCGGCACCACGGAGATGTCCACCGACACCTCCCGTTTGAGCATCGTGCCGAGCACGTGCTCCAACGCCTTCCGCGACCGGACATCGCGGAACCGATCCGCCTCATCCGCAAACTCGGGGTCAAAACCGAGCACAACGCGATCTTTTTCCACCCGGATCGGCCGGATGTCGGCCATGATACTTCTCGCCGCCACCGCGATCTTGCCGACCTTGTCCGTGACCTCTTTCCAGCGTTCCATCAGGGACCTCACCTCGTCACCGACCGGCGCCACCTCAATATCCAGTTTCTGCTCCCGCACCATCGCCGGCACCGGGGCTATCGCCTGCTCTCCGCTTTCCGCCTTCCGCTCTCCGATCTCTGGTGCCTGAACTCTGACCTCTGACTTCTGATCCCTGTTCCCTGTCCCCTGTCCCCTGATTTCATTGATCTGCGCCAGGATTTCCTCGAGCGACACCACCACGGACGCCCGCGCGCAGCGAATCAGGGCCGTCTCCAGCAGCGTGCGCTTGGAAAGCGTGTACCGCATCCGGTCTTCCACGTCGGCCAGCACCTCCGTAACGCGCAACAGCCGCCCCGTGTTCGTCAACTTGGCCTGCGCCTTGAGCATAGTCACCTGGGTCTCGGTCAGGTCCAGCCCCTCGGTGATGTTGTCCACGTTCAGGCACACCAGCAGGTTGCGGAAGTGCTCCATGAGTTCCACCACGAGCCTCTGCAAATCCTTGCCCGACTCATCCAGCCCCGCCACGATCTTGATCAACGACTGGATGTCGCCTTTCAGGATATCCTCGGCCAGTTGTTCCAGCGTGCGGCGCGATACCAGCCCGAACACCGAGAGAACATCGTCCTCCGAAATTTCGGTGCCCTTGAACGAGATGAGCTGGTCGAGCGCCGACTCGGCGTCCCGGAGTCCGCCTTCCGAGCCGCGGGCGATAGCGAGGAGCGCATCCTCGTCGATCTTGACCTTCTCGGCCTTGGCCACCATCTGGAGCCGCTCGGCAATCTGGGGCACTGGGATACGGCGGAGATCGAACCGCTGGCAGCGGGACACGATCGTCGCCAGGATCTTCTCGGGTTCTGTGGTGGCGAAGATGAACTTCACGTGCGCCGGCGGCTCCTCGAGGGTCTTCAGCAAGGCATTGAACGCCGCCTGGCTCAGCATGTGGACTTCGTCGATGATGTAGATCTTGAACTTCCCGTGTGTCGGCGCGTACTTGACGGTTTCCCGCAGATCCCGCACCTGTTCCACACCGTTGTTCGAGGCGCCGTCGATTTCGAGCACGTCAAGGCTGGTGCCGGACGTAATCTCCTTGCACGAATCGCACTTGCCGCAGGGCGTCAGCGTGGGGCCGTCGACGCAGTTGAGCGCCTTGGCGAGAATGCGGGCCACGGAAGTCTTGCCTATGCCGCGCGGACCGACAAAGAGGTAGGCGTGGGCAATGCGGTTGTTCCGGATCGCGTTCTTGAGCGTGCGGGTGACGTGTTCCTGTCCCACCACGTCGTCAAACTGCTGCGGCCGCCATTTCCTTGCCAGTACTTCGTAAGCCATTGCGCCCCTCTTTTACCACGGATGGCACGGAGGATCCTCCTTATCCGTGTTATCAGTGTAATCCGTGGTTCTCTGTTGCGAAAATCCTTACCTTTTCCCCTTCTGTTTGACAATAAGATAAGGTTCTTGCAGATTGGCCGTCATGAACGATCTTGAGGTCCACGAGCGCTATATGAACATGGCCATTCGGGAAGCCCGGCTGGCGGCCGGGAAAGGCGAGGTGCCGGCCGGCTGCGTCATCGTGGACCCGAAGTCCGGCGGGGGCCCCGGCCTCTGGCCGGTCATCGGCCGCGCCCACAACCAGACGGAGATGCTGAAGGACCCCACGGCGCACGCGGAGATGATCGCCATCACCCAGGCGGCCAGCGCGCGCGGCGACTGGCGCCTCACCGACACGATTCTTTACGTAACCAAGGAGCCCTGTTCCATGTGTGCGGGAGCAATCGTGCTGGCGCGGATTCCAACGGTGGTGTTTGGGGTTGCCGATCCGCAGCGCGGCGGTGCCGTCTCGGTTTTCCATATCCTGAACCACCCGAATCTTAACCACCGGTGCGAGGTGATCTCCGGCATCCTCGAAACGGAATGCCGCGCCCTGCTCCAGGATTTCTTCCGCGAGCGGCGGGGATGATGTTTACTCTTCGGAGGACGGCTTCGGCGGACGGGCGCGTGCTTGCTTCTGTTCCCGGGCAATGAGGTTCAGTATGTCGAGCACGCGGCGACACAAGGAATTCGTCTCGTTCGACTCCAAGTCATCAAGGATCCTTTCCGCGGCATCCGCATAGTGGCCCGTGGACACGTCCTTGGCGATCTCCGGCGGCACATTGGTGCAGACCCACGCGGCCAGCAGGTCAACGACAAGGACTTCTTCCTGAGAGTTCCGCGACAGGCGGTCGCGTCCTACGATAAAAGTCCAGCGTTCCTTGGAGCGGGGATTCCCGTCCAGCCCGAGCTTGTTGGTTACGCCGGTGGAAGAGACCGTGTAGATGACCATGGACCCGGTGTTCGGGGATACATCTATCCCCCTGAGGTCCAGGGGATCCGTCAGGCCCAATGATGCCGCTGTGGGTTGGACGGGGACATCGGGCTGGACGGGAACATCGGGTTGGACAGGGGTATTGTCTTCGGAAGGCGTTTGCCCGCAGACGGAGAGACATGCCAGCAGGAACGCTACCAGGACTGATAATCTCATGGCCATAGGACACCGCGAAAACGGAGGAACGCACTCTTCCATATTCTGGCGCGCAGTTTACTGTGCCATGCACACGAAGTCCATTGGTTTCTGCCGAAGGCCTTTTCTCTCAACCCTCTAGCCGCCGCCGCACGAATCGTGTAGTGTGTCTCGCGTGACCATGCGAATTGTGCGGTTCTTCGTGGGATTGCTGCTGCTTCCGGTCTGCGTATCCGTGACCCAGGCCGTCGTGTCGCTGGTCCGGCTGGCGCAGGTGGCGTCCGACCCCCTCATCCCGCCCTCCGCCTGGGCGCTCGGCGGCGGGTTCGTGCTCTGGCTGGTGGTCTTCTTCACGCTTCCCCGGCCCGTGCGCACCTATGTGCTGGCCCATGAGCTGACCCACGCGCTGTGGGGCGCCCTCATGGGCGAGAAGGTTCTCAGCATGAAAGTCTCGGCACAGAAAGGCTCTGTGACCCTGTCGGGCAGCAACTTCCTCATCACGCTCGCCCCCTACTTCTTTCCCCTCTACACCATGCTGGTGATCGCGGGCTACTCTCTGCTGGCCCTCTTCCATGATATGGGGGACTACTATCTCGTCTGGCTGGGGCTGGTGGGGCTAACCTGGGGGTTCCACTTTACCTTCACCATCAGTTCCCTCCTGCAGCACCAGACCGACATCAAGGAATGCGGACACCTGTTCTCCTACACCATCATCTACCTGTTCAATATCCTGGGCATCGGGTTCTGGATTGTGGCGGTATCGTCCCCCACCCTCGAACAGTTCGTCGGGCTCATCGGCACCGATACGGCCCGCCTGGCGGTCCTGATGTGGAAACAGGCCGTCTTCTGGATCCATAAGTTGAGGCAATAATCCGCCCTTTCATTCGTTATAGGAACAGGCGCCCGATATGGAAGCAACGGACAAGGAGCTGGTGGACCAATACCGGCGTGGCCATGTCGAGGCGCTCGACGCGCTGATCGAGCGATATCGGCGCATGCTCTTTGGATTCATACTCAGTCGGACCCGAGGGGCCGGCGATGCCGATGAGGTCTTCCAGGAAACGTGGTTCCGGGTGATCCGGAAGATCGATTCCTACCGGGAACGGAATTTCGGCGGGTGGCTGGTGATGATCGCCCGGAACATCATCATCGACCGGGTGCGGCGCCGGAAACCGGATATGAGCCTGGACGCGTCACCCAGCGAGGGGCTGACCCTGGCCGATGTGATTCCCGGCAACGATCCGGGCCCGAGGCGGCGCATCGAGGCGAATGATCTCGGACAGGCCATCGCCGCGGCCGTGGCCGGACTGCCGGACGAACAGAAAGAGGTCTTCCTGATGCGGGTCGAAGCGGACCTGTCGTTCAAGGAGATCGCGAGGGCCCAGCGGGTGTCGATCAATACGGCGCTGGCCCGGATGCAGTACGCCTTGGCCAAGCTGAGGCCACTGCTGAAGAACGAGTATGACCAGTTGGCGCAGAAAGGCTTTTGAGGGAGGGAGTACATGAACTGCCAAAACGCAGAACAAGCGATCTTGCTGGCGGAAACGGGCGAGCTGTCGGACCGGAGAATGCGGGAACTCGACGCTCATCTGGCCTCCTGCGCCGCCTGCGCTCACTATCGGCAGAGCGCCCGCCGCCTCGTCGCCTCGGCGCGGGAATCCCGGCCGGCCGGCGAGCCCAGCGCGATCATGATGGCGCGGATCCGCGCGGCGGCCGTACAACGGCCGGTACCGAGATTCTTGCTCTTCCCGCGGCCGGTCGTTCAGGTGCTGGCGTATGCGGCCGCCTTCGCCGTGCTGGCGGGCGGGTGGTTCGCGTTTTCCCCCGGCCCTGCTTCGCCAAAGGGAACGTCCATGAACGATTTCAGCGCCATCATGCACGCGGCGGCGGAAACGACGCCGACGATGATGATGGAAGCGCGCGATGGTTCTGCGACGGAACCGGAGGTCCGGACGCTGGCCAGGGAACTCCTGATGATGGAGGGCCTGGTGGAGGAGGAAGTTGTGGAGATCGAAGCCCCGGACGCTGAAGCTACCTCAGACGAGGAGCTTTCGCCCACAGTTCTTCGATGGCGTAGTAGTCCCGCTTCTCCGCGGTCAGTATGTGGATAATGACATCCACGTAGTCCACCACCAGCCAGCCGCTTTCCGCCTCGCCGGACCGCCGATAGCACGCCTCGCCCTCTTCCTTCAGAACGTGCAAGACCTCGTCGAACATGGCCCTCAAGTGAGGGGCGCTCGTTCCGGACACGATGAGGTAGTAGTCGGTAATGCCCGACAATTTCCGGACATCGAGCAGAATGATGTCCTCTCCTTTTTTTTCTTCCAGGATCTTGCGGGCTCTCTTGGCCAACTCCAGCGGTTTGATCATGCTCTCCTTTGTGGCGCCTATTTTACATAAAGTCCGTGCTCTGCGATATACATTTCGACCGACAACGGTACAAGGTAGCGGATGCTCATCCCTTCGGCCAGGCGATAGCGGACATCCGATGACGAGACATCCACGAGCCGCAGCTCCTGGTAGTTCCGCAGGAGCTGTTCCGGCCACGGCGGGTCCAGGTGCAGGTCGTCGGGCTGAAGCGGACGGTGGTTTTGCCCGGGCCGCCCGAAGGTGACGAACGTACAGAGCTTCAGCAAGGCGTTCACATCCTTCCACAAGTGCAGCTCCGGCAGGGTGTCCGACCCGATGATGAAGAACAGCTTCGACTGGGGGTATATCCGCAGGAGCTGGCGAACGGTGGCAATGGCGTACGACGTGCCCCCCCGCTTGATCTCGATGTCGGACACTTCGAAACGCAGGTCACCTTCGATCGCCGCCTCGAGCATGGCCATCCGGTGCTCCGCGGTCACGAGGCCCGCGGGCTCCTTGTGCGGTGGCTGCGCACAGGGAATGAACAGCACCTTCGCCAGGTCAAACGCCTCCACCGCGCTCTGGGCAAGGATCAAGTGCCCGATATGCACCGGGTTGAACGTCCCTCCCAGTATTCCTATTCTATTCACCGCTCCGCTGTTCATCCGCTCCTGATCGTGATTCGGCTCAGTCTAATACAACTGCCCCTGTGAAGTGAATACCAAAAGGGTCCCTGCCGGCTTGTCCGGCAGGAGCCGGAAATTTCGCGCCCCGTGACACAAGGTCACGGGGACGCCAGCACTCGCACTCCCCCATTTCTTTCCCCATCTTGACGCTTTTCCTCTCTTCTCTCATAGTACTGCCGTTAATCAGGGAGCGGGGAACGAATGGCAAAGCAATTCGAATCGTTGTCGGCCAGTGAGCTGTACTGCAACCGGTGCAAGACCTTGCGCCCGGTCCGGGAACGTTTGCTCCTGGTACTGCCGGGCGGTGAGCTCAACTCCTATCGCTGCACCGTCTGCGGTGAAACCCTGGGCACGCGGGAAATCAAAGAACCGCCCCACCCGCTCCACATCGCCCGGCGGTAAGGCCTCTCTTTTCCCTTCCCTTGGGGCGTATCTCCGATCTTACGTGGTGTCCCCGTGGCCTTGTGCCACGGGTCACGAAAATGAAATGCTCCGGCGGTGCAACGCCATCGGGTGCTCATGGACGGAGATGCGCCCTTCCCCTGACACTTGACACCCTGACACTCGACACTTGTCACTTCCTTCTCTTTGAGGCAGTCTGTGAACCATGGCCAACGATCTCTATGGAACCGTGCTCACCGGTAACGAAGCGGCGATCCGCCGTGCCTACGACAAATGGGCGGAACAGCCGGTGGACCAGGAGATGCTGGCCGACGGCACCCCGTTCGACTCGCGCCAGACCACGCTTGCCAAGGCCGCCTCCGTCACCGGCCCCGGCACCTTCTTTCGGCGCGCCCAGCGGACGCTGACCTTCGAACCGACCGTTGACGAGGGGTGGTGGTTCAAGCGCGACGATCTTCCTGACGCTTTGCCCATCCTCGTGTCCGTCAAGAATGTCTGGACCACGGTGCGCAACATCGTGTTGCGCAGCGGTTCGCCGCACAACTACATGCGTATGGTGGAACACATCGTGGCCTTGAAAGCCGGCCTGGGCCTCGACAACGTCATGATCCGCATGACCTCGGGCGATCCTCCCCTATTCGATCGCGGCAGCGTGGACCTGGTGGAAACCATTGATGCCGCCGGCATCGTGCCCCTGCAGGCCTCGGCCCGCTACGTCACCGTGAGAGCCCCCATCACGATGGGCGGCCCGAACGGCAGCTTCCTGACCTTCCTCCCGGCCGAGGGCAACAGCCGCAAGCTCATCCTCGATTGTGCCGTGGATTTCCCGTCCGCGATCGGCAAGCAGCGGATCCGTTTTGTCGTCAACCCGGAGACCTTCCGGCACGGCGCGCTGGCCCGCACCAACACGACCCTCGCCATGATGCTCTTCTCCAAAACCATCGGCCTGCTATTCGCCGACACGCGCAACATGGGCTACACGACGCGGAACATCCTGGTCGCGGGTCCCTGCCACTATTTCAACGAGCCGCGGATGCTCCACAACGGCAAGTCGCTCGAAGCGGCCTGGCACCGCGCCGCCCTGGACCTGCTGGCCGCCATCGCACTGATCGATCGCGGGCGCCTCGCCGGAACGGTAATCTCCTACAAGGCCGGCCACGGGCTCGACGCCCGGATGGTCGGCGAACTCTACCAGCGCAGCCTGCTCCGTGATCTACCGGCGTAGACGGGAAGCCAACCACGGATTACACGGAGGGCACGGGTAGACGGGTGCTGAACCTTTCCCCGGCACGAACCGGAACTTGATTCCCCCGCGATTTCTCCGCATAGTCTCTCCTCATGAACACACGAGAACGCTTTCAGGCCGCGATGAGCTTCCGCCCCTTCGACCGGTTACCGATTCTCGAATGGGCCGGATGGTGGGACAAGACGATCGAGCGGTGGCGCCAGGAGGGACTGCCAGCCGATCAGGACGCCGCCCGGCATTTCGGTCTGGATATCTACCGGCAGGATTGGTTTTCCACCTATCGACCGGGGTGCCCCTCCGCGCCGTCCCACGGCGCCGGCATCATCGCCACCGAAGCCGACTATGACCGGGTCCGGCAATTCCTGTATCCGGATGCACCCGTGAACGTCGAACGGTGGAGGCAATGGAAGGAAGAACAGCAACGCGGCGATGTGGCGCTGTGGTTCACGGTGGAGGGCTTCTTCTGGTTCCCGCGGCAGTTGCTGGGGATCGAACGGCATCTCTACGCGTTCTATGACCAGCCGGAATTGATGCACCGCATCAACACGGACCTGGCCGAGTGGATCCTCCGCGTCATCGATCAGGTCGGCGCCGTCTGTACGCCCGACTTCATGACCTTCGCCGAGGACATGAGCTACAACCACGGCCCCATGCTGTCCGAGGCGCTGTTCACCGAATTCCTGAGACCTTACTACGACAAGGTGATCCCGGCCCTGCGCCGCCATGGCATTCTTTCCATCCTGGATTCGGACGGCGATATTTCGGTCCCCGCCTACTGGTTCGAGGCCGCGGGGCTCGAGGGCATCCTGCCGCTCGAACGGCAGGCCGGCGTCGACATAGCGAAATTGCGCAAGGACCACCCGCGTATGCGATTCATCGGCCACTTCGACAAGATGACGATGAACAAGGGCGAAAAGGTCATGCGCGCGGAGTTCGAGCGGCTCCTTCCCGTGGCGGCGCGCGGCGGATTCCTCATCGGCTGCGATCACCAGACGCCGCCGGGCGTCTCCTACAAGGACTACCAACTCTACGTCTCCCTCTTCAGGGAATACGCCGAGGAAGCCGGCCGCCTGTCGCGCGCGCTGTGACGAGAGACGTCAATCGTCGGGCGGTGGTCGGCGACAGCCACGTCAAGGCCTTCGCCGGGAATATCGGCTTCGTCCTCCTCGGCCCGCCGCCGACGACACGCATCTCAACAGGAAGGCCATGAAGTTCGGTCTCGAAATGGATCGCGGCGGAGTTTGCCACGCCTGCCCCTTGATGGACCGCCTGCGCTATAAGTCTCTTTATGAACACGATCGCACGTTCGACAACTGGAACTCCTGGTTCAAGGATGGGCTCTTCTCCCGCTACTACACAAAGCTGGCCTCCAAGACCGGCGCCATGGACACTAACCAACGGCTCGTCCCGCTTCAGCGACGTCCAGTGGACCAACTATCCTGTGCGCTTCTACGGCTTCGACTTCCCGTGAGTCCCGGCAGTAAAGCCACCGCATAGCGGTGGCTCTACTTCTCAACCGACTCTGAAACACTCCTCATTTTCCCCTTGCGCGGCGTGAGCACTTGTGATTAGATGCGCTCACATTCAATCACATTCGGCCAATTATGAGCAATGGGGACAACAAGGAACTGGCGGCGGGGCGGATCGAGAAGATCGCCCAGATCCTGCGCCAGCGGCATATCGCCCGGGTGAACGAGCTCTGCGACCAGCTCGGGGCCTCCCCCGCCTCCATCCGCCGCGACCTGGTGGACATGGAACGACGCGGATTGCTCCAGCGCGTCCACGGCGGCGCTGTGTTCACGGACCATCACGCCGAAGAGCCGCTGTTCGACGACAAGACCGCCATCGCCACGAAGGAAAAGCAGCGCATCGCCGAGGCCGCCTTCACGGTCATCAAGCCGGCCAACTCGATCTTTCTCGACGGCGGCAGCACCGTCCTCGCCCTCGCCCGCCTGCTGATGGACATGACCAAGCTGACGGTGGTCACGAACTCGCTCCGGGTGGCCGGCCTCTTCGCCGCCGGGGGCCCCAAGATGATCCTCGTCGGCGGCGAGTTCCGTCGACTGAGCCAGACCTTTGTGGGGTCGCTGACCAAGCCGCTGATCGACAACCTCCACCTCGACGCGGCGTTCATGGGTACCATCGGGTTGACCGAGGCCGAAATCACCACCACCGATCCGGCCGAGGCCTACACCAAGGACCTGGTCATGCAGCGCGCGCGGCAGGCCATCCTGCTCGCCGACAGCAGCAAGATCGGGAAAGCGTCGTTCGTCAAATCGGGTACGCTGGAAGACCTGGATGTGCTCATCACAGACTCCCGCGCCCGTCAGAAGGATGTTCAGCAGTTCAGGAAGAAGGGAATCAAGGTCGTCGTGGTATAAACCACGGATAGCACGGATTACACAGATGAGGAGACACTCTTCTCTGCCTATCCGTGATATCCGTGTAATCCGTGGTCAAAAAACAACAAAGGAAACGTCATGCCCAATTACTTCAGCAACATGAAACCGGACTTCAAACCCCGCACCATCGAGTGCGGGTCGATCCGGGCGTACCAGTACAAGAAGAACCTCAAAGCCGAACTGGCCGCCGGCGCGATCACCAAGCAGGAAGCGATCGACATGCTGGAAGACATGCTCACGGTCCGCGAGTTCGAGGAGATGATCGTCAAGCTCCGCTCCGGCGCCTACGAGTCGTGCAAGGGCTACGACTACCGGGGCCCCACCCACGTCTCCATCGGGCAGGAGGCCACGTCCGTCGGCGGCTGCATCGGCATCGCCCACGACGACTTCATCACCTCCACCCACCGCGGCCACGGCGACAGCATCGCCAAGGGCTGTATCGCCATACGCGCGATGAAAGAGGACCAGCTCCGCCAGCGCGTGCCGGACTGCAAGGCGGACAAGCGGAAGGATCTGGTCGAAGTCGCCCTGGAAGACCACATCTACAAGACCATCGCCGAGCTGTTCGGCAAGGAAGACGGCTACTGCCGCGGTCGCGGCGGCGGCATGCACATTGCCGACTTCACCGTC
>Ga0172375_10001838_pt1 | contig 33806 bp, 23 predicted proteins | sample LakKiv1m_FD_114537 | JGI IMG/M metagenome (GOLD analysis project Ga0172375, IMG submission 114537) | Freshwater microbial communities from Kabuno Bay, South-Kivu, Congo - kab_092012_11.1m | ecosystem: Environmental > Aquatic > Freshwater > Lake | place: Democratic Republic of the Congo... | reverse complement strand
GAATAACTACCTACCTGAAAAGAATTTACGATAAGCATTCTGAATACGTCAACAGCTTTTATGTTTATATCTGCTTTTTTTTCATAAACAGATCTTCTGCATAATTCCTGCCATAATCAAATGTGCTCTCAGGCAGTACCAGTCGGATTATTTTCTTCCTTTAATATGGTAATTCGAGTTAGTATAGAACATTGGTTTTATGTTCAGTTGTATTTTTCTGAAAAGGGGAACCCTTAATATCCGGGAGGACAAAATGAGGACACCGTCCAGGGCGGTTTTTTATGTCTCTGCATTGATTATCGCCATGTTGCTCATTTCATGTGAGGGTGACATGGGAATGCTCGGCTTCGACATCGATGGAGATATCGACTCGGGAGCCAACATCTGCCAGAACGACGATGACTGCCGCAGCAATCAGCAGTGCCTGGATGGCGTCTGCGTCAATACTGGGACTGATGGAGACGAGTGCATCAAGGATGACGACTGCGGAGAAGATGAAGTCTGCCTTGACGGCGTCTGCGTGGACTCCGGAACGCTGAAGCCCTGCGACGAAGATCTTGACTGTCCGCAGGGTTCGTTCTGCATCGACGGATACCGCCGTAACGACGTTGACGGCGATAACGATGCCGACGGCGAATCCCACGGCGACAGCGATATTGACATGGACGGTGACTATGACCGCGACAGTATCGAGGACGACAGCGATTTCGACCCCGAAGGTTTCGGCCCGCAGATACTGGTAGCGGAAGAAATCGACTTCGGTCCGGTAGTGCTGGGAAGCAGCCGTGTTGAGAAGCTGCTCATTACTTCCAAAGGCGATGAAGTGCTGACAGTAACAAGCTTCGAGCTGGTGCAGGATGAGAATCCCGACTTCAGCCTGATCGAGGCTCCCGAAGGACCGACCGAGCTTGAACCCGGCGAGCAGATGGAACTGAACATTCAGGTGCTGCCTACCGTTACCGGTGTGCGTGAAGCTACGCTTATCATTACCAGCAGCGATGTGGAAACAGCCACTGTACAGGTGGCGCTTTTCACACAATACATCGGACAGGCACATATTATTGTCGAACCGGAAGAAATTGATTTCGGCCCAGTGGCGCTTGACAGTGAAGCGGTCAGTGCCGGCATCACTATCTCCAACGAACCCGAAAATCCTGAATGGAACAAAGTTCTGACCATTACCGGCATGCATTTCGAGTCAGGCGAAAATCCCAATTTCGGTTTGCCGCTCGAAGGCGTGGTCTTCCCGCTGCTTATTCCGCCAGGCGAATCAAATTCTTTCAGTTTCGACGTTATATATCAGCCTGTGAGTATCGAAGAGCATCTCGACAGCCTTATCATCGAAGTCGGTGAAGCCGATCCGGAAAACTATGAAGTCGAAGTACCTCTGCGCGGTGAAGGCGTGGTGCCGGATCTGCAGGCCTCGCCCGACACCGGCGTACATTTTGGAATAGTCAGCGTTAACGATTTCTCAGTGCGTTACGTAAAACTCACCAACATCGGAGGTGCGCCGCTATACGTCGAAAACGTGCTTCTGGTGGATCCCGCCGATTCCGCATTCGTGCTCGATACTCAGAATGCAGTGGGTGCAGAATTGGAGCAGGGACAGTTTGAGGAAGTCAAAATAACATATTCGCCTACAAGTTCCGGTAACAACGCTGCGGTACTGCGCATTCTAACCAATGACTACGACACACCGCAGGTGGATATTCCCATTGACGGCGTTTCAATCGAATCTGATCTGCGCGTCACACCACCCTTCATTGAGTTTTCCGATGTTCTGGTCGGCGCTAAAAACGAAGTCATCGTAAAAGTTAAGAACGGTGGACAGGTTACATTGACGCTTAACAGCGTCGATTTCGGTCCCGGCACCGGTGATTTCGCCCTTGATAACTCTGAAATCCTGCCGATAGTGCTTGATCCGAATGATTATGACTATCTCACTTTCTCGTATGCGCCGGGAGAAGTCGGCAATGATTCCGGCTTTGCCTATCTGCGCGTATTGGGCAGCATCGGCGACTATGCCCTTTCGCTTACCGGTCGCGGCGTCATGCCTGAATTGCTGTGGCAGCCCTTGGGCAATGCCATCGACTTCGGCCAGGTAGTAATTAACAGCTCGGAAACCATCAGCTTTACTTTTACCAACGGCGGCTCGGCTCCGCTGACGATCAGCGATCTGGCGCTTGATCCGGAAGGCTCCGACTATTTCGAACTTCTGCCTGATGACAGTTTCACACTGGGTGCGGGTGAGAGCGAAAGCATCGACATCTCGTTCGCCCCCGGCGAGGAAGCAACTCCGGGCGAATATCAGCAGACCTTTACCTTCGTGAGCGATGATCCCAATAACCCCAATATCGAAATAGCACTCTCAGCCGAAGTCATCGATCCCATACTGGCGCTTGATCCGCCCGATAATCCCTTCGATTTTGGAGGTGTAGATCTGGGCGTTTCGGCTTCACACGTTTTTGTTGCATCCAATGAAGGCACAGGCCCGCTCGAAATCAACTGGCTGCAGATGACATCCTCCAGCATGCTTAACGGCTTCTCACTTGATTTCTCGGGCGGCGAGCCACCGGCTGTTATAGAGGGTATTGCCAATTACGCCTTCACGGTACGCTTCACTCCAGATACCGAAGCCACCGTCAACGGTGAGCTGGACATCTATACCAACGACTACCGTTACCCGGAAGCTTATGGTCTGCTGCTGGCGGGTCAGGGTCAGAGTTGCCCGCTCAATCAGCATTTCTGCCCGCTGCTTGGCTGCGTAGCCAGCGATTCTATCGATCATTGCGGTTCAAGCTGCGAAGCCTGTCCGCAACCCGAACAATCGCAGGCAGTGTGTCCATACGAACCGGTATCGCAGAGCTTCTATTGTGATTTCACCTGCGGTCTGGGTTATGTCAAGCTTGATGGCGAATGCGTCGAACAGGGCGACCCGAACGAATGCGGCCCGGAACAGGTGGTCTGCCCCAATGCTCCAGCCAACGGTGTTTACGCCTGCATAGAAGACGAATGCATGTTGCTGTGCGAAGAAGGCTATCATCTGTGCGGAGAAAGCTGCTATGCCAACAGTGACACGACACACTGCGGTGAAGCCTGTCTGGCCTGCGCTGATCCGGCTAACGGTGATGCCTTCTGCGTGTTCGGCGAGTGCATAACCGAGTGCAACAGCGGGCTGCATGCCTGTGATGACGGCAACTGTTATCTTGAAGACGATTCTGAACACTGCGGCGCAGGCTGTGAAGTCTGCAACGCACCACCGGGCGGTTCAGTGGCATGCCTGGATGGCGCATGTGTCCCGTCCTGTCCCGAAGATTATCATGCCTGCGGCAGCGAATGCCTCTCGAACGACAGCACCCTGCACTGCGGCGAGAATTGTTACCCCTGCTCCACTCCACCACATGCGCAAGCGGTCTGTGAGCTGGATACACTCTCTGGTCTCAACTTCTGCGACTTCGAGTGCAATTTCGGTTATGTAAAACTGAACGGCGAATGTCGCCTGCCTGAAAATCCCGATTGTTGCGGCGACGACTGCATGGTCTGCCTCGGCCCATCCTCCAATGGCGAAGCAGTTTGTGTCGGCGGTCAATGCGACATTTACTGCTATAATGGCTATCATGCCTGCGATGACGGCTTCTGTCATGCCGACAGCGACACCACAAGTTGCGGAGATACCTGCATAGCTTGCCCGAATACTCAGAACGGTCAGAGCTTCTGCGTCGGCGGACAATGTGTGGCACAATGCGACAACAACTACCACGACTGTGGCGACGGCGTCTGTCATTCAGACAGCGATCCCGGCTTCTGCGGAGCATTCTGTATGGAATGCCCCGTTCCCGCAGGCGGTGAAGCTCAGTGCATAGATGGCAAGTGCGTACCGGTATGCGAAGAAGGCACACATGTTTGCGAAGGAGACTGCGTGGATTCTTCCGACCCGGCCACCTGCGGTGACAATTGTGTTCCCTGCACACCACCGGCCAACGCTGACGCAGTCTGTCTGCAACATCCGGAACTCGGACTTTATGCCTGCGACTTCGAGTGCCGTGAGGGCTTCGTTGAAGTTGATGGGCAGTGCCTGGAACCCGGTAATACATCCTGCTGCGGCCCAACCTGCATAATTTGCGAGCAGCCGCCAGAGCACGGCGTAGCGGCCTGCGTAAACGATGGCTGCGTCCTGTCATGTGTCTCGGGTTATCACGACTGTGGTGGTTTCTGCGTATCGGATACCGACGCCAATAACTGCGGGGACGAATGTCTGACCTGCCCGATTCCCGACAGCGGCGCAGCATTCTGTCTGGGCGGTCAGTGCTTCAACCAATGCGACGGAAACTACCACCTTTGCGGCGAAGAATGCATCAGCAATGACGATCCGACCCAGTGCGGACCGTCTTGCTTTGCCTGCGAAGCACCGGTTGGCGGTCAGGCCATCTGCTCCGAAGATCAGTGCCAGGGCTACTGCCCGGACGGCAAGCACCTTTGCGACGACACCTGCTTCAGCAACAACAGTGTGCAGCACTGCGGCGATAACTGTTTTGCCTGCGCGCAACCGCCTAACTCCAATGCCGTTTGCCTGGCCGACAGCCAGACTGGTCAGTATTATTGCGACTTCACCTGCAAGCCCGGCTATGTCGAGCATGAAGGCGAATGCCGTCAGACCGGCAATGTCAATTGCTGCGGCGATGAATGTTTGAAATGCCCGAGCGCCCCGGCTCACGGACAGGCAGCCTGTATCGACGAAGCCTGCGTAGTGCTGTGTGTCTCCGGCTATCACGTCTGCGGTGATGGTCTTTGTTATAGCGATACCGATACGGAAAACTGCGGAAATGACTGCGTCGAATGCCAGTCGGTAGACAACTCAATGCCTTACTGCATCGGCGGCGAATGTCGTAACCAGTGCAGCGAGGGTTATCACACCTGTTCCGACGGTCTGTGCTACCCGAATACCGACGTTGATAACTGCGGTCCGTTGTGCCTTGAGTGCCTGCCTCCTTCAGATGGAGAAGCAGTCTGTGTTAACAATCAATGCTTCAAACTCTGCTCCGAGGGCAGCCACCTCTGCGGCAGTGAATGCCGCAGCAACGACGAGTCGGAAAACTGCGGCGGTAACTGCTATCCCTGCCCGCAGCCACCGCATTCGGCATCCATTTGTCTCATGGAACCTGCATCCGGCGATTACTACTGCGACTTCGAGTGTGAAGCCACCTATGTCCGCATAGGTGACGAGTGTGTCGAAAGCGGAAACATCAACTGTTGCGGTGACGAGTGCGTCAAATGCCCGCAGGCTCCCGCCAACGGCGTCATGGGCTGTGTCAGCGATGAATGTGTCACAGCCTGTGTCACCGGATACCATAATTGCGGCGGATTGTGCTTCGCCGATAACGATCCGACCTTCTGCGGACTTTCGTGTACGAACTGTCCCACCAGTGATAACGGCGACACCTACTGCATCGGCGGCGACTGCCGCACTGTCTGCGACGGCGCTTATCATCTCTGCAGCGACACCTGCCGCGCAAACGACGACCCGGAATACTGCGGTTCGGCTTGTCTGTCCTGCGAAGATCCGCAGGGTGGTAACGCGGCCTGCACCGGCGGCGTCTGCACACCGGGATGTGAATCCGGTGAACATCTGTGCGAAATCGATGGCGGCGGGCTGGGTTGTTTTGCTGCTGACGACATCGAACACTGCGGTTCGGCCTGTGCTGAATGCCCCGTCCCAGACAATGGTACGGCGGCTTGTGTCAATGGTCAGTGCGTGCCTTCCTGCCTTGAAAACTATCACGCCTGTTCTGACGGTCTGTGTCATGCCGACGATGACGCAACCGCCTGCGGCGCGTTCTGCATGAACTGCCCGACGACATCTAATGGCGCACCGGTCTGTACAGATGGTCAGTGCGGCATTGAATGCGCTCCTAACTATCACATCTGCACTGATGGTCGCTGTTATGCCGACAGTGATGCGGGTCATTGCGGTGACGATTGTACACAGTGCTTCATACCCAATAACGGCAGCGCTGCCTGCGAAGACGGCCTGTGTTCTGAAAGTTGCTTCCCCAACTACCATCAATGCAACGATGAAGGTCACTGCTTCCCCAACAGCGATACGGCTCACTGTGGAAATTCATGCACTACATGCTCCACGCCTGAAGGCGCGGTAAGTTACTGCCTCAACGGCGTCTGTATCATCGACTGCGCCGTCAATTATCATGTCTGCGGTGACGGACTGTGTTACCGCGATAATGACATCACCCATTGCGGTGAAGACTGCTCTGCCTGCGACGCCCCCGAGAATGGCTATACCCAGTGCGTCGGCGGAGAATGTCAGAACACCTGCAACGGCAGCTATCACTTCTGTCCGGGTGACGACACGGCCTGTTTCTCCAATACCGATATCGAGCATTGCGGCCCGGACTGCGAAGTCTGCACCGCACCTCCGGGTGGAACGGCTTCGTGCATCAACAACATGTGCGTAAAGGTTTGCCCCAACAACACCCATATCTGCCCCGACGGCGGCTGCTACGGCAACACCGACATCAATCATTGCGGTTCGACCTGCATCGACTGTCCCGAACCGCAGAACGGCACAGCGTACTGCGATGGCGAATGTAACCCGATCTGTAACGTAGGCTATCACGCCTGCGGCGATGGTGACTGCTACCTCAACAATGACATCACCCACTGCGGCGATGATTGCGAAAACTGTCAGGTACCAATCAACGGTTATGCACTCTGCGATGGCGAATGTAACGCACTGTGCTTCCAGGGCGACCACATCTGCCCGGATGGATCATGCCAGCCAGTTAACAGCCCCGATCATTGCGGTGCCGACTGCACGGTATGCGACCGTCCCGACAACGGTTCGGCTATCTGTCTGGGTGGAAACTGTCAAATGACCTGTCCGTCTGATCGCCATCTATGCAACGATCCAGTCAGCGGATGGGGTTGTTTCCTCAACACAGATTCGTCGCACTGCGGAGCCAACTGCTCCACATGCGATGCCCCGAACTCCGGCAACGCGGCCTGCGTCAATGGTGAATGCGACATGCAGTGTCCGACAGGTCTGCATCTGTGCGAAGACCCGGTTGACGGCCCGACCTGTTTCCTCAACTCTGACCCGGATCATTGCGGACTGCTCTGCATGGGTTGTGCCGCGCCTGCCAGCGGAACGGCGGCCTGCGTCAATGGACAGTGCGAAATGCGCTGCGGTACAAATGCACACCTGTGTAATGATCCTGTCGACGGTTGGAAGTGCTACACGTCATCTGACGCCACGCACTGCGGCGACGAGTGTCTGGCCTGCGAAGTTCCCACCGACGGCGCGGCCATCTGCCTGGGCGGTGAGTGCCAGAAACAGTGCCCGGCAGACTGGCATATGTGCAGCCCGTATGACGGCGCCTGCTATTCCAATACCGACATAGACAACTGCGGTACGGCCTGCTCCGAGTGCGAAGTGCCGGTCAGTGGACAGGCTTCCTGCATCAATGGAAGCTGTCAGAAACAATGCCCGGTTAACTGGCATATGTGCGATCCGTATGACGGCGCATGCTATTCCAATACTGATATAAACAACTGTGGCTCAACCTGCGCTACATGCGATGTTCCGGTCAATGGGCAGGCACTCTGCACCAACGGTTTGTGTCAGAAGCAGTGCCCGGCCAACTGGCATGTCTGCGATCCGTATGACGGTGCCTGCTATTCCAATACCGACATAGACAACTGTGGTACGGCCTGTACCGAATGCGAAGTGCCGGTCAGTGGACAGGCTTCCTGCGTTAACGGAAGCTGTCAGAAACAATGTCCGGCCAACTGGCATATGTGCGATCCATATGACGGCGCGTGCTATTCCAATACCGACATCAGCAACTGTGGCAGCGATTGCGAAACCTGCCAGGTTCCGGGCAACGGCTATGCGCAGTGCATAAACGGCGACTGCCAGATGACCTGCCCGGATGGCACGCATCTTTGCGGCAGCGACTGCCGTCTGGATGCCGACGCCACATACTGCGGGCCGTCCTGCATCGAATGCTTCAGCCCGGCCAACGGCGCGGCTTTGTGCTTAAACGATTCCTGCGACTGGGAATGCGATCCGTTCTATCACGTCAATACGTTGCTTGAGACCTGCGGCAGCGGAGACCTGTGCTGTCTGCCCAACAACGAAAACGATAACTGCGGCATAGCCGGTGAAACCTGCCTGCCCGCCGGGCCGCATACTCAGGGCGTGTGTGAAACTACCGCAAACCCGGCCAACCCTTACATATGCGATGTGGCCTGCTCGTCCGGCTGGATCGACTACAACTCGAACCTCAACGACGGCTGCGAGTGCTTCTACATCAGCGCAAGCGACATACCCGGAGACGGCATAGACCAGAACTGCGACGGCGTTGACGGTGCCATTGACTACGCGATATATGTCTCGGCAGCGGGTGTGGATACAAATGAAGGTACACACGCCAGCCCGGTAGCCACTATCGAGCGCGGAATAGAGCTTGCTATTGGAAATTACGACTATGTATTCGTAGCGTCCGACAAGATCTACCGCGAGAACGTCACACTTATTGACGGAATCAACATTCTGGGTGGCTATGATTCGAACTTCATCACTCGCGATCTCGAAAACAGTCTGACGCTGCTTCAGGGTCAGACTCCGCAGGATGAAGAAATCGGAACAGTCAACGCTGAACAGATCAACACCAACGATACAGAATTCTCGGGGTTCGAAATCGTCGGCAAGCGCAATCTGGCGATATCAGGCAGCACTTATGCGGTTTATGTCAAAGACTGCGATAATCATCTGTTGCTGCAATACAATCTCATCGAAGGCGCTCAGGCCGGCAGCGGTGGAACTCCAGGAAATCCGGGCACCAACGGAACCGCCGGAAACGACGGACAAAACGGCAACGCCACTCGCGAATCAGACGCAGCCGATCAGGCCTGCGGCGGGTCGAGCGCGGGCGGAACCGCCGGCACAAACAGCTACTGCAGCAGCGGCACAGCGGGTGGCGCTGGTGGTGGAATTGTCTGCCCGATAGTGCGCAACACACGCGAAGACAGCGGACTGGCCGGTTCCGGTACAAATGGCGGAAGCGGCGGAGTTGGCGGTTATTCAGGTCAGATTACAGTCTCCGGTTGCGGAACATGCAATATAGCAGATAGCGGCAACATCGAAGGCTACGCCGGCGCGCAGGGCGGCGACGGCGGAGAAGGTGGTGCTGGAACACCCTGTGACACCAGTGGCTGGATGGATGGCACTACCGGACTCTGGCACGTGCCACAGCCTGGCAGCGGTAGCGCCGGAACACACGGTTCTGGCGGTGGCGGCGGCGGTTGCGGTGGCGGTGTGGATATTGCGAACAATTGTTACGCTTCGCCGGACATTTTCGGTGGTACAGGCGGTGGCGGTGGCGCGGGAGGTTGCGCCGGACTGGGTGGCAATGCCGGCGTTTCCGGCGGATCCAGTTTCGCTGTAATGATAGTATTCAGTGCAACGTCAACACCTGAAACAGCCGGAGACCTGCCGCAGGTTAACGACAACGAAATCGTTCCGGGTGAAGGTGGTTATGGTACTGCAGGCGGAGCAGGCGGAGCAGGCGGAGCAGGCGGCGACGGCGGCGATCCGGGCGCAGGCGGCATCCAGGGCCAGACCAATTGGTGCGGTCGCCCAGGCGGTAACGGCGGCAAGGGCGGTGACGGCGGCGGCGGCGGCGGCGGCGGCGGCGGTTGCGGCGGCAATTCTTACGGATTGTACATCCACAACTATGGCTCGACTCTGCCGGGTTATAGTGTGTCGAATGAATACACCTTTGACCCGGATTCATCCAAAGCAGGAGCGGGAGGAGCAGGCGGCAACGGCGGCGGGTCTACCAACGAAGCCGATGACGGAGCCAACGGAGTATTGCTCGATACCAATCTGCCTTAAAATTAACGGAAGGCCCGCAAATGCGGGTCTTCTTATTTACTTGTAAAACCGAGCTGCGATTGAGTACAATTGCAGTCCGTGTGTGATTGATATGAGAAGAGACAAAAAAAACAGTCTCTTTTTATAAAAAAGGAAGATTAAAATCGATTAATTGATTCAGGAAGGATCTTAACATGTTGGACGATCTATATTTAGAAATTGAAGACAAAATGGATACCCGTATCGAAGGACTGCAGCGCGAACTGTCTCGAATGAGAACCGGACGCGCCACGCCTTCGCTTCTTGATGGAATAAGAGTCGATTATTACAACACCCCCACTCCGCTGAACCAGATTGCCACCATAAGCGTCCCCGAAGCCCGCCTGATAGTAATTCAGCCCTGGGAGAAAAGCATAATCAACAACATCGAAAAAGCCATTGCTTCAGCAGATCTGGGTTTTAATCCCAATAACGACGGCAACGTAATCCGCATTCCCATCCCTTCACTCAACCAGGAACGTCGTCTGGAACTGGCCAAACAGATTAAAAAGCAGACCGAAGAAGCCAAGGTTTCCATCCGTAATATCCGTCGCGACTACAACGAAACCGTCAAGAAAAGACAGAAAGACAAGGATATAACCGAAGACGACATGCATAAGGGGCTCGATCACATCCAGAAAATCACCGACAAGGTTATAGACAAAATCGAAGACATTTATAAAGCCAAGGAAAAAGAAATTCTGGAAGTCTAGTCTCTGAAAGCGGGAGTCTACATGGAGAAGATAATTGGAATAGACCTCGGCACCACCAATTCCTGTGTGGCGGTTGTCGAAGGAGAAAACGCCGTAGTAATTCCTGCCGCCGACGGCAGCAAAGTCCAGGCTTCCATCGTTTCCTTCCTGCCCGACGGACGCAGACTGGTTGGAAATGAAGCCCGGGAACAGCTCGTATACAACCCTTATAACACTGTTTTCTCCGCCAAGAGACTTATTGGGCGTTCTTTCTCGTCCTTCGAACTGCGAACTTTCAAGGAAAAATGCCCATACGAACTGATTGAAGGCCCCAACAATTCGGTGCTGGCAAAAATACACGACAGGACTTACAGCATACCGGAAATCGGCTCCTTCGTTCTCAAACAAATGAAATCCATAGCTGAGAGCTATCTGGGAGAGACTGTCAATAAGGCGGTAATCACTGTTCCGGCCAACTTCAACGATCAGCAGCGCAATGCCACCAAACAGGCTGGAGAACTGGCCGGGCTTGAAGTGATAAAAATCATAAACGAGCCTACGGCAGCAGCGCTTTCATACGGGTTCGGCAAATCCTACGAACAGAAAATTGCCGTCTACGACTTCGGCGGTGGAACCTTCGATATAAGTGTTTTGCAATTGCAGGAAGACCTTTTCGAGGTTATTTCGACCGCCGGTGATTCTTTCCTGGGTGGTGACGACATCGACCATCTCATCGTGCAGATGATCGTCAATTCGTACAAGCGCAATTTCAAAGTCGAAATAGATAAAGACCCCATCGCCATGCTGCGTGTGCAGTATGAAGCCGAACGAGCCAAACAGATTCTCTCATCTGAGGAAACCGTCAACATCCAGATACCTTCACTTGTTTCCGGCCCGGAAGGCATGATTGACCTCAACGTGACACTCAATCGCGCCAACTTCGAAAAGATTTCCACTGATCTCATCAAGAAGTCTTTCGTTATCTGCGACGAAGCCATGCGACTGGCTAAAATGCATCCGTCCGAAATCGAAAACGTCATTCTGGTTGGCGGAACAACCATGATACCGCTGGTACGCGGCATGGTTGAAGAATACTTCGGACGCAAGCCCTTCTGGGGTGTAAACCCCGAAGAAGTGGTGGCGCTCGGTGCCGCCATCGAAGGCGCGATTCTGGCAGGTGAGCACCGCAAAACTGGACGCGAAGCCGTCCTGCTGGATGTGACCTCGCTTTCACTGGGCATCGCCACGGTTGGTGGGCGTGTAGAACGTATAATAGAGCGCAATACACCTATTCCTGTGGAACGCACTCGCATGTTCACTACTTCGCGCGATTTTCAGGAGAAGGTACATATCCGCATTTATCAGGGCGAATCTGACACCGAAGACGAAAACGAACTCATGGGAGAACTTGAGCTTTCGGGACTCAATCCCAACGCCAGGCGCGGCGAAGCTCAGATAGCAGTAACTTTCGAAATCGACACTAACGGCATCGTGCAGGTAAATGCAGTAGATAAAGTAACGGGCCTCAAAGCCGCCGCAGAAATCGATCTGGCGGGAGAAGCGCCTTTACCGGTTGGATTCAATGACGGCAATCTGCCCGGAGCCGTATAAAACAGCAGCAAGCGGCAATGATAAATATTCTTGTCATCGATTACGAAGAAGCCCGCAGAGACTTCTTCAGACGGATCACCGGGGACGAATTCAAAGTATTCCTGGCGAAAAACGCCGGACAAGGGATGGGCGGTTTCACTAAACTGAAGCCGCCCATTGTTATTCTGCATCGTGAATCCGACGGTCAGCAACTGGCCACCGATATCCGCACACTGGAAGGCGGAGCCGACTGCAGGATAGTAATCCTGGGCTGTGAAGAAGATCTGAACAGCTCCTGGTATACCCTGCCCTGGCCGTTGGAAGTAGATAAGCTCAAGGAAACACTGAGAAATATCACCGCAGTACCCGAAAAGCCGGCGGCAGTTAAAATCGAAGAAACCAGGCTCGATTATAATGTTGAGCTGCCGAAAGCTCTGGCTTTCTTTTCGGAGCTTAACGCCAGTGATATCGAATACATAGGTGCCGAAAGACTGGTTTTTATCAAAACCATCTTCGATAAGCTGGACAAGTTGGATTATTACCAGATTTTCGAAGTTCCAACCGACGAAAACCCGGCGCTGGTACGCCGCCGTTATTTCACTCTGGCCCGCAGTTATCATCCCGATCATTTCGCTCCGGTGAGCCCGGGAAGCTTCCGTCAGGCTGCCGGTCAGGTGTTCAGGCGCATGACCGAAGCCTATCAGGTGCTGATGAATGCCGAAAAGCGCAGTGATTACGATAAACGCATCTTGAAAGACCGCAGCGGCGACAGCCTGCGTTTAAGCGGCAATGAACGCGAGCAAAAGGGGCCGAAAGTGCGGGATCGCGAAATAGAGAATGCCCAGGCCCGGAAATTCTACAATCTGGCTCAATCGGCCATACGCGACGGCGATTATGGTGCCGCTAAAATGAACCTTAAACTGGCCGCTCAGATGGCTGGAGAACACCCTTTAATAAAAAAATCGCTTGAAGAAGTAGACTTACTCTTGCAAAAATAGACATCTGTCTACATAATACTTCCGTTTCTTTTTGTAGTGATCTGATCTTGAACAATCCATTCGACCTGAGAGTCAAGCAGTGCCAAATCAAAGTACCAAGCTTTTTATCACAGGTTCCGAAGTAATCGCCAAAGCAGCCATAGACGCAGGCTGTAACTTCTTCGCAGGCTATCCAATAACTCCAGCTTCCGGCGTTCTGAAATCTATGCTTCAGATGCTTCCGGGAGTCCACGGTGTTGGAATACAGGGCGAAGATGAGATTACTTCAATCGGTTTCTGCCTGGGCGCGTCGGCTGCAGGCATGAAGGTTCTGACGGCCACATCCGGCCCCGGAATCTCGCTGTACTCCGAGAACATCGGCTTCGGCATGATGGCCGAAATCCCGATGGTTATCGTAAATGTACAGCGCATGGGCCCGGCCACCGGTGGCGCCACCACCAATGCCGAAGGCGACATCATGTTCATGCGCTGGGTTACCTCCGGCGGCTATCCAATGATAGTCCTGGTGCCAACTACGCTTGAAGAAGCTTATACTCTAACAGTAGAGGCTTTCAATCTGGCCGAAAGCCTGCGTACAGTGGTAATTCTGGCCACTAATAAGGATCTGGCCATGTCCAACGATACGCTGGATCCGGCCACACTGCACATGCCGCCGTTGGTCGAACGCAAGCAGGCCAACCCTGGAACTGAAAAATACCTGCCGTATTTCTACGACAAGCTTTCCGATATTCCCGATTTTGCGGCATTGGGCGGAAGCATTCTGTCGCGCTTCAACACTTCGACACACGGTAAAAACGGTCATCTGGTAAAAAAACCGGCAATCGTCAACGATTCACTCATGCATCTGGTCGATAAAATATATGCCAACCAGGACAAAATCGACCGTGTCGACGCAGATATAGATGAAGGTGCAGAAACCATCATTGTAGCTTACGGCCAGCCTGCCCGCAGCGCCCGCGATACCATCGACCACGCCAGAGCCAATGGGCGCAAGCTTTCGCTGCTGACAGTCTATTCCGTCTGGCCAGTTCCGGAGAAGAAACTGCTGCAATACGTGGCTGGACATAAACGTATTGTTTTACCCGAACACAATCTGGGTCAGTACGCCATCGAAATCGAGCGGCTCTTCCCCGATAAGGAAGTGCGTCGCATAAACCGCATCGACGGCAAACAGATTACGCCCGATCAGATAGAGGAACGGTGCTTCTGATGGAAGAGAAAGCCATTCAATACGTAGACCCGGCTAAAAAGCCTTATCCTTTCTGTCCCGGTTGTTCACACAGCCTGATACTGGATGCTATCGACCGTTCACTGCAGATCAACAAAGCAGATCCCAAGCGAACACTGCTTGTTTCCGATATCGGCTGCATCGGAATGTCGGACAGATTCTTCGATGTTCACACGCTGCACGGCCTGCATGGGCGTTCGTTCACTTACGCATCCGGAGCAAAACTGGCCGATCCCGACCTTAACGTGTTCGTTCTGGTGGGAGACGGCGGTGTCGGTATAGGTGGAAACCACCTTATACACGCGGCACGCCGCAACATCGGCATAACAGTTATTGTTTTCAATAACTTCAACTTCGGCATGACCGGTGGCCAGCACAGTGCAACAACACCGCTTGAGGGCATAACCAGTACCACGCCGGACGGTAACATCGACAATCCACTTGATGTAGCCTCGCTGGCAAAAGCTGCGGGAGCCACTTTTGTGGCTCGCGTTACGGCATTTGACCGCGATCTGGATAAAATCATAGCCCAGGGCATGCGACATAAGGGTTTTGCGCTGATCGAAATTCTCGAACTGTGTACAGCCTATTATTCGCCGCGCAACGAAATCAAGAAGTCAGATCTGGAAGCAAAGATTCAGGAGCTTCCTGGCGGCTCCGGCATATTGCAGCAGATCGAAAAGCCTGAATATTCGCAGCGCCTGCGAGATTTTTTCACACCTGAGAAACAGACTTTCGAACTCAAGGGCACTGAAAAAATGTTCGAGCACAAACTGCCCGGCCAGGAATACGATCTTATTCTGGCTGGTTCCGCCGGTATGAAGATCGTAACTGCCGCAGCAAATCTGGGCAATGCCGGTCTGCTCTGCGGACTGTGGGTTTCGCAACAGGATGATTACCCGGTTACGGTACAGAGTGGTCATTCGGTTTCTATGCTTAAATTTTCACGAGATAAAATCAATCACACCAGCATCGATAATCCACGCGGAGCTATTATCATCAGTGATCTGGGCTTGAACGAAGTTAAAGACGAACTGGCCAAGATGCCCGCTGACGGTCTGATCATCGCCGAAGCTGGTCTCAACATCAACACACCGGCCAGAGTGGTGGAGATTGATTTCAAAGCCGCAAAAATAACCAGGATGAACACCATCGCGACGGCAATGGCATTGTTCCTGATGATCACCGGAATCATCCCGCTGGATGCATTGAAGGAAACCATCAACCGCATTCCCAAAGAAAAAATCAGGCTGGAAAACCTGAAAGCGATAGAAGATGCCTTGAAACTATATGAGGGACTTGGGATTTGAGATATGGCAGTAAATAAATACAGGGTCGGGATCAGAAGGGAAGATAAAAATCAATGGGAAGCCCGAGTTCCACTGACTCCACAGCAGGTAAAAGGACTCATTGATAAAGGCAGTTTCGAATTCACAGTGCAGGCGTCGGAAATACGCGCTTTCAGAAACCAGGAATACGAAGCGGTCGGAGCACAGATAGCCGAAGATCTTTCCCACTGTGACCTTGTAATCGGCATTAAAGAAATGCCGGTCTCAATATTTACTCCAGAAGGCAAATATCTCTTTTTCAGCCATACCATAAAGGGTCAGCCATACAACATGGGAATGCTCAAAACCATCATGCAGCGCGGTTCCACGTTGCTGGATTATGAACGCATAGTAGACGAACAGAATCGCAGGTTGATTGCTTTCGGCCCATACGCCGGTCTGGCCGGAATGATAGACAGCCTGTGGTCGCTGGGACAGCGCCTGCATGCAGAAGGTCTTACCACTCCCCTCGAAAAAATCAGACAGGCCAACCGGTACGCCAGTTATGAGGAAGCTGTAGGCACAATCCGATCCGTCGGCGAAGAAATCTCTCGCAATGGTCTGCCGTCTGAATGTACTCCACTCGTCATCGGATTTGCCGGTTACGGCAAGGTCTCGCAGGGTGCGCAGAAAGTTCTGCTTAACCTGCCTGTTGTTGAAATCAGCCCCGATCAATTACTTGCGCTTAAAGACGGAGCCGCCAACTGTATTTATAAAGTAGTCTTTAAAGAAGAGCATACCGTCACTCATCTTGCCGGACAGCCCTTCGAGCTGCAGCATTATTACAAGAACCCGTCCGAGTACGTCGGCGATTTCGAAAAGTATCTGCCGAAACTCAGTATTCTGATGAACTGCGTATACTGGGAAAAACGCTATCCGCGCATCGTAACTAAAGATGCTCTGGCACGCCTGTATCGCAGTGCAAGTCCAAAGCTCAAAGTCATTGGCGATATAAGCTGCGATGTCAACGGCTCAGTCGAGTGCACCAGCCACTGCACAGACTCCGGTCAGCCCACTTATCTGTACGACACAGTTACCGGGGAAGAGCACAACGCACTGGTCGGCAACGGACCGCTTATTCTCGCCATCGACAATCTTCCGGCGGAACTGGCCTCGGACTCTTCGCGCGAGTTCGGCGGAATTCTCATGAACATGCTGCCGGAGTTCACCAGAGCCGATTTCACTCTTCCTCTGGCTGATCTTGATCTGCCTTATCATCTTAAAAAGGCCATCATTGTATATAAAGGTGAATTAACGCCCGATTATATGTATCTGCGTGAACATTTAAAATCCAACTGAAGCGTCGTACCGGGGAGGATTTGCAATGAAGAAAGTTCTTGTGCTTGGAGCCGGGCTGGTAGCCGGACCCACCGTACAGTACCTGCTGGATCACGGCTTTGCCGTTACTGTGGTTTCCATTGAAACCGCCACGGCTGAAGCTCTTATAAAAAAGCATCCCAATGGCCGCGCCCTGGTAATGGACGTAAAAGACAAGCCAGCTCTAACCAGATTGATATCCGAACATGACCTTACCGTCAGCCTGCTTCCGGCTACAATGCATGTCATGGTTGCAGAAATATGCATCGCAGAGAAAAAGCATTTGGTGACTGCCTCTTACGTCAAACCCGAAATGCAGGCGCTCTTCGAAGCCGCCAAGAAAGCCGGAATTCTGCTGCTCAACGAAATAGGTCTTGATCCCGGCATAGATCACATGTCGGCTATGGAGGTCATCCACAGCGCCGCAAAAAAAGGCGGCAAAGTGGTAGAATTCTCTTCGAGCTGCGGCGGCCTGCCCGCCCCGGACGCCAACGACAATCCGCTGGGCTATAAATTCTCGTGGAGCCCGCGTGGAGTGCTGCTGGCAGCCAGGAATTCAGCCCGCTTTTTAAAAGACGGCTTAATCGTCGAGATTCCCGGCGAAGAACTTTTCGATCATTGCCAGGTCGTAAAAATAGGCAGCCTGGGCGATTTTGAAGTCTATCCCAATCGTAATTCACTGGACTACATTGACATTTATGGTCTGCATGAGGCCAGAAGCGTTTTCCGCGGCACCATCCGCAATCTGGGGCACTGCGAAAGCTGGCGCAAAATGGCGGATTTCGGCCTTTTCGACGACAAGCCGCAGGATGCTGCCGGACTGACATATAAAAAATTCATGGCGCGTCTGATCTGCGGTGATCAGGCTGCCGATCCGAAGCAGGCTTTAGCCGTCAGATACGGTGCAGCAGCAAGCGCAGCGCTGGCCGGAAAACTGGAATGGCTGGGCATGTTCACGGACGAGGCTGTACCGGAGGCAAATATTTCACCGCTGGATCTTCTGCTGTCGCGTATGCTCAAAACCATGATGTTCAGGCCCGGTGAGCGCGACATGGTTATTCTGCAGGATGTTTTTATGGTCGAATATCCGAACCGCAAAGAGCGTATCACCTGCGACCTGATCGACTTCGGAATTCCGCATGGCGATTCATCAATGTCGCGCACGGTAGGCCTGCCGGTGGCAATTGCCACAAGATTCATCCTCGAAGGCAAAATCAATATGACAGGTGTACAGGTTCCGGTAAAGCCGGAAATATATGTGCCTGTAATGCAGGAACTCGCCCGTCTGGGCATCAGGTTCGAAGAAAGAATCGAAGTCCTGTAAAAAATCCGCCGCTCAACAGCTCAGGCCCGCAGTCTAATTTCTGGCTGCGGGCTTTTTTGTGTGCGATAATTGTTTATATGAGGTAGGACTTTATGAAGTTTCCCGAGAAACAGGCATACGAGATCTGGCAGCGTCTGCATGATGCCGGATTCGAAACATACTGGGCCGGAGGCTGTGTGCGGGATCGTCTGCTGGGTCGCACGCCAAAAGATTATGATATCGCCACCGCAGCCCGCCCGGAAGAGGTGCTGCGCCTTTATCCGCGTTCCGAACAGGTCGGTCGCGCCTTTGGCGTAGTGCTGGTAAAGCTCGACGGTCAGGCTTTCGAAGTCGCCACTTTCCGCAAAGACGGCCCTTACAGCGACGGACGCCGTCCTGACTGGGTGGAATACTCAGACGCCGCCTCAGATGTGCAACGGCGCGATTTCACCATCAACGGCATGCTTTATAATCCGGGTAATGGCGAAGTGCTGGATATGGTGGGTGGTCGTGCAGATCTGGAAGCCGGACTGATTCGCTGTATCGGAAAACCAGAAGAGCGCTTCGAAGAAGATTATTTAAGACTCTTGCGCTGTGTGCGTTTCGCTGCACGTTTCGCTTTCAAAATAGACGGACACACTTACATCGCTCTTAAGCGTCTCGCCAATCGCATTACTCGCGTAGCAGTAGAGCGCATCAGCGACGAGATTACGCGCATAATCACCGCTCCGCATCGCGGCGAAGGCCTGCGCCTGCTTCACCAAAGCGGATTGTTAAAAGAGATCCTGCCAGAAGTCGATAATCTGGTCGGCGTCGAACAGTCAGAAGAACATCACCCCGAAGGCGATGCTTTTGAGCACACCTGCCGAGTAGTGGCGGAAGTGCATCATCCCGACGACATTCTGGCCTTTGCCGCGCTGCTGCATGATATTGGTAAAAAGGACACGCAGGTCTTCGCTCCCGACCGTATCCGTTTTCACGGACATGCCGAGAAAAGCGCGGAGATGGCGCGCGATATCTGCTTCCGACTGCGTTTGAGCACACATAAAACAGAAATAATATGCAGCCTGGTGCTGAACCACATGCGCTTTAAGGATTTCCCGCAGATGCGCCGCGCCACTAAACTGCGCTTCTTCAATCTGCCTGAATTCGAGAATCATCTTGAATTGCATCGCGCCGACCGCGCCGCATCTTCGCGCGAACTGGATATATATGAAGCCGTGCGTACAGAATACAAATCGCTCAGCCGCGAAGAACTGGAACCGGAAGCGCTGCTGACAGGGCGTGATCTGCTGGAGATGGGTTTTACCGCCGGTCCACGCATCGGAGAAATTCTGGAATCAGTGCGCGAAAAACAATTCGAAGGCGAATTGCTGACGCCGGAAGACGCCGCAATATATGTAGAACAGAATTTCCGCAGATAAAAAAGGCGTCCATTTCTGGACGCCTTAAGGTTGGATATTTAATCCCTAAATCTTATATTCTTCGTCGCGTTCCGGAAGGGCTCTGGTTTTAATTTCATTGGCCAGCCATACCTTGAACTCGGCCAGCGGCATGGTCACCTGACGCTGCAGGCCATAGCGGCGCAATGTAATGCTCTGATCACTGCGTTCCTTGTCACCGAGGATCAGCACGTTGGGCACCTTCCAGTTGGTTATGGCATTACGGATGCGCTTGTTGAGCGTATCACTGCTGTCATCGACTTCCACACGCACGAAATCGAGGAAGAGTTCCTCGCGGATCTTCTGGGCATAATCGGCGAACTCGGAGGCCACTGGAATTATCATGACCTGTAGCGGAGCCAGCCAGGTTGGGAAGGCTCCGGCGAAATGCTCGGTAACGAAGGCAATGAAGCGCTCGTGTGTGCCAAGTGGAGCGCGATGCAGCACTACCGGCTTGTGCAGTTCGCCATCAGGCCCGACATAACGCAGGTTGAAGCGCTCGGCGGCGAAGAAGTCGACCTGGTTGGTACCGTTGGTCTCTTCGCGTCCTAGCACGTTGCGGAATTGCACATCTACCTTGGGCCCGTAGAAAGCGGCCTCACCGGTTACGGCAGTATAGGCCATGTTCATTTCCTTCAGAGCTTCTTCGCAGACACGCTCTGCTCTGGCCCATATTTCGGCGTTGTTAATGAACTTGCTTTTGTCGGTGTTGGCGGTGTCGCGCAGCGACAGACGCATGGTGTAATTCTTTATTCCCAGAACTTTATATACATCAAGATGCAACTGCATGACGCTCTTGAATTCGTCTTTGAGCTGATCCTCAGTGCAGTACAAGTGACCATCGTTCATGCACATGCCACGCACACGGAGTATGCCTGCCAGTTCGCCCGACTTTTCGTAGCGGTAAACCTGGCCGTATTCGGTCAGACGCAGCGGCAGTTCCTTGTAAGAACGTGGGCGAGAGAGATAAATCATGTGATGGAAGGGACAGTTCATTGGCTTCAGGTAAAATACTTCAGGCTCTTCACCTTCCTCCTGCAGGATCAGCGGAGGGAACATGCTTTCTTTGTAATGCGGCAGATGTCCCGACTGAACGAAAAGTTCCTGATGCGTAATATGGGGAGTAGCTACGCGCTTGTATCCGTAAAGGAATTCTTTTTCCTTGGCCAGCTTCTCAAGCTCTTCGCGAATTACCGTACCGTTGGGCAGCCACAGCGGCAGACCTTTGCCGATGGTATCTACAATAGTGAACATTTCGAGTTGTTTGGCCAGCTTGCGATGGTCACGCTTTTTAGCTTCTTCGATGCGTACCAGATAGGCATCGAGTTCTTCTCTGCTAGCCCAGGCTGTACCGTAAATACGGGTCAGCATCTGATTTTTTTCATCACCGCGCCAGTATGCTCCGGCAATATTCATCAGCTTTACCGAGCCTAAAAACCCTGTGTGCGGCACATGCGGACCGCGACACATATCGGTGAAATCACCCTGTGTATAAGTGCTGATAACCGTACCTTCCGGTAGATCCTTAATCATTTCGACTTTATAGATTTCTCCGGCAGGCTCCCATTGCGCCAGCGCTTCTTCGCGCGTAAACTCGCGGCGTTCCAGCTTGAGCTTCTGTTTGATGATCTGCTTCATCTCTTTTTCGATTTTCGGCAGATCTTCTGTAGTAATAGGTGCATCGCCGAAATCGATATCGTAGTAGAAGCCGTCTTCGACCGTGGGACCAATGGCAAATCTGGCTTTGGGATAATGGCGCATGATAGCCTGAGCCATAAGGTGCGCCGCCGAATGGCGCAAGATCTCCAGGCCGTCTTTCTCGCCTGTAGTCACCGGTTCAATATCGCCACCTTCGCGCACTGTCGCGCTTAAATCGAAAAGCTTGCCGTTAAGCCGGGCCGCCACAAGGTCCCCCTTGGGTGCGCCCAGTTTTTCAAGTGCATCGCGCAGTTTCATTGATGCATCAGTGCTGATCTCTTTGCCGTTGTATTTAAGTATGTATTCACTCATCTTTCCCTCGTACTTTGTCCGTATTAAACGGGAACCGTTAGAATTTATCTGATAAGATTATCACCTGTAGAGACTTCAGGCAAGAAATGCCTTGTGGTCATTCCCCGAACTGCATTGCAGCGAAAGCGGCGTATGTTCCGTGCCTGGCCAGCAGTTCGGCGTGCGTACCTTCTTCCAATATATGCCCTTCGCTCAGAACTGCAATCTTATCCGCGTTTCTGATAGTCGAGAGTCGATGCGCAACCACCAGCAGCATCGAACCGCGCCGCAGTTCGCGCATGGCGTCGGCTATTATTTTCTCACTTTCAGCATCAAGTGCTGAAGTGGCTTCATCCAGAATTACCAGCGCCGCCCTGCGCAGAAAAGCCCGCGCCAGAGCTATACGCTGCAACTGTCCCTCTGAAAGCATCAGACCACCCTCGCCGGAGCGCGTTTCAAAGCCCTGCGGCAGATCGGCCACAAAGCGCGTCACACCGGCTTTCCCGGCGGCCTCCAGCACTTCATCACGCCCGGCGTCGGGCTTACCAAGAGCGATATTGTTGTAAATAGTGTCGTCGAAAAGCAGCGGCCTCTGCTCCACCACAGCTATAAGCCTGCGCCATGCATCCAGAGAGAGAGTGCTGATATCCACGCCATCGGCGCTGATGCTTCCGCCTGTCGGAATGCGCTCGCGTAAAAGCAGTCGCAGCAGGGTGCTTTTGCCTGAACCGGACGGCCCTACCAGTGCGGTCAGCATTCCCGGCTGCAGCGTAAGATTGACCCCTTTAAGCACCGGCGTTTCACCATAAGTAAACGAGATATTCTCGATGGCTATTCCTTCACGGATTCCTTCAGGTTGCGCCTCTCCGCCACCGTCTTCGAGTTTCCAGGTCAGCAATTCGGCCACACGCGCCGCTCCGGCTCGTCCGGGTTGTATCCAATTATTCAGGCGTCCCAGATTTTTCATGGGTTCATAAAGCAGCAACACCGATGCAAAGAATGAAACAAAATGCTCAGGCACCAGAGTGCCCTGCTCCATACGCCAGGCGGCGTATGCCAGAGTAACCGCCAGACCCAAAGCGCCGATAAGCTCCATTAATGGAGAGGCGAAGGCGCGTATGGCATAGCTTTTCAAAGATACCGCCAGATAGCGCCGGTTGATGCGTTCAAAGGCACCAGCCCGCAATCCGGCCAGTCCGAAATGCCGTATCATGCGCGCCGCCCGTATGTCTTCAAGGACATGGGCCGAAAGCGCAGCAGTCTCGTTCTGACAGGCGCCAGCCGTGTGTTTCAGTCTGCGACCAACCTGAACAATAGGCAGAGCCACCAGCGGCAGCAGAAAAAACGTAATCATGGCCAGACGCCAATCGAGCGCAAAAGCCACGCACAGCAGAACCAGCATCTTCATCGAATCGGAGAATATCGAGCCTAAAGCATTAGTTACAGCCTCTCCAATCAGACGGCTATCCTGCGACAGACGCGAAAGAAGCGCTCCGCCAGCTTCAGTTTCGAGCCGCTCCATCGGCAGACGGTGCATGCGCTCCAGCATGTCGGCGCGGATATCGAAAAGGGCTTTCTCACCGAATGCACCCATCAGATAAAATTTGCCAAACTGCCCTATTCCCTTGAACAGCGCGGCGACAAGAATAAGCCCCGGCAGTATCAGCAGTGCCGCGCTGCGGTTGCCAAACTCCGCCTGTAGTCCCAGATGACTCAGAAAGGCGGGCAGACTGTCGCCCTCGGCAAATCCACCTGTAAAAATAAACTTAACTACCGGCCCCACAAGATAAGCATAGAAACCCGTCGCCAGTGCGTTGAGTGCCATGAACAGCAGCGCAGCAAGGAAAATTCCGCTGTGCGGTCGGAAGTATTTCGACCAGGCGAAAGATGCGCTCACAGCGTCACCTCGGCTTCGAGCATGGCCAGTGAACGTGGCAGCGTGCCCATATGCTCACGAATGGATTCAACAAGTATGGGACGGGCTTCACGCGCCATGCCGGGGGTGAAACGCACATTTCCCAGATCGTCAAGAGAACAGGCCGCCGCCTCGTGCATGGCTTCGGCGGTAGGGATACACACCCGCCGCTGATGCCAGTCGGGCAACAAACCCAGGTGATACAGCAGACGCACTTCGAAGAAATGGCGCTGTTTATTTGAAGCAGGAGAAGCCGCCAGTCTTTCGAGGAAAAAACGCAGGAGCTCGAAGACTTCGGGATGCGGCTCGGCTTCCGGCAGCAGGCGTTCGCACAGTTCACAGAAATACGAAGCCATGCAGATGCGTCCAAGATCCAGACGCAGATCGGGGAATACATTCACGATGGCGGCGTGTTCTAAAGTATAAGCCGGACTGCCGCGCCCCGGCGACAGAGCGGCATCAAGATGTGAAAACACATCCAGCGCACCGGAAAAACGCTTTTTCGAGCGTCTGGCTCCACGCACCAGCGCACTGTTCCGGCCTGTGTCCTGCCCAATAAAATTGATGATGATGTCCGATTCCCTCAAAGGGCGCGCGTTCAGGATGATTATTTCGTCGGCTAAGGATTTCAAGGCTGATCCTAAAGCAGCATCATGGAAATGTGGAAATAGACTACAACGCCTGTTATATCTACGAAAGTAGTTACAAACGGACCTGTTGCGATGGCCGGATCTACTTTAATACGATGCAGCAACATGGGAACCAGTGTACCCACCAGGGCTGCAATAAACATTCCGCTTGACAACGCCAGCCCGACGACCAGCCCCAGTCTTGGAATATCTGAATACTGGGCGAATGCCACCGCACCCAGCAGCACACCATAAAAACATCCGAGAACCAGACCGGTCATGCCTTCTTTGGCTACCGTTGCAAACAGGTGATTTACATCTACCTTGCCCAGAGCTATTCCGCGTACGATGATGGTGGCCGATTGGCTGCCCAGATTTCCAGCCATTCCAAGTACTATCGGAATAAATGCCGCCAGTGGCAGAACTTTTTTTAACGCCTCCTCATATTGACCGATGAGGCTGACTACTATAATTCCGCCTACCCATGTGGCCAGCAGCCAGGGCAGGCGACTGAGGACGTTGCGGCGTACACTGTAGTCGTCCAGCAGTTCCTCACTGACACCGGCTTGTTTCAGAATGTCCTCGGTAGCCTCGGCACGGATAACATCGATGACATCGTCAACTGTGATGATGCCTGAAAGCACGTTCTCGGCATCAACTACCGGCACGGCCAGAAGGTCGTAACGGGCGATGATGGATGCGACTTCTTCCTGGTCGGTATCGGTGCGAACCTTCTTGATGTCGCGCGTCATTAAGCTTTCGATAAGCGTTTCGCCTGGAGCCTGGACTACTTCACGCAGCGAGACAACGCCTATAAGACGCTCGTCGTCATCCACAACGTAAAGGTAAAAAACCATCTCAGGTTCTTCGCCCTCACGCTGTACCGCCACCAGAGCCTCGCTGGCGGTCATTTCCGGCTTCAGCTCAATATAATCGGTGGTCATGATACCACCGGCGGTGTCGTCTTCGTAGCTTAAGAGATCTTCTATCTCTTCGCGCTCTTCGCGTCCCATCAGACGCAGAATCTGTTTCGCCTTTTCCTCATCCACATTGGCGAGAAGGTCGGCGGCGTCGTCGTCATCCATTTCCTGTAAAATGACGGCGATGTCGTTTACGGAAAAATCGTCGAGGAGTCTTTCTGTTATGGCATCTTCCAGATACGAAAGCACTTCGGCTTTGCGGGCGTTTTCACCCAGAAGCCCGAATACTATGTCCTGTTGATCTTCGCTCAAAAACATCATGAGCGCGGCTACGTCGGCTGGATGTACATGTTCGACTATGTGCTGAAGGCGTATATGGGCGTTCTTGCGCAGCAGCTTGCGCGTAGTGTTCAAGAGAACCTGTTGTCTCTGCTGGAGCATGACGGCCTCCTGGAAAAACGCCGGAACCCAGGCCTACTGCATCAGCTTAAGGTACTTTTCGCACTCTCTGGCTTCGGGCGAATTCGCCCCCAGTTCGACACACTTTGTCAGAGCTTCCTTAGCGGTGGAGTTGTCGCGGGCTTTAATCGCGACCAGCGAAAGTTCGTAGTATCCGTAAAAGAATTTATCGCATTTCATAACACTGTTTTTCAACGCTTCGATGGATTCCGGATACTGCCCAAGGTCGCGGTATACTTTACCGAGATTGTAATAGGCATGGCAGTTCTTGGGATTTTCCATGGTGGCCTGCTTAAGAGAAGTTATGGCTTTGTCTTTTTCGCCCAGCATATGCTGACACCAGCCCATGTTATCGAAGACGACATCTTTGCGGTAATACAGAATGTCCTCGGAGGGTTTTTGCAGGGCATCGAGGGCCTCCCTCCAGCGGTTCTGCGCCATATAAGTGGCCGCCAGTCCGACATGGCCATCCGAAAACTCCGGATCGATTTTTATGGCTTCCTTGAAGCTGGCTTCAGCCTTGTCGTACATGGCCTTGCCAAGATAAATGACGCCGTAGAGGTTTTTAACATCGCGATCATACGGGTTGTATTTATCTGCTTCCTGCAGAGATTTAATGGCCTGAGGCACATCGTTGTTGAGATAACAGTCGTAAGCCAGCCTGTAATAGGAAGAAGTGGCTTCCTTATCCTTGTCAGTGACTTCTTTGACGCGCGGAGCGCAGGCGGCAGCAAAAACGATTGTCAGCAGCAGAAGAAAACATATTTTACGATGCATCGCAGAACTCCTTACAGCCATCAAACCCCGCATATCAGGACGGGTCAGGCCATATTCTTTTCAATAAAAGCGTAAGCGGAATGGTTGTGAATCGACTCTGTGTTCTCCGCCTCAACGCTGTACCATCCCACATCCGATCTTTCGTTGAGCCGCAAAGCGGTTTCTCTTACCAGATCCTCTACAAAACGCGGATTGTCATATCCTTTTTCAGTACAGAATTTCTCGTCTTCGTCTTCCAGCACCGAATACAGACTGCACGAAGCGCTTTCTTCGACTAAGGCGATAAGGTCTTCCAGCCACATGAATCGAAGCGGAGCGACCTTGATTTTGACCAGACCGCGCTGATTGTGTGCTCCAAAGGCGGATATCTCCTTCGAACACGGGCAGACGGTTGAAACCGGCACGGCCAGGGCCACCTTTAAATTCCAGTTTCCATCGACATCCACCATCCCGGCGAAGCTGCAATCGTAATCCATCGATGACTGTACGCCACTGACCGGTGCAGATTTCTGTATAAAATACGGAAATCTTATTTTGACACTGACGGAATCTGCACCCAGTTCCAGGCGCATTTTATCAAGCATCGGCTTGATGACTCTGATATCGATACCTTCGCGGCAGTCCGTGAAAGCGGTACCTACTCTGTAAAGCTCATCAAAGCTGGAATGTCTGGGAAGACCGGCCTGCACATCCACAGCAGCGATAGTATCCAGCAGCGCGCCCGAACGGGTACGCACTTTTATCGGATAACGCAAACCCTTCACTCCAACTCTGGCCGGAATGAAGCTGTCGGCTGTGTATGTGCTGCAGGCATTATTCATTTAAAGACTGTTCTTTAATCACGTTTTTCCTGGATCTCAACTTTTCTTCCAATTCATCAGCACGGTCAATCAGCATATTGACGCGACGGCGCAGGATGGACAGTTCGTCCTTCTCGGGAGAGTTGACGCGTGGAATGCGCTCGGTTATGAATTTATCGACGCCCTTTTCCCACAGGCGCTGATTGTTCTGCACCTTGTTGACCAGCTCGTTTATAAGGTTAAGGCCCTGCTCCTGAGTCAGCCTGCCGCCTTCCACAAAGCGCGCCACCATTTTCTGAATGCTCAGCTCGGCGTCATGCCAGATGGCCCCAGGCTTGCCCCAGAAATCCCGCAGAAAACTCGAAAGCTGTTCGGATACCCCTGCTCTCTTCATGCTCTGTCTCCCTAAAAAAACGCCGGATTGCGCTTTCACTTGGACGAATCATAAGGTGGCATGGGCATATTGTAAAGCCTTTAGATGCAAATCGCACAAACTTATTTCGACTTGAATTTACCTCCCGACTGGGTTATCTTTCGGGCACTGAAACTTGCATTACAGGCGTTTATATATCATGGCTGCATACCGCAAAAAGACAACAGTTTCCGTTTCCGCTTCCTCTTTTATAATTGTGTTACTGGCAATATTGTCTGTATTAACAGCCTGTTCAAAGGTCAGTCATAACAGCAGCGAGCTTGAAAAGCGTCAGGCCCTGAGCCGGGATGACATTTATACCGTGGAAATTGCCAATTACGAAAAGCTTGAAGCTGCCATGGAACGACTGAATGAGCTGACTGCCTCATTCCCGCAGTATAAAAGCGATCTTCACATAACCACCATAAAGGTATCCTCAGGGGAAGTACTCTATTCGGTGCGTAGCGGAGTTTTTATCAGCAATCAGCAAGCCATGAATTATTTTGAGAAATTCCGGGGTGATACCGGGCTGAACGACTCTCGCCTGATAGATGCCGAGTGAATCTAAACACGCAGAACTTTTTCCAGTTTTTTGAAGAACCTGTCCGATGTTTCGCTGTCGCGATCGGGCGAATATTCTTTCAGTCGGATAATAAGATCGCGCAGTTGCCGCACTCCTTCAACACGAGTCCGCTCATAGAGCAGCTTGACAAAATCCAGCAGGATTTCGTCCAGGTAAAGCGGGAAGCGATCATAACGGAATTTCACATCCACACGGCTGCGATTTTCTATCATACGCTCCCAGTTTATCGTGTGAGACTCGGGGTTTATATACAAACCTCTATATAGTGGCGGATATTTCTGCTTGTAACGCTCCAGTAGAAGGTTCAGATCCGTAAGAGTGTTTTCACCATAAAGATTGTCCATTATTTCCTGCATATGAGTGAAAACGACGAAATATTTTTCGACTACCAGCATGAGCGGATCTTCGAAATCGCCCATTTCCGGAGGACATATTTTTACTGTACCGCTAACTGTCAGCCATAAGGATTGCCCTTGTCTGTTGCTGTTTTCCCAAATGGTTTCGTCACAGTTTGCATAGTGCCTGAGCTCTTCATCAAAGCAGTATGCGCTCACGAACTCGCCATCATTCCACAGAGAAATTTCCGCTAAAGGACCGAATAGACGAGTCAGTAGAACCGCGCCTTTGGCGGGTAACTGCTCGCGGAGCCTGGGTGTTTCGATTTGTGGCGTAAAGCAGGCTGCCGGACGATGAGTCAGAAATGTGCGGTTCATGGAAAAAGTCGTTTCATCGCACTCCAGAACTTCGACCGACAGCATATCGCCCATGTTATCCATAAGCGGTTTGCAACTGCAACTATTCAGAGCCAGACCGCTTTTGGGCGAGTAGAATGCTCCGGCAACTATTTCCGCACCATCAAGCAGAATCAGCGAAGAAGAGGCTGGCTGATGTATGAGTATATAGCCGCAGAATTCCTCTTCTTCCTTAAGAATATCGCTGATAACAGTCGGGACATAGCGGTTGGCTATTTCGGGTATGGATAGAATTCTTCTGGTAAACGGTAAAAGCATCCTCAACTCCTAATAAGAACGAAGAGCAAGTTTAGTGGAAGATTGGCGGGAGGTAAAGAAACTTGTTCGCAGGGTTGCTCATAGAATATCCCAGTGTCTCTTTATAAATGAGGTTATGGTATAAAGAACAGCCGCACAGAAGACTACAAAAAGGAGCGTCAGCGGGTCCAGAATGCTTATTCCAAGAGGAGAAGCCAGAGGCGCCAGTGAAAGCAGAGCGGCGCTGGCGGCGATGTAAGCCAGCGATTTCTCTATGATGTTATCAGCCTTTAGCCTGCTCATGGATATAAGACTTGCCAGTATGGCAGAGCTGATTGAAAAAAGATTGCCGCGTGAAAGCCATGGATTGAAGTCCGAAGGATCGGCGTCGTGCAGGGCGGCAAAGGCTTTGAAAGTCGAATATCTGTAGGCAATGGCTGCAAAGGCGAACAGTACGGCTGAAAGCAGTTTCCAGCGTCCCGAAGGCGCCTGAGTAATTACTATTCCACGTGGACCTTTTACAATTCCGCCGCTTTTTTCAAGTGTACGCAGAAAAATTCCAAAGGCGAAAAACAGAAAAACGCACAGACTTACCTCCTGAGCATGAAGAAGCAGAACCCAGTAGGGATCTCCCACCACTTTTGCCAGCGCCAGCATGGTAAACGTCAGCGTGGCGCTTATTATCATACCGTAAATCAATGCAGAGCTTTCGCTATATATGAATAAGCCATTGCTCCCAGAAACAGGAGTGATACTATAACCGAAACCACCTTGCCGAATTTTCGTCTGCGGTGATATTTGCGGTCATATGCTTCGTCGCCACTACCCATTTTCATCTCCTGCGTTTCCAGAATCAAGTTTGTCGAGAAGCGTCGAAAAGGAAAATTGAGGTCCGTTTTTTCACCCGGCGTTTTTCAATATTACCATAAAAGCGCAACCTCAAGGTTTGCTCTTATATTTAAAAGTTAATGCCCACCGACGGGCCGGTCAAGAGATTGTTTAATTTTATATTGAAAAACATGAGCTTAAAGGCTACAATTAATATAAACAATTGAATATATTAAGTTTAAGCTTTAAAAAAAGCGCTTCCCAAGCGGATTTCACTTGATTTTTTCCCTTAAAATCCCTTATCATACCTCTCAGACCCTTTGAATCCCTAAATACAGGTAAACGATGCTGATTTATTTGATTCAATGCATCGCTGACCACAGGGAAAGAAGGATGGCGATTTTGCAGCCTTATTCGAGGTAGGATTTTATGTCGAGCAAGTCCGAAAAAAAACCCGGCTATGATTTCTGGGGGAACTACAGCGGCAAAATAGATAAAAAAGGCCGCGCGCAGGTTCCCGCTGATTTCTTCGCCGGATTTGCGCCCGCCGATCAGGAGGTGGTGTGGGTGCGCAAAGGCATCGGCAATGTAAAAGGCTACCTGGAAATCTGGCCGCAGAGCGCCAACGAGCGATTGAAAGAAGAAACCAAGAACATTGAGGATATCGAAAAGCGTAAACAGATGTTGCGTGGATATGCTTCGCTGGGACGCCCCTGCAAACTGGACAATCAGGGTCGGCTGGTAATTCCACAGGATTACAGAGCGCTTTTCGGCCAGGACGAGGAAGTTGTCTGGCTCGGAATCGAGCAGGTGATTGAGCTTTGGCCCAGATCGTACTTCGAAGCCAACGAGAACACACTGGCTGACAGCGCGAACACGGTCAAGCAGGAAGAACAGAAAAAGTTCACGGTTTGATTATCCCCTTGAAATTCAGGGGGCGTTGGGTAAGTTACGGGGAAATTTGAAAGGCGGACAAACTTTCAGCAGATTTTCTCCCCGGAAAACAGAATATGAACATTATGTAAATTTTCAGACAGGCCGGACATCTTCCGACCTGAAAGCTCGTATTTAATGCGGCTTTTGTGAGAATTTATCCATCAGCCTGAAAGCGCGAAGCTCTCATGAAGCATGAAAGCGTCGAACACATACCCGTAATGCCGTCCGAAGTACTCAGCCTGTTAAGGCCGGAGGATGGCGGACTTTTCGTCGACGCCACACTGGGAGGCGCTTCGCACGCAGATCTTATTCTTTCGTCATCAGACAACGTCGAGCTCATAGGCCTGGACATGGACCCGGTAGCAATTGCTAAGGCAACGGAGAAACTGGCCCGCTTCGGCGAAAGAGCCAGAGTGGTTCAGGCCAACTTCAGAGATATTTACAACGTAGTGCGATCAATCACATCAGGGCCGGTAAAAGGCATCCTGGCTGACCTGGGCGTATCCAGCATGCAGTTGACCGGTATGCCTGAAAAGGGCTTCTCGTTCATGCAGCCCGGTCCCATCAACATGCGCATGGACGCCGCAGATCATGACACAGCCCTGGATCTGATAGCCGAACTGGACGAAAAAGAACTGGCCACAGTAATCCGCGATTACGGCGAAGAGAAATTCGCCTCAAAAATAGCCAGAGCCATAAAAGAGGCTTACGCAGAAGATCGACTTACGAACACGACCGCCCTGGCCGGCATCGTTTCAAGTTCCATCCCGGCCAGATTCAGGCCCTATAATATTCATCCCGCCACACGCACTTTCCAGGCTTTGCGCATTGCCGTAAACGACGAGCTTGGAAATCTACAGGAATTCCTGCCGCAGGCGCTGGAGCTGCTGTCCGTCTCCGGACGCCTTGCAATTATTTCCTTCCACAGTTTAGAGGACAGAATCGTAAGTCGGCAGTTCAAGGCCTGGGAGAGCCCCTGTATTTGTCCGCCTGCTCTCCCGGTCTGTGGCTGCGGCAAAAAGAGACTGGCAGATATAATTACCCGTAAAGTCTGCTGCGCTTCAAAAGACGAAACAGATCGCAATCCGCGCTCACGTTCGTCCAGGTTGCGGGTTTGCCAAAAGGTGGCGATATGAAAGACTTGTTTGGAAAAAAACAGACTTCAGTTTTTGTAGCGCTTCCGCGCCAGAGTGCCGTCAAAAATACGCGACCAAAAAGGAACGAGGCTCCGCTCAAAACCGGCACAACCACAACTCTCACAAAAATGAATTCCGTGGCGGTTCAGACCGCCCTGCCCTTTACCGGCGCCCGCAGAAACACACGCAGGCAGACCGGCGGACAATCCCGCCTGCGCAGCATTTTCAAAGCTGCCAGTCGCGGTGAAATCATCACACTTTTCCTTATTATAATCCTGCTTACAGTAATGGGCTTCGGAAAAATTTATCTCGAAACAGAAGTAACAGCCGAAAAGACTGCCGTTAAAACCGGTCACGAGAAAATGAAGGCTCTGCTGCTTGATCACGAGAATCTGAAAAAGTCGGTTACAAAAAAGAAAGACCTGGCAGAAATAGAAGAATGGTCCCGCAGCCGGGGCATGGTCAAACCCGATCCTGATAAAATAATTCTGGTTAAATAAATGCGTAGTAGTGGAGAAAACAAAGTAGTGCAATGGAAGATAGGGCTGATGGCCGCCGCATGGCTGCTGCTTATGCTGCTCTTCGTTGTACGCATGTATTTTCTCCAGATTGTTGACGGCCAGGAGCTTAAAGATCTGGCCTTGAGCCAGACTGAACGCAACCGCATCATACTGCCCCGTCGCGGTGAAATCCGTGATCGGGCCGAACGCCTGCTGGCAACCAATCGCGAGGTGCCTGCGCTGGCGGTTCATCCGGCAGAGATGTCGCCGGAAGATAAAAACCTGGCTCTGAAAGTTATCAGAAAAGCCTACGGTGATCCCGATGGCATCATGAAACAGCGTATTCTCTCGAGTCGTCCCTTCGCCTGGCTCTATCACCGCATGACTAAAAAAGATGTTGAAAAGTTCGATCAGGCTCTGGAAGAAGTAAACGGAGGCCGCAGCATATTCGGTCTGCGCTTCTTCAAGGAAGACAAACGTTTTTACCCTCACAAACAACTGGCCTCAAATATTCTGGGCTATACCGACTTCGACATGAAGGGTCGCATTGGTATCGAACGCCAGTTCGATGAAGAGTTAAAGGGAAAAGTTCAGGAAGTAAAAGTGACGCGCGACGCCCGCGGCAACACGGCAGTGGCTTCGCTCGATTTCAGGCTGCAGGTTCCATCCGGCAACGATGTAGTGCTGACAATCGATAAGGGCTTCCAGTATGTCACCGAAAAAGCCTTGAACGAGGCTGCTGTCGAGCATGAACCGGCCTGGGCCGTGGCGCTGGCCATGAATCCCAAGACCGGTGAAATCTTAAGCCTGGCTCAGTACCCGAGCTTCGATCCCAACAAGTTCAATAAAGAACCTATCGGCAGCCTGAGAACAATGGCTGTAACCAATGTAATAGAGCCCGGTTCGACCTTCAAGGTTTTCACTCTGGCAGCCGCCATAAACAACGATCTTGTAAAACCTGAAGACATGATCGACTGCAGGCCATATACCGTAGGCCCCAAAACGATAAAAGACTCGCACGGCCACGAGGACTTCCTTTCGGTCGAACAGATCATGCAGATTTCGTCCAACACCGGCGCGGCACGCCTCGGCGGCATGGTGGGT
>Ga0172375_10001837_pt1 | contig 33824 bp, 25 predicted proteins | sample LakKiv1m_FD_114537 | JGI IMG/M metagenome (GOLD analysis project Ga0172375, IMG submission 114537) | Freshwater microbial communities from Kabuno Bay, South-Kivu, Congo - kab_092012_11.1m | ecosystem: Environmental > Aquatic > Freshwater > Lake | place: Democratic Republic of the Congo... | reverse complement strand
AGGACAGGAAATTGTCGGTACCCCGATCTATGAATCTGCACCTGAAATGCAGATTCTCGACAATGAAAGGCATCCCGACGCTAAACTTGGCACAAATGGTAACCGTATGGCAGGATCTCTTTATGATCTTATACCTGCCAATCCGCAGAATACTAAACCTGCCGGGGAATGGAACCAGGTTGGCATTATCTGCTATCAGGGTACAGTTGTGTTCAAACAGAACGGAGCTAATGTTGTTGAGTTCCATCTATGGACAGATGCATGGAAACAGATGGTTGCTAATTCGAAATTCAAAGACTGGCCAATGTTCGTTGATCCTGCAAAAGAAGGTTATATCGGCCTTCAGGACCATGGCAACGATGTATGGTTCAGGAATATCAAGATCAAGGAAATGTAATATTTCCCAACTGTTAATTTATTAACAAAGAGACGTCCGGCCCGGACGTCTCTTGTTTTTTATGTAATTTATAATCTGTTTCTAAAGCGAACCTTTCAATCCTGTTTCTTCTGCAACTTCGCGCATTCCCATTATGCAGTCAGAAATAAGTTCATCAAGCGTTACTCCAAGCATAGAAGCTCCCTTTTCTATCACCGACCTGTCGACTCCGGCAGCAAAACGCTTGTCATTCCATTTCTTCTTAACAGATTTTGCTTCCATATCCAGAACGCTTCTTGTAGGTCTTACAAGAGCACTCGTTGCAACAAGTCCGGTCAGCTCATCAATGGCATAGATTGTCTTTTCAAGCTTTGTTTCAGGTCTTACATCGGAAGCGAGCTCCCATCCGTGAGAAAGAACAGCCCTGATATATTCTTCCGGCCAATTATTTTCCCTGAGAATCTTTTCTGTCATTTTACAATGCTGATCAGGATACATTTCATAATCAAGGTCGTGTATAAGACCAATAATACCCCATTTTTCCTCATCCTCACCAGCTTTGCGTGCCATATATCTCATAACCCCTTCCACAGCGAGGGCATGCTTTGTAAGACTTTCTGATTTGTTGTACTTTCTGAACAGGTCGAAAGCCTGTTCACGTGTTGGTATATTATTGCTCATATAGATTGAATTGGATCAATAAAATTAATTGAAGAGAAGGATGTTTCAAAATTGTCAACGTTTTAGCTTTATCAGAGGAACAGCCTTGGAAAATCCTGTACCTGTTATCTGAAGAATATACATTGAAGGACTTATGTTAAGGGTGTTTATTGTAAGCTGGTTTTCACCTTCAGCAAGTTCCCTTTCTTCAACAAAGACTTCCTTCCCGGCAAGATTTGTTAGGCTGATCCTTGTCCTTCTGAATATTCTTGAGTTGACAGTTAAATTTAAATGTTCTGAAAAAGGATTCGGGAAAACAGTTACAGACTCTTCAGATTCAGTGTTAACAACCTTGACCTGAAGGGTGTCATTAAGTCTGTAATCATCCTCATTTTCATATCCGAACACTGAGATTTTATAAATACCTCCAAGAGACAAATCCGCCTTTTTGTCAAATACAACTGTGATTGAATCCTGATAAGGAGCAATCTTGTTTTTGAAGGTCTGGATAACAGGATATTTATCGTTTACTGAATAGGCAAGTTTAAATCCGTTGAGCGTATCAGTCCCGACATTCCGAACTTTAACGGCCACTGTTTCCTGTCCGTAGATCTCTTTTTGTACGGGAGTTAAAATCCGTCCTATCTCAAGATCCTTCTGGATATAGTTTACTTTTGCTGAACTTGAAAAATCAATAAGGTCGATCCAGGCACCATCAGCCCCCTGTGACACCGAATTGTCCTTTTTGTAAATCCATTCCATTTTGTTATATCCTGCCTGGACATTAACTGATTGCTTTATCCAGTTGGTCTCTCCCGATCTTCTTACTATTTCTGATCCGTTAAGGTTAAACTGAAAAAAGTCGTAAGTCAGTTCAGAAGAAACCTTGTAATAAAAACGCAGTGTGTCAGGTTCAGAGAAATAGGTCCTCAGGATAAGTACTGAACTGGAATTATGTGATATGCTTCCCGAACGTGCTGAAAATACTCCATCAAATGAATTGGCAGTAGAAATTATCCATGGTTTGGAACTAAGGTTAATCCATGGAAATACTTCAAAGGAAGCAGATTCAAAGCTCTCCCTTATACGTCCTACTCTGAACTGAAAATTCCTGTCAGCAATATAGGGATTGCAGTTTAGGGTGGTAAGAAATGAAAAATAATCGCCATGCCGTGCTGTTTGTGCAAGCCTAACTGCCACCGGAATCGTGGAGGTTTCGCCTGCCTGAAGAAGACCTGATTTGACATCCGAGTCAATTATCTGAAGATCCGGAACCTGGCTGGAAACAGTAATCTGTCCTGATGTGTTGCTGCTGCCGTAATTCCTTACCAGGAATACGAGGTCGAATTCCTCTCCCGGATCGGCAACATTGTTGTTGTTACCGTCGACAGAATCATCAATTGTACAATTAATTATTTCAAGTGCAGGAGAATGAACGCTGAAGTCGATCCTGTAATTCTTTTCTCCCTTGCTGTCACTGAGTGTCAGATTGACCGGTATAATTCCCAGATCAGGTACATCATCTGCTATTGTAAGACTGAAATTGTCATTTAGCGTAACTTCTGATTTTGCAGCAAGTGTACCTATCAATGCATTGTTTTTGTTAATGGTCACCCATGTCGAGGAAGTTGAAATTGATGCAGAAAGATTAAATGCCGGCCTCGACCCGAGATTGCTGATCTTCACCCTCAGGTTTACTGTTTCTCCGTAATCAGCCTTGTTATTGTTATTACCTGCCGGATCATCTATTCCCGATCCTGACAGATTTATGAATTCATCGTTTATTTCGGCAAAATGGATGGTTTTTATAAGCGGAATCATGTTCTGACCGGTAATGACAACAAGACATGAATCATTTGAAATGCCTGGCAGGTCAAGAACAGCTGATCCTGAAGGACTGGCATGTGTTGCATCCCATAACTGGCCTGCATGTGATACTGAAATATAGGCAAAGGGATCAATGGTCAGGGAAAGTGATTTTATACCATTAGGTAGCGTATCCGGAAGAGAGATATTAAATGGTTGTGGCATCCCTATATAAGGTATTACACTTGGATCGCCAAGTACTGTATATGTTTCCCAGTAATATTTCTTTTTGAGGGAAGAAGAAGAGCTAACCGCAAGGTTCCCGGCATAATTTACCTGTCCCATTGAAATATACCATTCAGAAGGTAATTCACCATGTGTGTGGAACAGTCTGTCGTAGGCACCCATGCCTGTCTGCGAATATTTTGGTTCGGGTCCCGGAGTTCCCGGTCCCACAGCCCATATAAAATCCTCGTCCCAGTATGAATCGTTTGAACACCCTATGAACCCGATTGCACCCTTTCCCCCTGAAAGCAGCATTTTATTCCCGAAGGATGTAGTATCGTTGAACTGTGCTGTCCGGCATGCATTGCTGATAACGAAGGGATACATATTCTGGTTTTTCAGTTGTCTGATATCTGATGTTTTGATGTCGACATGAAGCCATCCAAACTGAGAACCATGTCCGGTATAGTTAATAAACGAAAGCCCTTGAGATATGAGTCTTAGTATTGTATCTTTCTTAGTGGCTCCTTCGGGATAGAAAAAATGTCTTTCAGAAATCTTTCCTGCAGCATTAAGATAATTTTCAATGGCATATCTGATTTGCCCGTTCATGTAACTGGCATAGGTGGCATCCTTGCCGGCAAATACCAGGGCTTTTGAATAGAATTTATTTGTGTCGGCGAATTCAAATTTCTCGTATTGAAGTATTTTCTCGACTGCAATTTTCACTGAGGAAGTATCAGGTGCCGGAATTCTCCCAATATACATATCAGGAAGATAGTCACTTCCGCCGTCCATTTCGCCGTAATACATATCGGTGATATTATCTGTACCGTAATATGGTATTTTGGAAATATCCCCGATTATTAAAAGGTACTCCGGCGCGTGCCCTTGAGATAATCCTTCTGAATAAACCCTGGATATTGCTTCTTTCATCTCAGAATAGGTCGATCCTGTGGTCCCATCTCCCCTGTAGAGAATATTGAGATTAAATCCTTTTTGTGTTTTCCATTTGTAAAAAGGCTCAAGGTGTTTCCGGAATGTGGTATCTGTGAGTATTATCATTCCAACAGGCTCGGTTGAAAAACCTGTAATAAGATCTGTGGGGTAATAATTCAGTAATCCTTTTTCGAGAGTTTCATCAAATAACTCAGAACCTTTGGAAGAGAATGAGTCTCCCTTGCTCAGTCCACCGGCGAAGATAATCTCTATCTTCATGGATGTTATTACCTCAAGAACATTAGCCTTGGGATTATATCTTACAGGTGAGATTGCCAGGTTCGATATTTGTTTTCCCCTTATCCTGCCAAGCGGTTCGATGTTTACTGTATCTACACTGATCGTTGTTCTGGATGAATAAATCTTTCTGTCGAATGCAAATTCAGGTTTACGTCCTTCCGGCTGTTTCGTCTCACCATGCTGTGCAGGATAGAGAATTCCCAAAATATTCTCCTTTGAAGGATTTATCTTTTGTGATTTTACTTCTGATATTTTAACACTTACCGTGGAACCTTCAGGTATTGTAATGAGCCTGCTGAACACGGGAAGTTCAGGTTTCCCCGGATCACTGGTCATAGAATGCCCCGGAACAGCCAGCCGGTAGAAAGATCCATTTCTGTCTGTCAGTCCGTCAATAAAAAGCTCAGGGAGTGCATAGTCGATCATTATCGTCCGGTCGTCTGATTTTATTTTACCATTATTCAGATTATTACCGAACCTGTAACTGTGCCCGCTTCCTGTCTGACTGTTTGCAGCACTTGTAAACAGAAGAAATAATATTATACCTATCTTGCCCTTGTACCCTAAATACATCAATGTTAATTAATTAACACTGTACCTGAATTCTGACCGAAAGTTATTTAAATTTTCAATACTTACCGGTTATTGTGAAACAAATTTGACAGGCTAATGTTTTCAGCATTTTCTTTGTTCTTCCTCTTTGCCTGCCGGGTATTTAATCATTTTGCCAAATTGACTTCGTAGTTATCAGAGATAAGACAAATATTACTATCTTGGTAAACATAAAGACTATATGCAATGAGTAATTTTAGTTTAACCTTAATGTTAGCAGCTATGACTATTCAGGCTTTTTCCCAGAATCAGCCGGAAGTTGATAAAATCAACACTACGGCAGGTGATGTTGAAATGTATTTCATTGGACATGGCTCATTAATGTTCAGGACCGTTAATATGGTAATTCATATCGATCCGGTAAAAAGTTCGGGAAAGTATGATAATCTGCCAAAAGCCGATCTTATACTTGTTACCCATGAGCATTACGATCACCTTGATGCTGATCTTATTAAGACTCTGAAAAAACCGGAAACGGTTATGCTGTGCAATAATGCATCTTTATCCCAGGTTTCATGGGCTCAGCCTGTTAAACCTGGTGATACAAGAATTGTTGGTAATATTAAAATTGAAGTAATTCCTGCTTATAACATTGTGCATGAACGATCGAAGGGGCAGCCTTTCCATCCGAAAGGCGCAGGCAATGGTTATATACTTACAATAGGAGATAAGCGGTTTTATATTGCAGGCGATACTGAGAATATTTCTGAAATGAAAGCTCTACGTGGAATAGATGTTGCATTTCTTCCAATGAACCTGCCATATACAATGACGCCTGCAATGGTTGCAGATGCCGTAATGGCTTTTAAACCTGCAATCCTTTATCCTTACCATTATGGTGATACAAATACAGATGAGCTCGTAGGATTGCTTAAAAATTCAAATATTGAAGTCAGAATACGTAAATTGAAATAAGAAATATTATGAAAAACTTTAACAGACGCGGATTTCTTAAAACCGGTATTGCCGGAGCAGCAGGTATTGCTTTGTCTCCATCATCTATACCGCAATCGTTGACTCAGGGGAATGAGGATATTATTTACAGAACCCTTGGAAAAACAGGACTCAGGATACCAGTAGTCTCATTTGGTGTTATGAGATCCGACAACCCTGGCCTGTGCAAGGCAGCATACGATAAGGGGATTAAACTTTTTGACACTGCTAATGGATATCAGAATGGAAATAATGAAACAATGCTTGGAAACCTCCTGAAAAACTATCCGCGTGATTCATTCTTTCTGGCAACAAAAGTGAAACCAGCCGGAGTTTCCAGGGAGGGATCTCCGACATCCGAGACGACAGGTGAGGACTTCATTCAGAAATTCAATACAAGCCTCTCCCGTCTTCAGATGGACCATGTAGATATTTTATACGTTCATGATATTAGTAATCCTGAGCTGCTTGAATACAAGCCGATTCTGAATGCGGTGAAAAAGTTGAAAAAAGAAGGACAGGTCCGTTTTATAGGGTTCTCGACTCACAGGAATGAAGCTGCTGTAATAGATGCTGCAGCATCAAAGGGAGACTGGGATGTCATTCTGACATCTTATAATTTCCAACAGGCTTACAGGAAAGAGCTGGATGCTGCTGTTCGGAAAGCAGCCGCTGCAGGCATTGGCATAATAGCCATGAAGACTCTGGCCGGGGGCGGCTTTCTGGACAAGGAGAAGACTAAACCCATCAATACTACCGCAGCAATAAAATGGGTACTCTCTAATAAGGATATCACAACAACCATCCCCGGGATGACACAATTTGACCAACTCGATCTCAATGCACTCATCCTGAAAAATATTGCTTTGACTGATCAGGAAAAACAGGATATTCTGATTGCATCTGCCGAACCTGGCCTCTTCTGCTCAGGTTGTCAGCAATGTCTTGCTTCATGCCCCAAAGGACTGCCAATTCCTGATCTGATGAGAGCATATATGTATGCATATGGCTATAACAATCCATCTCAGGCAGGACAGTTGATCAGAGATCTCGGGTATGGCACTGATCCATGCAAAAACTGTACGTCACAATGCCCCGTTAAATGTTCCAGGGATTTTGATATCAAAAGAAAAATTGCAGATATATCAAGACTCTCTGATGTACCGGCTGAATTTCTTGCATAATAAGCTGATCCGTTAAAACTGATAATTATGTACAAACTGATTCTGAATTTACTTGCTGCTGGTCTTGTTACATTTTCGTCGGTTGCCCATGATATCACATTTCCGGCGCTAAAGGGCTATAAGATCAGAACTGATTATCCTGTTTATGTAAGGGAGAATCTTTGGGATTTCATCGATGGCGCCGCAGATAATTATCTGGCATATGGCTTTATTGATGTTCATGTTGCGGAATATAAAAAGGGCGGAGCAGTGATCAAAGCCGAGATTTACAGGCACAGCGACAATATAATGGCATTTGGCATTTATTCCTCGGAACGGTCTCCGTCGTTCAGGTTTGTGAACCTTGGCGCTCAAGGTTATATTGCCGATGGCGCCATCAATTTTTACAAGGGGAATTACTATGTTAAGATAAAGACATATTCAAAAAAGGAAAAGGTATTACGGGACGAAGAGAGCCTGGCCACAAGGATAGCAACGATGCTTCCTGGTGAAGCAAGGATGCCGGCCATGCTGTCATGGTTTCCTTCAGATGGTCTTAAAAAGAATGAAGAAGTATTTATCAATCAGAGCATCCTCGGCCACAGTTTCCTTAATAAGGGATTCAAGGCTTCATATCAGTCAGGAAATGATGTATTCAGCATTTTCATAATTGAAAGCGGCTCTCCTGACGAAGCGAAAAAAACTGCCGAGACATATATTGCCTCAACAGGTATTACACCTGTGGAGACAGCCGACAGCAAATTTGTCCTGACTGATGGCTATAACGGCTCGATTTTCCTCGCATGGAAAGGAAGCAAGATTGTGATAATTTCAGGACTGGCGAAGGATCAGTCAGATATTGCCGACAGATATACCTCAGAGATCCTGAAGTAGCATTCTTGAAGTAAAACTACCGAAGGGGGTCTTTGCTGTTAGCCATTCTGACAACGGAGATAAACAACAGCTGTGCAAGGTCTTCCATTATCTCCGGTTTTATTATATCAGGATTATCCTGCGGCACATGATAATAATTTTCTGAACCATAGGTCGCAAAACTGATGGAAGGGACACCAGCCCTCAGAAATATTGCTGCATCCAGGCGCGGCCTGCCGAGGTTGGGGAATGAACCTGCATTCATCCTCCTGTGAATATATTTGTTATTGGCTTCTTCAATGAAATTCCACATAATTGGAAAGTCCCTGCCGGCTGTTGCGCTTACTGAATGACCTATCCCGACTCCATCCATATTGAGAAGAACACTTTTTTCAAGAGGAAAGGACGGATTTTTTACATATTCTTTTGATCCGAGAAGTGCCTGTTCTTCTGATCCGAATGCTATAAAGACAACTGATCTCCTGAGTGGTATTTTGTTCACTGCAAGGGCTTTGGCTATTCCCATCATTACTGCCACTGCTGAGGCATTGTCATTTGCCCCAGGTATCAGTTCATAGCATTTTCCCATATGATCGAGGTGAGCACCTATTATTATGGCTTCCCTGCTCATTTCAGGATCTGAACCTTTTATCATGCCTATAATATTGCTGCCCCTTCCATCAGGAAAATGTTTTGTACTCATCGTGATTGTGACTTTCTTTCCTGTGTAAAAGGACTGGGGCTTGAGAGTATGGTTGATCTTTTGTACAAGTTCGTTATGAACTTTGCCTGTCCCTGCAAAGACATCCTTAACTACCGAATCACCAACATGAACATAAATAAAGTTGTCATAATAGTCATTGTTGGGATTAGCAATTGGTCCGTAATTGTATAGCATTCCCGATGCTCCGTGTTTTACTGCATTTGCGAGCTTGTATTGATGAAAGGAATACTCATACCAGGGATTGAATTTCTCAGGTCCGTCAGCGGGAGACACAGGAGTCTCCCTTTCGATCAGAATAATTTTTCCCTTTGCATCAATTCCCTTGTAATCATCGTAACCAAGTTCTGGAGCTGATATTCCATAACCGGCATATACAACCTCTGCGGTAATCTTTCCGTTACCGGAAGTTGAACCAGGCATAAATTCGGTTACATATTTATATGACTTAAGTATTTCGCTTCCGTCTTTTAATGGCATATGCATTTCTACTCCGCAATCGGGCTTAACAAGGGTATACGGAACATTGAACCACTGGAACCATGAGCCGTTGTCACCTGCCGGAGTTAAACCCCATTCACTGAACTGTCCTGCAAGCCATTCAGCACATTCCTGATATTCAGGAGTCCCGGTGAGCCGCCCCTGATACTTTTCGTCACACTGAATGAGGACATATTTGAAAAGGTCGTGGCTTGAAATCGAATGCATGGCATTTAGAATCATTTCCTCCTGCGGCTCCTGTGAATGAAGGTAAACCGGAACGAAACACAGGATCAAAAGAAAACGGAAAGCTTTCATAGAATGGGATTAGTATAAGTTTTATGATTAAACATGATCCTTTTCAAGTATCTGCGAAACAAGATGCCTTAATTGTGAATAAGAATTAACGGCTTTTATGTCAGGGTTGTCATCAATTACATTTTGTGGCGGCTTATACAGAATTCCATATTCTGCCTGGCGGAGCATTGAAATGTCATTGTAAGAATCGCCAATGGCAATAACCTTGAAATTAAGATCCTGAATTGCTTCTACAACTCTTTTTTTTGCATCATTCTGCCTTAAATTGAAATCGGTGATATTCCCTTCCTTATCGATTGTCAGGTGATGGCAGAATAATACCGGCCAGCCCATTTTTGCAAGAAGAGGATCTGCAAACTCACGGAATGTATCGGAAACAACAACCATCTGAACCCTGCCATGCAGCCAGTTGATGAAATCAAGCGCGCCCGGCATGAGCTCGAGAAGAGAGATCACTTTCTGAATGTCATTAATTGTAATTCCATGTTGTTTAAGAATTTCGAGCCTTCGTCTCATCAATGCATTGTAGTCACTTATATCACGCGTTGTAAGCTTTAATTCGTCAATCCCTGTCCATCTGGCCACATTTATCCATACTTCCGGAACGAGAACTCCTTCAAGATCACTGCAAACTATATACATTTAATGCTATAATAATGATTAGTAATTATTAATTATAAAGTCCTTTAGCAAAAGATAATTATTCTCTAAAGATATATATTCTTCTTTTTTGAATTCAACTGAAGCCAGAGATTCAGGAAGAACAGGATCAACATCCAGTAATGATCTGATCTCATCCCTGAATTTCGCAGGATGGGCAGTCTCGAGACTGACATTTATTGTACCATAATTTCCGGAATCTCCAATGGTTCTTATGTATTCTGAAAGTCCAAACCAGGCAACGGCCCCGTGAGGTTCAAGTATCTTTTCTGATTCAAGAAAAAACTGCTTCATCGTCTCCCTGGTTATTTCGTCAGAAACACTTATTGCAAAGAGTTCTTTTCGCATTTTATTCATATCAGGCTTTTTTATCATCCTTCCGCTTTCATCCATTATGCCCCCATACATGAAAACAATCCTGGCCAGATTGCTTGGGTGCCCGACATTCATGGCGCTTGATATGCAATTTATTGACGGGACTACAGGCTTATATGTGCCGCCCGAAAGGAATTCAGGAACTTCATTATTTTCATTAGTTGCGATCACGAATTTACTGACAGGCAATCCCATTCGTGCGGCAATGAGTCCTCCGGCTACATTACCAAAATTACCACAAGGCACACTGAAGACTATTTCGTCAGATATGTTTTTTGCCAGTTCTGTCCATGCTTTGAAATAGTAAACCGATTGAGGCAAAAGTCTTCCGATATTAATTGAATTTGCCGACGACAGATTAAATTCCGACAGAGATCTGTCCATAAATGCTTTTTTCACAAGCTGCTGACAATCATCAAATTTGCCATTGATTTCAATTACCCTGATATTGTCGTTAAAGGTTGTCATCTGCTTCCTCTGTATATCAGACACCTCCCCCAGGGGATAAAGAATGATGACTCTGATATTCTTAAGACCTGCAAATGCGTTGGCAACGGCACTGCCTGTGTCGCCGGAGGTAGCTGTAAGAATGATTATATTCCTGTTTTCCTGTGAAAGGAAATACTGCATAAGTCTTCCCATCAGAAGGGCTGCAAAATCCTTGAAAGAGGCTGTCGGCCCCTGGTCAAGCCGCAGAATATACGACCGGTCACAAACATGTTCAACGGGTAAACTGAAATTGTATATCTCCCTGCAAATTGATTCAAGGTCAGTGAATGAAATATCATCGCAAAGAAATTTACCTGCAATTTCGGAAGCAAGTTCAGCATAGGATAATCCGAATAATGATTCCAGTTCGTCTGATCCTAGCAACGGAACAGAGGATGGCAGGTATAAACCCCCGTCGGGAGCAAGGCCCCTTAACAGTGCTTCCCTGAATGAAACTGGAGGGGCCTTAAGGTTTGTTGAAATGTATCTTATATCACTCCCTTTCACAGCTTTATATTAAACATTGACAACCCTCATAATGTCGGCAAAAACACCTGCTGCAGTAACATCCGCCCCGGCTCCGTAACCTTTTATCACCATCGGAAGTTCCCGGTATCGTTCTGTTGTAAGCAATACAATATTGTTGCTTCCCTCCAGATCGAATGTAGGATGTGATGAATCGATAGTTATAAGTTCTACAGATGCCTTTCCATGGTCGAGTGAGGCAAAAAACCTCCATTTCTTGTTCCGGCTTGCGAGTTGCCTGCGTTTGTACTCAAAATCTTCATCAAGTTCCCTGACTTTATTGTAGAAGCTTTCAAGACTTCCTTTAAAGCAATCATCAGGTAGGAATTTCTTCACTTCGACATCTTCTTTTTCAATTGTATATCCTGCTTCACGGGCAAGGATCAGGATTTTTCTCCCTACATCCGTTCCACTAAGATCTATCCGTGGATCGGGCTCAGAGATGCCTTTTTCCTTTGCATCTCTGATAGCCTCACTAAGGGGCATCTCAGGCCCCAGGTTATTGAAAATGAAATTCAGTGTTCCTGAAAGTACGGCACCAATCTTCAGTATCTTGTCGCCGCTAACAACCAGATCGTTTATAGTCTTGATTATTGGAAGTCCTGCACCAACTGTTGTCTCATACATGAACCGAATGCCTTTTTCGTTTGCAACAGATTTAAGTTGCTGATAATATGAATATTCCGACGAACAGGCGATTTTGTTTGCAGTGACAACGGAAACATATTTATCAAGTGCAAAAGCATATAAGGATGCAACATTCGCATCAGCAGTACAATCAATAAACACTGAATTTCTGAGATTAAGCCTGGTCATTTGCTCCATAAAAGCATTAATATCACTTTTTACTCCGGTATTAGTCAATAGTTCCTTACAGTTATCAAGGGGGATGGACTTGTTCCCGACCAGCATCTTCCTGGAATTTGTGATCCCGAGCAGATTAATATTCAGATTATGTTCCCTCAGAAGGATCTCTGACTGTTTCCTCAGCTGATTTATCAGGCTTGTTCCAACGAATCCTGTGCCGGCAATAAATAGATGAAGTTCCTTGTATTTTGACAAAAAGAACCCGTCATGAATAACATTCAATGCTTTTTTCAGACTGTCATTCTTGATGACAACTGAGATATTCAGCTCTGATGAGCCCTGTGCTGTTGCAACAACATTGATCCCGTTCCTTCCAAGCGACCTGAAAAGTGTTGCTGATATGCCTGGGGTGTTTTTCATCCTTTCTCCGACAATTGCAATTATGGAAAGATCTCTTTCTACAAGCAATTTAAGTTCTTTTTTAAAGAAGATCTCTCTTTCAAATTCCCTGTTTATGGCTTCGACAGCTTTTTTGGTATCAGGCGGATTTATTGCGAATGTTATTGAATATTCAGATGATGCCTGAGTAATAAGAATGATGCTTATGTTTCGTCCTGCAAGTGAACCGAACAGACGCATCGATGTACCTGACACACCAACCATTGATGGCCCCTGCAATGTCAGAAGGTCGATATGGTCGATTGAGGAAATCCCTTTTATGGGGCTGCGGCTGCCATTTAGTGATTTTGAACCTATGCGGGTTCCTCCGGCGGAAGGATTGAAGGAGTTCTTAATAAATACGGGAATCAGCTTTTTGTAAACCGGTCGGAGAGTGGGGGTATAAATGACTTTTGCACCAAAATGTGAAAGCTCTATTGCTTCAGAGTAAGTCAGGCTCCCAATTGTGTATGCCTTATCTACCTTCCGGGGATCTGCCGTCATAAAACCATCAGTATCGGTCCATATTTCAAGAGCTTCAGCATTCAATGCAGCTGCAATTATTGCTGCAGTGTAATCTGATCCTCCGCGTCCGAGTGTTGTGGTCTCGTCATCCTTCGTACCTGCAATAAATCCGGGTATCACAACCAAACCCTTAAACCTGTTAATACTCTTTTTAATGAGGGAGTTGGTGAGTTCGAAATCCACATTTGCATTCCCATAGGTATTGTCAGTCTTTATTATTTTACGAGCATCTATAAGGGTCGATTCTTTGAAATATGCTGAAATAATAAGTGATGATAATCTTTCTCCTATACTCAGAAGTTTGTCAAGAGAGTAATTGCTCAGCTCTCTGAGCAGGAACAATCCGTTAAGTGTCTCATCAAGTTCCCTAAAAAGTTCTTCAGTTTCGTTTCTGACTTTTTCGAATATATCAGATGTGAGCAGATCTTTACAGACTGCCCTGTGCTTTTTAATTATATCTTCAAGAAGATTTTTATAATTCGAATCATGTCTTGCAGCCGTTTCTCCGGCAGTCTTAAGAGCATCGGTGACACCTTTTAACGCAGAGACAACAACCACAAGTGGTCGCGGTTCAGCATCTGTTATTTTCTTAACAATCCTGATCCTCTCGGCATCTCCGACTGATGATCCTCCAAATTTCAGTACTTTCATTAAAGGTCAGTATAATGTCTATGTCATCCTGCATTTAACAAATGAAGGTGCAAAAATAATAAAATTCAAATAAATTGTAATTTGTAATTTACAAACATAAAAAAAGGGGCCGCAATATTTAAAAAATGTAAATTTTGCGGCCTTTATATTAAAATACCAAAAGACAGTTATGTCTGAAGTTTTTTTTATTCTATGCCTGACCTGAGGAGGCTTTTTCGAGGCGTTTAAGTATGCTGAAGATAAAAGTAGCCGAAAGCAGGCAGCATATGATAAACACCAGCCAAAGGGCACTGAGTGAAACTTTATCCCAGAGGAGGGTGCCGACGAATAAAAGTTTATTTCCAACAGCTGTTGCGAGAAGCCAGCCTCCCTGCATAAGTCCCTGGAATCGTGACGGAGCTACCTTTGAAACAAAAGACAATCCCATCGGACTAAGGAAAAGTTCAGCGATGGTAAGAACAAGATAACTGCTCATAAGCCAGTATGGGGATACCCTGGCAGCATCTGATACAGGAGCCCCTGCAAGTGAAGCAGGAGAGGGTGCACCAACCGAGGCGATGAGGATAATTATAAAGCCCAGTGCTGCAATGATCATACCGATACCAATCTTTTTAGGAGTACTCGGTTCTATTCCTTTCCGGTTCATCCATGCAAATACTCCCATCACCGGGAAAGTGAGGGCAACGATAAAGAGCGGATTGAATGACTGGAAAACTTCAGGTGCAATGGCGTTCTGGGATCCAAATGATGAGAACCATTTTCCCAGAAGTGTCGTCGGGTCAAATCCGGTCAGGAAAAATGCGGAAAAAAGGAATGCAATGAGGAAAAGGGCGGCGCCGAAGATCCTTGTGCCCTTTTGTACACCTTTATAAAAAACGATAACAATACCTGCTATTGAGCCAATTACTGCCAGCATAGAAGGCAGCGTGAAGAACAGGTTGGTGAAAGGCCCCACTTGTTTTGCTGTATAATCTCTTGCAAAAAGAGTAAGCGTGAGTCCGTTCTGATGAAAAGACATCCAGAAAAAGATCACGACAAAGAATACAAGCACAAGGGATGTTATCCTTGCCCTTTCTTCTTTCCTTGATGAAAGTATAATCCATGTAACGAATGCTGCAAAAAGCCCGAAGGCAAACCCTGCTGCCCATCCTACCTGCTTAATGAAATGAAGTCCAAATGCTGTAATACCCATGGCGGCAATTGCAGCTATAAAAGGTACGGGTTTGAAATCGATCTTTTCTGATGATGCTGAAGCTGCCTTGACTTCCTTATTCGGAAGAAGCCTGTTAAAGATCACATATACCAGAAGGGAAATTATCATTGCGCCCGCAGCAATGCCGAATGCATAATTATAACCCTTCGAGAACACATCCAGGTAACTATTGGCAAAAGCTGACAGGTCTGTCACTGGTCCTGACATATTAACATTATCGGCAAGCTGCCGGAAAACAGTAGTATCGGTCATGGTTCCATTGATATACTGATGACATAAGGCAGGGAGGCTTCCGTCATGTGCAAAGCCGTTAGTCTTCAGCCACCAGTTACGCATTGCGTTTGCAGCAAATGGGGCAAAAAATGCACCAACATTTATACCCATATAAAAGATCATAAAAGCTGTATCCCTGAGTTTGGAATATTTCGGATCGTCATACATCTGACCTACAACAGCCTGAAGGTTTCCTTTAAAAAGGCCGTTTCCAAGAGCAATTGTCATAAGACCCGCTATTGTCACTGTAAGACTTAACCCGGGGATTGCCATGATCAGATATCCTGCGAACATGATAATGATTCCTGCAAGGATTACCAGTTTATACTTTTTCGAAGAATCTGCAATTATGCCTCCCACAAGCGCAAGAGCATAGATGGCAAAATAGAACCAGCTGTAGATGTTTCCTGCATCCTGTGCTGAAAGGCCATATTTTGCCTGCAGAAACAAAACAAGAATGGCCATCATAGTGTAAAATCCGAATCTCTCTCCCATATTGGAGAAAAATGCGACGAGTAAACCTTTGGGATGATTCTTTAACATGTCCGTTTTTTTTTATTTGTTTATAAATACGTTTTAATGCTTCTGATCAGGCAGATAGGTCCGACAATCAGGACTGAACCCTTTGCTGGCCACAACAAATATATTAATCTTTTTAACATTTGAAACCACTGATCGTAATTGCAGATCCAGGCTTCTTTGGCAGAATTTCACTAATTTCTCCTTTTAATGACCCGTAAATTCACAGTATCCGCACTTCAACGACTTTTTAAGGGCTTGCTTCCCGGCAGAATTAGATTAATTGAGATCGAATGCTTAATTTTATATGCCGGGAATTTAAGTCAACCGTCAGAAAAATGAAAATATTCAGGACAGATCAGATAAAAAGGATCGACGAGCTTACAATAATCAGTGAGCCCATAAGGTCAGTCGATTTGATGGAACGAGCTGCCGAACAATTGTTGAGATGGATTATAAGAAATTTTGACAGAACAGGAAGGATGCTTGTTTTCACAGGACCGGGCAACAATGGTGGTGATGGTCTTGCTCTTGCAAGGTTATTGTCGGCAAACAGGTTTATTGCCGAGGTTTTTAATGTTAAAATCTCTGATAAAACATCAGATGACTGGAACTTTAATTATCAGCGACTTATAAATGAAACTCCTGTGATTTTCAATTCAATAGAGAACTCTGACCAGTTTCCGTTTATTGAACAGGATGATATTATAATTGATGCAATTTTCGGATCGGGTCTGACAAGACCGGTAACTGGTCTGGCTTCTGATATTATTAAAAAGATAAACCATTCCGGTTCAACCGTCCTTTCTGTGGATATACCCTCAGGCCTCTTCGGAGAGGACAACTCGGCAAATGACCCTGAGTCAATTGTTAAAGCCTCGTATACTCTCAGTTTTGAATTTCCAAAGCTTTGTTTCATGTTTCCTGAAAATGCCACATATACAGGTGATTGGGCAGTTTTGCCTATAGGACTGCATAAGGATGCAATCAGGGCAGAGGCAACTTCCTATAATTTTGCCGAGGAAAATTATATATCCACCTTGCTGAAGAAGAGGCAGAAATTTGATCACAAGGGAAAGTTCGGCCATGGATTGCTTGTTGCAGGATCATATGGCAGGATAGGGGCTGCTGTCCTGGGGGCAAAGGCTGCCCTGAAAACAGGAATAGGATTGCTGACATGCCAGATTCCCGGGTGCGGATATCAGGTACTTCAGTCTACTGTTCCTGAAGCAATGGTACGTACCGATAAAGATGATCTGGCTGTTACGGAAATTGAAACCACGGATATTTATGATTCACTCGGGATAGGTCCCGGTATTGGCACTGGCGAAAAAACTCAAAAAGCCCTTCATTCCTTCTTGCTGAACAGGAACAAACCGATGGTAATTGATGCAGATGGCCTTAATATCCTCGGAATGAACAGCAAATGGCTTAATGCCCTTTCTGAAAACTGTATCCTTACCCCACATATAAAGGAGTTTGAACGGCTTGCCGGTAATTCGGGAGACAGTTATTCGAGGCTTGAACGACAGATTGAGTTTTCATCCAGATACAATTGTGTAATTCTGCTTAAAGGTGCTTATTCATCCATTTCAACACCTGATGGAAACGTAAGCTTTAACAGCACCGGAAATCCGGGAATGGCAACTGCTGGCAGCGGAGATGTTCTTACCGGAATCATCCTTTCACTGCTTGCACAGGGATATCAACCCGGGGAGGCAGCAATTCTTGGGGCTTATATCCATGGCCTGGCAGGTGATATTGCAGCATCGAAGACCGGAATGGAATCACTTATTGCATCAGATATAATTGACAATATTGGAAATGCGTTCCTTAAATTAAAAAACGGAGTATTATTGTGATCATAAAAAGTAGTTGAAAATGATAAAGAGAGTTTTTTTTCTTTTGGTGATCGGACTGATTGCCGGTTCTTGCGCGACAGGAAAAAATTTTGGCAATTCAGGAGGACTTGTAGTGCCTCTATCATCAGGTGCCGTTATTACTGATGGCAGCCTTATATATGGACTGCCGCTTACCGTCATTGATATTGAAATAGAGGCAGAACGGGTAATTGAAAAACCAGGCCCTTACTCCGGATATGCTGCTGACCTTCTTGGCTTGTCAGACATCATTAAATCAGAAAATGAATACTGGAACATAACCGGAATAAATATCGGGACGCACCAGGAACTTGATCCTGAACAACTTTACGTCATTGAGGCCTCTGGTACATTTCTGACTAATGTTCTTGAATTCAAACGGTCGGGACTGATACTCGATATAAACCCTGACATTTACAATTATAATTCATTTAGTCATTCAGATACCGGGAACAATTACAGCAGGCTGAAAAGTTTTGACCTTGGTTCTGATGAGTACTTTATGAACAGGAAAGATACAGTATTCAAAGTGGTGAATGTCGACACTGCTTTTGTCAGGATTCCTTATCTTGTGGAAAAGAAACAAAAGCTGGCTATTGACAGACTTGCGGAAAAAGCCGCGGTAAGGTTAATGGAACTAAGAGACGGAAAGCATCTTATTCTTACGGGCGAGACTAATATTTTCCCCCAGAACGAAGCTGCTCTGAATGAAATAAACCGCCTTGAAAAGGAATATACTGAACTTTTTACCGGGAAAACCTTCAGAGAAAAACAGATATTCAGATATCAGCTTATTCCGAAAAAGGAAATGGCAGGCAACCAGACTGTTTTATGCCGCTTTTCTGAAACCTCGGGCCCCGTTACATCTACAGACAAAAGCGGAAAGCCGGTTGTTGTGGAATTTGTCCCTGAACTCAAGACATCTGGCCTCAAGATGAATTACCCGAGATCAGGAGGAAAAGCATCGGGAACAACTGATAAGCTGTTTTATCGTATCCCTGATATTGTAAGTGTAAGGATATCCGTTGGAAATGAAGCCCTTATTACCTCAAGGAAACTTATTTACCAGTTTGGCGAAGTGATAAGAATGCCCCAGAATTATATCCTTGGGAAATAGAAAAAAGATTATTGAATCTTTCCTTTGAAATTTGTCTGAAAATCCTGCCAGCTTTGCGATATATATGCCTTGTCGGCAAAGAATCTCAGGAGTGTTTCCATTTCTTTAGGCTGTCTGAACCCGGGAACAGGCGATGCTGACAGTTTGTTGTTGTCGTCTTTTGTCAGGAAAACAACAGTGGGATATGATAGTTTGCCCTGCAGGAGAGCTACCGCAAGCTGATGTGCTTTTCCGTATTTACCATCATTTATGTAAGTCTGACCAAAGAAGCTTATACTTTCGGCACCTTCAGCATTGAACTTGACAGGATAAAAGCTTGTATTGAGAATTTCAGCAATAACGGGATTTGTAAAGGTTTCCTGATCCATCTTCTTGCACCATCCGCACCAGTCGGTATAGGCATCAATGAAAAGCGGACGGAACGACTGCCTGCTTAATTTCTCGGCTACTTCAATGGTGTACCATTTAACGGAAATGTTCTGGGAGAATGCTGACAGGGCAATTATCGACAAAAACAGTAAAACGAATATTTTTTTCATATTGTTGTTTATGAATTAACAGTTCAAAAATCGTGCAAAACATATCATCGTGAATCTGGCAGCAAATGTCTGAAATAATTCCGTCAATTATAACAAATATTGGCTACTGATGTTCATTTTATGTTATTTATAACAGAAATTTCATTAAAATATTTTTCTACATTTACCGGACTTAAAACGGAACTAATCAATTTATATGGAAACAATAACTAATACACTGCGCGACTCCAAAGTTGCCCGATGGTCAGCATTGGCTCTGATTGCTTTTACAATGCTTTGTGGCTATTATCTTACTGATGTAATGGCTCCCCTGAAGCCGATGCTAGAAAAAGAGCTTCTTTGGAACAGCTCTGAATATGGGTTTTTTACCAGTGCTTACGGATGGTTCAATGTATTTATTCTGATGCTCATTTTTGGCGGAATAATTCTCGACAAGATGGGAATAAGGTTCACTGGTATAATGTCGGCAATAATCATGGTCATTGGCACAGCAATTAAGTATTGGGCTATTTCAACTCATTCACTTGATGGTCAGACAATTTTTGGAATGAAATCACAGGTGGTTATTGCAGGGCTTGGATTTGCGACATTTGGCGTTGGCGTTGAAACTGCAGGTATTACAGTTTCAAAAGCCATTGTGAAATGGTTCAAAGGCAAGGAAATGGCCCTGGCAATGGGTCTGGAAATGGCAACCGCACGTATAGGCACCACACTTGCTCTGACGACCTCAGTACCAATTGCAAGAGCACTTGGAGGAGTTTCTAAACCTATTCTCGTATGCCTTATCATGCTTTGCATCGGTCTTATCTCTTTCATTGTCTATACTTTTATGGACAAAAGACTTGATCAATCAATTGCTGAGGAGGCTGAGAGGAATAATGTCAATGAAAGTGTAGAATCATTCAGCGTAAAGGATATATTCAGGATTGTGACAAACAAAGGATGGTGGTATATCGCACTGCTTTGTGTTTTGTTTTATTCCGCAGTGTTCCCGTTCCTTAAATATGCAACAGATCTGATGGTAAATAAATTTCAGGTTGATCCTGAAGTTGCCGGCATTATTCCCGGAATGTTGCCATTTGGTACAATGATACTGACACCTCTTTTCGGAAATATGTACGACAGGAAGGGAAAAGGAGCCTCAATCATGATCCTTGGAGCTCTTCTTCTCATTTTTGTCCATGCCATGTTCTCAATTCCATTTCTTACTGCAACACCAATCGCTCTGGTCCTGATAATAATTCTTGGTATCGGATTTTCACTTGTTCCTTCTGCAATGTGGCCGTCAGTTCCAAAAATCATACCTGAAAAACAACTCGGTACTGCTTATGCGCTTATCTTCTGGGTCCAGAATATAGGATTAATGCTCGTTCCCGCCCTTATCGGCTGGGTGCTTGATAAGTTCTGCATAACAGGCACACATATGATTGACGGAGTTAATGTACCAAGTTACAATTATACCCTTCCCATGATAATATTTACCTGTTTCGGAATTATTGCACTTGTCTTTGCCTTGTTGCTTAAGGCCGAAGATAAGAAAAAAGGATATGGGCTTGAGATGCCCAATATTAAGAAATAGAGATCAATTACCAGAATTACTGCAGCCGGGGATATGTTATGCCGAAACTGAAGAACAATCTTCAGGGCAGACATATCCCCGGTTTTCTTTATGCCATCTTTATCAGGATAGCCTTGATGGTGTCGGTGACATCCTCTTCTTCATCAACACATCTTTCCAGAATCTCAAGGATCTTGTTGTTCTTAAGGAGTTCGGCAGGATCCTTTTCTTTTTCAAATAACTCTGAAACAGCAACGAAGTAAAAATCATCAGCCATGTGCTCAATATCTTTTACCTTGTCGCATGCAGCAGTGATCTCATTCTTGTTTGCAGCAGCATCATTAAGACAATGTATACATATCTGGATCTGTTTTGAGGCTTCAAATATCATATCGGCCATCTTTGCATATACAGGCATCAGCTTCTTCGGTCTGTAAAGGCAAATCCTTCTGCCTATTCCGTTTATTGAATCGACAACATTGTCGATATTTGCGGTAAGCTCATGAATATCCTCCCTGTCAAAAGGGGTTATGAAGGACTTATTAAGTTGTTTGTATGCATTATTTGTAATCTCATCACCAGTATGTTCAACATTCTTTATTTCCTGGTAAATTCTTTCATGTTCCTGGATGTCCTCTGTTGACAACAACTCCTTAAGAAGATCTGCAGCCTTTACAAGGTTTTTTGCATCTTCCTCAAAAAGTGGATAGAACGAATGATCCTTCGGTACGAAAAACTTAAGCAATTTATCGATATTCATATCTTACAGGTTTTAATTATTCTAGTTAAAATTATGCAAAAGGAAAAAAATATTTAAAGACGAAATACATTGATCCTCCAATTACAGCCGAAACGGGTATTGTAAATATCCATGCCCAGAAAATCTTTGCAGTGATACCCCATTTTACAGCAGAAATTCCTTTTCTTGCGCCTACACCCATTATAGCTCCGGTAATTGTATGTGTTGTACTGACAGGAATTCCGAAAAATGTGGCAAGAAACAGGGTCATTGTTCCTGCTGATTCTGCTGAAAAGCCCTCATAGGGCTTTAGCCTGGTTATTTTTTGTCCCATTGTCTTGACTATTCTCCATCCGCCAAATAGTGTTCCGAGCGCTATTGCTGTCTGGCAGGATAACTTTATCCAAAGAGCTATTGGATCATCCTTCGTAGTAAGTCCATGAATTATGAGTGCAAGCCAGATGATTCCCATTGATTTCTGGGCGTCATTTCCACCATGGCCAAGACTAAATGATGATGATGAAATAATCTGAAGCCTTCTGAAAATTTTATCAACCCTGAACGGCGTAAGTCTGCGGCAGATAAAAACTACAAAGTTTGATATTGCAAACGAAAGAATAAAACCAAGCAGCGGGGCAATAAATATGAATGCAACGATTTTAACGACACCTCCGATGATAACGGATCCTGTACCGGCATGAGAAATTGCAGCACCGACCAGTCCTCCAACCAGGGTATGGGAAGAACTTGACGGAAATCCCCACCACCATGTTATTAAATTCCATGTTATCGCCGCAACCAGGGCTGAAGCTATAACTGTAAGATTTAATACATCGGGATCAATTACACCTTTCCCGATTGTGTGGGCGACATTCATGGGAAATACAGTAAATGCAATAAAATTGAAGAAAGCTGCCATTGAAACGGCAGCAAAAGGTGACAAAACTTTTGTTGAGACTACTGCAGCAATTGAGTTTGCAGAATCATGAAATCCGTTGATAAAATCGAAAACAAGAACTAGAAAAATAACTACATACAAAAATGTCATAACCGGTTTTAGTGATTTTATATGGATTTCATTTCAGTGCCAACTATTTTTAAAATTTCCTTTTAAATCCAGCTTATGCCCTTAAATTGTTTAAGGTGCCCAAAATTATAAAAATATTTGTACTTTTACCGGTAAACATTTATAAATTTAAAAACATTAATATGAACGACATACGCGATCTTGAACCGAAACCGCTGTGGAATTATTTCCATAACATAACCCAGATTCCTCATCCTTCAAAAAAAGAGCAAAAAATTATAGAATTCATGAAGGAATTTGGGAAAAAGCATAATCTTGAAACTGTTGTTGATAAAGTAGGTAATGTTATAATTCGCAAGCCTGCTACCAAAGGAATGGAAAACAGAAAAGGTGTCATTCTTCAGACCCATCTCGATATGGTTCCACAGAAGAACAGGGATAAGAAGCATGACTTCGAAAAGGATCCGATTGAAACTGTAATAGATGGTGACTGGGTTAGAGCAAACGGGACTACCTTAGGATCAGACAACGGGATAGGAGTGGCTGCTACCATGGCTGTACTTGCATCTACAAACATTCCTCACGGCCCGCTCGAAGGTCTGTTCACTATAGATGAGGAAACAGGTATGACTGGTGTATTCGGACTCAGGAAAGGACTTCTGAAAGGTGAAATACTTTTAAATCTCGACTCTGAAGACGAGGGAGAACTTTGTGTGGGATGTGCCGGAGGTATCGATGTAAGCGCTGTGAAAAAATACAGCAGAGAAAAAGCGCCACAGGATATGGAGGCGTATAAGGTAACTGTCAAAGGTCTCAAAGGTGGACATTCAGGTGTCGATATAGCACTTGGAAGAGCAAATTCAAATAAACTCATGTTTCGTTTTCTGATGCAGGCAGAATCGGACTATGCAATAAGGCTTGCTGAAGCTGAAGGAGGTGATCTGAGAAATGCAATTCCGAGGGAATCTTATGCAATTGTCCTGGTTCCTGCAGATAAGGTATCTTCTTTTAGAAAATTTGTCAAAGGCTATGACGAAATGTATAAGGCAGAATTTTCAGAAACAGAACCTGACCTGTCATTTACTGCACAAAAGGTTGATGTTCCTGCAAAAGTTTTAAAGTCTTCTGATCAGTATAAGATAATTCGCGCCGTATTTGCCTGCCCTAACGGGGTGCAGAGAATGAGCCAGGCGATGAAGGGACTCGTAGAGACTTCCAATAATCTGGCAATAGTAAGATGTGCGAATGGAAAATTTGAAACTCATTGTCTTACAAGAAGTTCGGTTGATTCTTCAAAAGAGGCAACGGCATGGAAAATTGCTGCTGTTTTTCATCTTATTGGTGCTGATGTAAAACTTTCAGGAAGTTATCCTGGATGGAAGCCAAATATGAATTCTCCCATTCTTAAAACCATGAGAGAAGTGTATAAGAAGAAATTCGGAAATTCACCTGAGGTAAAAGCAATTCATGCAGGACTAGAGTGTGCTATTCTCGGAGGCACATATACCGGCCTTGATATGATATCATTCGGACCCACTATCAAGCATCCGCATTCACCTGATGAAAAAGTGAATATTCCGACAGTAAAGAAGTTTTATGATTTCCTTTGCGAGACTCTGAAGGAAGTACCGGTTAAGTAGTCCGGGCTCCTGAATGCTGGTTGCCTGATCATTATTGCTCCTCAGTGCCTGGGGCAAAACACCAGGCAACCAGCAACATTCATCTTATCAGTCGACCTTAATCTCAATAAGCATGTCGTCCTTCATGACATTGGTATTGGGTTTTGTCAATACCTTGGAGATCTGACCGTTGACAGGTGAGAGTATCTCATTTTGCATCTTCATGGCTTCAAGGATAACAAGCGGTTCTCCCCTTAGTACTGTTGACCCTTCCCTGACAAGAACATCGATTATCTTTCCTGGCATTGGGGCTTTAAGGGTTTCCTTTTCATTTTTCCCTTTCGATGCATTCAATACCTTCATTCTCTGCATCGAAAATGGGGTTTCTACTGTAAAAGTATAGCTGATATCATTAAACAGGATTTCATATTTATTTTGCCGCGATCGTATGATCTCAACAGGATACTTACGGTTTTTCCAGAGTATATAGGTTCCGTATTTCTCATCAGCTTTGAGCTTCACCTCATAGTCATGCTTTCCTATTCTGATTGAATGCTTAAGAGGCTGTGAAAAGCAAAATCTTTTGTTTTCAGAAGATAAAGCGTACAGTTTCTTAACCTTTGGTCCGGTTGTAGCCATAACTAAAACTGATTAATTCTTTTGTTAAGCAGCCAGGGACTCATTTCCCTGCTGTTTTCGAAATCAACATTGATGCTGTTGTCCATCAGGTTCTCTTCAATGAAGAGCTTTGTGGCGAGCCATGCGGCAAGCATTTCTTCATATTCGCTGTTGAGATAGTACTTGTCAAGGTCCTTTTCGATAAATGCTGTTGTAAAAGTTCCGTTAAGGAATTTCGGATTCCTGACGAGCATCCTGAAAAAAGGAAGTGTTGTTTTTGTACCTTTTATCCAAACCTTGTCGAGTGCAAGTTTGCAGTTTTTAATCGCGTCCCTCCGATCCTTTCCTTTTACGATCAGCTTGGCTATCATGGAGTCGTAACTTGGGACTATAGCCGACCCCGCCTGAACACCGGTATCAACACGTATATTTGCACCGGATGGCAGACTTAGTTTTTCAATCTTGCCAGGATCAGGTGCAAATCCCGACTGAACATCCTCTGCATTTATACGGCACTCTATGGCCCAGCCTCTGAGCTTTATGTCTTTCTGTCTGAATTTCAGAGTATCACCGGCGGCTATCCTGATCTGCTGTTCAATAAGGTCAATACCAGTAATTGCTTCGGTGACAGGATGTTCAACCTGAATTCTGGTGTTCATTTCCATGAAATAGAAGTTTTTTTCGGAATCAAGAAGGAACTCTACGGTACCGGCAGAATAGTAGTTAACGGCTTTTGCGATCTGAACTGCAATTTTGCCCATCATATTACGAAGATCATCGTCGAGGGCTATTGAAGGAGCTTCTTCAAGCAGTTTCTGATGCTTTCTCTGTATTGAACACTCTCTTTCCCCCAGGTGGATTACATTACCGTGTTTGTCGCCAAGTACCTGGAACTCTATGTGTTTGGGGTTTTCAATGTATTTTTCGATGAATACCGATGGATCATTAAAAGCTTTTTCAGCCTCTTTGCTTGCAATTATAAACATTTTTTCCATCTCACCGGGATTACGCACTATTCTCATACCACGGCCACCACCACCTGAAGCTGCCTTGATAATTACGGGATAACCAATTCTGTCTGCTATCGCCACTGCTTCTTCCTCATTTCCTATGTTTCCCTCGCTTCCCATTGCCATAGGGATTCCTGCAGAAAGAGCAATTTTGCGGGCAATAGTCTTATAACCCATTTTATGGATGGCATCAGGTGACGGCCCAATGAAATTTATGCCGTTATCCTGGCATTTCTGGGCAAAATATGCATTTTCTGCAAGAAATCCATAACCGGGATGAACCGCATCACATTTTGTTTCGAGAGCAATTTCGATCAGCCTTTCAATATTCAGGAAAACAGGAATTTCTGAGTTGTCCTCAGTATTATCGTATATAACATCAGCATCGGAGAGGAAAATCGCATTAGGTTCAACAGCTGTTTTTACAGCAACAGTCTCAATCTTCATCTTCCGGGCTGTCCTTATGATCCTTACTGCAATTTCTCCACGGTTTGCTATGAGAATCCTTCTGATCTTCATTGGTTTTAAATTTCGGTCATTCAAAAATAGACAGTTTGCGCCATATATTTTTATAATGGCATATTGCCGTGTTTTCGTGCAGGAACCTTTACCCACTTGTTATTCAGAGCAGCCAATGCAGAAGCAACCTTTTTCCTGGTCAGGGCAGGATCGATAACCTCATCGATATAGCCGCTTTCATCTGCAATGAAGGGATTTGCGACCTTATCCCTGTACTTTTTAACAAGCTCCTTCTTTAGCTCGGCAGGATTTTTAGAATTTGCGAGCTCCTTGCGGTACAGGATTGCTACGGCTCCGTCAGGACCCATTACTGCTATTTCAGCTGTTGGCCATGCAAAGCTGAAATCGCCTCCAAGGTTCTTGCTGTTCATTACAATAAAAGCTCCTCCATATGCTTTTCTCAGGATTACTGTTATTTTCGGAACAGTGGCTTCACTGTAGGCAAAAAGCATTTTTGCACCATGCCTTATTATCCCCGAATGCTCCTGGTCGACGCCGGGAAGAAAACCCGGAACATCTTCAAGTGTCAGAAGGGGAATGTTAAATGCATCACAAAAACGGATGAACCTTGCACCCTTTACAGATGAATTGATATCTAATACTCCTGCAAGAACTTTTGGCTGGTTTGCAACAACACCTATAGTTTTTCCTTTCAGCCTGGCAAAACCAGTAACAAGACTTGGGGCAAAAAGTTCGGAGATCTCCAGAAAACTGTTCCTGTCAACTATCTGGGTTATCACATCTTTAACATCATAGCCTTTGTATGGATCATCAGGAATAATGTCCCTCAGTTTTGGGTTTATATCGGGAATTGATCCGTCATCGGCAACAACAGGAGGATTCTCAACATTATTTGAAGGCAGGTAGGAGAGGAATTTCTTAAGTGCAAGAATGGTATTCTCCTCATCATCATAAATCATATGGGCAACACCACTGTTTCGGGCATGAACCTCCGCACCTCCAAGCTGATCAAAAGTAACTTCCTCATTAAGCACCTCCTTTACAACATTGGGTCCTGTAACAAACATGTAGCTTGTATGATTCGTCATAAATACAAAATCAGTAAGAGCCGGTGAATAAACGGCTCCACCTGCTGCTGGCCCCATGATAACAGATATTTGTGGAATGATTCCGGAAGAATGAATGATGTTCTGAAAGATTGTTGCATAACCACTAAGGCTGGCAACACCTTCCTGTATTCTGGCGCCTCCCGAATCTATCAGTCCTATTATCGGAGAACCCATTTTCAGGGCCATTTCCTGGATTTTGGCGATTTTCTTGGCATGTACGATGCCAAGCGATCCTCCCATTATTGTAAAATCCTGGGCATATGCAAAAACAAGTCGCCCATTTACTTTCCCGTGTCCGACAATGACTCCGTCACCAAAGGATTTTTCAACTTTCCCGAATTCCACAGGTTGTCCAGACGGAGTAACAAAAGAATCTATCTCCTCGAAAGTTCCGGAATCGAACAGCAGGTTTATCCTTTCCCAGGCGGTAAGCTTCCCTTTTGAATGTTGCCTGGCAGCCTGTTCCGGGCTGTATTGTTTCTTAATAGCTTCCTGCCTTTCTAAAAAAGCTTTGTAATGTTTCCCTGATAGATCCATATCCTGCCTTTATTTATTAAAATGCAACGACAAGAATCAAAACAACCGGTTTTGACAATTCAGCCATTTTGAAGGCTCAAAAATATATATATTCAGAATAATTCCAAATAAAACTTTCGAACGGAAATATTACATAAAGACTATGTTGCTTATTGTGAATAAATTAACAGTGTTTGTTTTTCGACTGTACTAAATCAGTTTTCCGGTTTATATAAACCCTTTTCATAAGATCCGAGCAAACCTGCAGTGATTATCGAATTGCTTGCCTTGTTTAAGCTCCTTATCATTTTATCGGTAACAACAGGATAATGATGAAGGGATTCTATTTTGTCCCCGATATATTCCAGATCTTCCTCTGTTGTGGCCCATTTTCTTGAGTTGAATGCGGTGAGGTCGAATGGCCGGGAGTACGATCGCAGGGTTTTTTCACCATTAATGTTAAAGTAAAAGTCAAAATAAGACATTATAAGCTCCCGCAAACTTCTGTAAACAGGTTCTCTGAACCTCAGGGTAGTGAAGTTCGATTTGGCAACAGCTCCCCAGTATCCTTCCTTCCTGAAAACAGCAATAACATGATCGTCATCATTCCATGCCTTCATATCTACTATCATGGGCTTAAATCCAAGAAAATCAAAAACGGCTGCAGCGAATAAAGCCCCTTCAAAACAATGAGCCTTTTTACGTTCCATTACAAAACGTGGCGACCTGCATTCATAATCAGGATTATATTCTATTGAGTCGAGATATTCCTGTATTGACCAGGGATTACTGAACCTTTCAAGAAATTTCTTTTCCCCTTTGCTCCAGTCAATATCTGAATAAGATTTTCTCATATTAATTAATGATGATCCGGCATACGCCGGAATAGTCTACTGACCTGATCAGACAAGCCTTTTTATAATTTTCTGCATCTCGTCGTATTGTTCCTCCATGCTTTTCACGAGCTTAAGCTGGGCCCTTGCCCTGTCGATATTATGACCGGGATGATGTATCTTGTAGTAAATATCACCATCAAGATAGTCGGTCAGAAACCTGACAGCCATGATATATGTTATCAGTTTTGGTGCAAATGGAAGATATTCCTTTTCAACATCATTCAATGTATCCCTGACGGCAGAAAGATATCCCTGGGAAAATGCCCGGTAAAGCCCGATATCCATTTTAATCTTTGAAAGATCTGTTTCGTCTTCTGATGCAATATTTGCAGCAGTCCTTATTGCATCTCCGAAATCATAATGAACATAGCCTGGCATTACAGTATCAAGGTCAATGACGCATAATGCCCTGTCATAATTGTCGAAAAGTATGTTGTTGAACTTTGTATCGTTATGGGTGATCCTGAGTGGAATTTTTCCCTCGCTTCCAAGCCGGATTATAACCTTCATTTCATCGGCCCGCTTCATCACAAAATCGATCTCCTCAGAGACTCCGGCAGCTCTTCCGGCACGATCGCTCCTTACACTATTGACGAAGGTTTCAAGGCGTTTTCCGATATGGTGAAAATATGGTATTGTTTCATGAAGCGGCTCCCCCGGCAGATCAGCAAGCATTGCCTGAAATCGTCCGATTGCCCTGCCTCCTTCAGATGCTTTGGACGGAGAATCGACTATGTCGTAAGATCTGTGGTCGGTAATGTAAATGAAGAGTCTCCAGAAATTGTTGTTTTCATCCCTGATCCATGATTTTCCGTCGTTAGCCCTGATCAGTGTGAGTGATTCACGTTTTATGTCAGATCCCGGAATTTGTGACAACTTGAACTGGATGTGCCGTGTAACCCTTTCTATGTTTTGCTGAAGCTCAGGGATATTTTTGAATACATTATTGTTGATCCTCTGAAGAATATAGTCATCCTTTTCTTTCTCGGCGTTGATTATTCTGTATGTATCATGAATATGTCCGCTACCGCAGGTAACGGCAGACGAAAAAGAACCCTCAGCATGGAAAGAGTTGAAGATCTGCTTAAGATCATGCTTCATTCCTGAGACCTATTTTATGTCCGATAAATGCATAGAACATTATTACAAGATAACATGGAAGACATAACCAGTAAGCCGATTGTGTTGAAAAAGAAACAGCAAGCTTGCCATAGAGCAGTGGCAGTAAGGCGCCTCCTGCTATTGCCATGATAAGCATAGCCGAAGCTGTTTTTGTGAATTTACCGAGGCCGTTCAAAGCCAGAGGCCATACTGCGGGCCATACAAGCGAATTGGCCAGTCCCATTAGGGCAACAAAAAGTACTGTTACCGGAAGTACAAGCTGAAGAGGTTTGAATGTCACAAGATCGATAAAGGGCATTGTAAAGATTTTGTCAGCAGGGGTAAATACAGCTCCGAGAGAAAATATCACTCCAAGAATTGTGCATATCTTCAGCGCATCCGCCTGCTTTAAGTATTTTGGTATAAGAATGATTCCTGCTAAATACCCTATAATCATTGCAACCATTGTGAGTGAAGTGAAATATTTGGCAGAATCCATCGTTATTCCAAGGGATTGTCCATATCTGATTATTGAATCACCCGCAATAACCTCAACTCCTACATAGAAAAACAGTGTAACAACCCCAAGGATAAGATGGGGGAAATGCCAGATGCTTGTCTTTTTCTGATTTGCCACACCTACTGCCTCATCCTCAGCATCCGTGTCGACTTCAGGAAGATGGACAAACCTCAGGAGAAGTCCCAGAAGAAGCAGAATAATTGTCATAACAATATAGGGCATAATTACATTGTGGGCCATTTCATCAAGTATTATGGCGCGTGATGCCTGGTCTGCTGCCTGAGCAAGTTTCTCTTCGAGAATATGGGAATCTTTGAGGATTATGCTTGCAAGGATTATTGGTGCTATTACACCTGCAAATTTATTTGCAATACCCATTATGCTAATCCTTTTGGCAGCACTTTCCCGCGGGCCGATTATCGTTACATAAGGATTAGATGCAGTCTGTAACAGAGCCAGCCCTGTACCTTCAACAAATAGCCCGGTGAGAAATAATCCGAAAGTCCTTGTAAGTGCAGCAGGAATGAAAATTAATGTTCCTACTGCCATAACCCATAATCCTACGGCCATACCATTTTTGAAACCAGTTTTCTTTAATACTGCAGATGACGGAAGTGCCATCACGAAATAAGAAATATAAAAAGCAAAGGTTACGAAATATGCCTGGAAGTCGTTCAACTCGCATGCTGTTCTTAGAAAAGGTATCAGAACACCATTAAGCCATGTGACGAAACCAAAAATAAAAAAGAAGAGACCAATTACAGTTATCGAAAACCAATAGTCTTTTTTACTGATGCCGTTTGCAGAGTTATTGTTAGCCATAGTCAGGGTTTTGTTTATTTAAATAATCTGAATTTTCAAATCTAATCTTTTTTGGAAAGGTTGCAAAATAAAATCAGGATACCTTGTCTGACCGGCCCGATTTTTCCCTCGATTTAATACCGAGATACCCTCCGTGATGCCTTTTGGAATAATCTTCGGCACTAAAACCTATCTTTTCCATCATTAAGACCACAAGAGCGTCACCGATGACTGTAAAAACCGTTGTGGAGGTTGTTGGCGTAAGCCCCAGGGGACAGACTTCCGAAGGTGCACCCGTGGAAATGAAATAATCTGCCTTTTGGGCAAGCGGACTTGTTACATTGCCGGTAATCACAATTACAGGTATAGAAGGGAACAAACTGTTCTTGAGGTCGATAAGTTCTATTATCTCACGCGTTTTTCCTGAATTTGAAATCGCAAGAAGAACATCATTTTTCTGAAGAACTCCCAGATCTCCATGCTGGGCTTCACTCGGATGAAGAAAAACAGCAGGTGTCCCTGTCGAACTGAAAGTTGTTGCAATATTATGTGCGATCTGGCCGGCCTTGCCCATACCACTGGTTATAAGCTTGCCATTCCTTTTATGGATATGATCATAAATAATTTCAGTTACCTTCTCGTAACTGTCGGTCACAGGTATATTTATAATTGCCGAAGCTTCATTTCTAAAAATACTTTCTACTTTTTCCTTCATGTCATATTAATAAAAACAGGCCCAAATTTAAATAAAAATAAGGTACTGTTAAGTCTGTCGGCCTGTTTGTTGGTTTTTGTAAAATTTAATAAAGTGAAAACATATGTTTACACTCCATTGATTATGTAAAAAATGTTTCATAATTAATAGAAAAAGTATGACAGTTTTATTGGGTTTTTTCGATAAAAAGAAGGAAATTAGATAACAAAAAAAGCAATTTAACATAATTTAACTTGACTCTATGAAACGACCTCTTTCTCTTCTTATTACATTAATTCTTTCTTTGGTTTCCACCATTCTTGCAGCACAGCTGCCTGAACAGCTTATAAAGATTGTTGTGTCACCGGATCATGAAAACTGGCAATACAGTGTTGGCGAAAAGGTGAGTTTTACAGTTCAGGTATTTTATCATATGAATTATCTGAAAGGAGCTAAAACATGGTATGAAGTCGGTCCCGAAAAGATGGAACCTTTTAAGAAAGACTCCCTTTTTCTCGAGGGCAAACCTTTTAAGATTGATGGTGGAACATTGAAGTCGCCTGGCTTTTTAAGATGTGTGGTAACCGTCGATTACGACGGAAAAAAATACAGAGGACTTGCAACAGCCGGATTCGATGTCGGTCTGATAAAACCAACGGCAAACCTGCCTGCCGATTTTATGGAATTCTGGGATGCAGCAAAAAAAGAACTTTCCGGAATCCCCGTAAATGCCAGGATGACTCTGATGCCTGAAAGATGCACTGAAAACATAAATGTCTATCATGTCAGCCTGCAGAATATAGGAAATTCAAGAATTTACGGGATAGTTTCCATTCCGAAGAAAGAAGGCAAATATCCTGCAATACTCGAAGTACCTGGAGCAGGAGTTAGAGCTTATTCTCCTGACATAAACCTTGCCGAACGCGGTGTTATAACATTTGTGATAGGGATCCATGGCATTCCGGTTAACCTCGACCCCGGTGTCTATACTGATCTTGGAAGCGGGGCTTTACGCGAGTACTGGACCTTCAATATGGATAACAGAGACAGGTACTATTATAAAAGAGTTTACCTCGGATGTGTGCGTGCAAATGACTTCCTTGCATCTCTGCCACAATATGATGGTGCTAATCTTGCTGTCATGGGAGGAAGTCAGGGGGGAGCACTTTCTATTATTACGGCTTCATTGGACCCGAGAATTAAGTGCCTCGGTGCATTTTATCCGGCCTTATGCGATGTTACTGGTTACTTATCGGGCAGGGCAGGAGGCTGGCCTCATTTCTTTAACAGAATTAATCTTAACTTCCACAATTCAAAGGAAAAACTTCAAACAATTGCCTATTACGATGTTGTTAATTTTGCCAGGAATATTAAGGTTCCCGGATTTTACAGCTGGGGTTACAACGACGAAACCTGTCCTCCGACATCGATGTATGCAGCGTTTAATCTTATTAGTGCGGACAAAAATCTGAATCTGTTTCTTGAAACCGGACACTGGACATATCCTGAACAGAACAGCAAACTGCAAAATTGGATTTTAGCCATACTTGCTAAAAATTGAAATCTGTTGGAAACCATGGATAATTTTACTGTTTTTGTTCAATAAAAAAATTCGAACTGAGGGCTTTTTTTGATAAACGGATGTTTTTTTGATTTGAACGGACTTCTTTGTTGGACATATGAATGAATTTTAATGTTTAATTACTCTCAGACGCCTCT